>ERZ825670.2998-NODE-2998-length-15001-cov-24.459855_pt1 | contig 15001 bp, 13 predicted proteins | sample MGYA00519929_ERZ825670 | MGnify/ENA primary metagenome ERZ825670 (study PRJEB31778, sample SAMEA3449207) | human gut metagenome | biome: human gut; feature: human-associated habitat; material: faeces | place: United Kingdom | collected 2010/2012 ...
TAACTGAATATGCTAAAAAAGGAATTGTTGCAGATAAAGAAATATATGAACTTAACAATAGAATTGATAATTTAAGAAATGCTGTAGATAAATGGAAATCTCTATATGATGATATTGTAGAAAAAACAAAAGATTATTTCCATGCTATCAAGCTTGCACCACAAAAAGTTACAAATTTCTTTAAAATTCTATTTGATAAAGAAAAACAAGATGAATTAGAAAGACAAAAAATTGAACAAGAGAAAATACAAGCTGAGAAAAAGGCTCGTGAAGAAGCAAAAGAAAAAGCAAGACTTGAAAAGCAGAAACTAAAGAATTCTACTGAATACAAGAAAAGGAGGGCTGATAGGGATGCAAGATAATGAAAAAGTATATAGAATTGAACTAACTAATGAAGAATATGAATATTTGGAAAATTTAAAGAATGAGTATTGTAAAAAATTAAATAAAATGACTAAAGAAGAAAGATTACAGTATTTTAGAGATAACTATTGTAATGAGCAAAAGTTAAACTTTGAAAAAGAAATAAACGGCACAATATACAAAGTAAATACTCACTTTGATGTAAATGCTGAAGAAAGCATTTTAAATAAACTTTTTAGACTAACAAAAAAATCTTAAGAATCACTTGAAGTATAAAAACGAATATGATATTATGTGAACACTACAAATTAAAGCTTTGTAATACTTTATATCTTATTCGGCTGTCTAAAGGAAAGGAGTTGTTATGGGACAGTCAAATAACGAAAAAATAACTGCTTTGTACTGCCGTTTATCAAGAGATGATGAACAGCTAGGAGAAAGCAATAGTATTAAAAATCAAAAATCAATTTTAAGTAAATATGCTAAAGATAATCATTTTATAAATACTAAATTCTTTGTAGATGATGGATATTCTGGAACAAGTTTTACAAGACCTGCATTTGTTGAAATGATGGAACTTGCAGAACAAGGACTTATTGGAACAATTATCGTAAAAGACCATTCAAGACTTGGTAGAAATAGACTTATAATAGGTCAATTATTAGAAGAAGATTTTGTTAGACTTCGGTATTAGATATATTGCTATAATGGACAATATTGATACTGATAAAGGACTTAATGATTTTCTTCCTATACAAGATTGGTTTAATGAAATGCATGCTAAAAACACAAGTCAAAAGGTTAGAACAGTATTTAAAAATAAAGGTAATTCAGGTATCCCTTTGACAGCTAATGTGCCATATGGTTATAAAAAAGATCCTTTAGATAAAGATAAATGGATTATAGATGAACCAGCTGCAGAAATAGTAAGAAGAATATATAATTTATGTATTCAAGGATACGGAACTCATCAAATATGCAATATATTAAAACAAGAAAAAGTTCCAACTCCAAAAGAATATAAAGCAATCCATGGCTTATGCAATTATCATATATCTGAAGTCAAATGTTGTTGGCAGGATAGGTCTATATATGACATCTTATTCAGACAAGAATATATTGGTGATACAGTAAATTTTAAAGGCACAACTAAATCTTTTAAAGATAAAAGTAAAATTTATTTTCCAAAAGAACAATGGAAAATCTTTAAAAATACACATGAACCTATCATTGATGAAGAAACTTGGAATACTGTACAACGCATTCGAGAAAATAGACAACGCCCTACTAAGATTGGTAAAATAAATGTATTTTCAGGACATTTATTTTGTAAGGATTGTGGCTCAAAATTATATTATTGTACTTCGAGAAGTTATACAGAAAACAGACATTTTTATAGATGCTCAAAATATAAAAATACTTCTTCTAAATCGTGTACAAGTCATACTATTAAAGAACATATCTTAAAAGAATTAGTTTTAGAAAATATTAAACAAGTCCTATCTTATATTCGTTCTTATGAAGATTTATTCATAAAACAAAAACTTGAAACTTCAATTGAAGAACAGAAAAAAATAGATAGCATAAACAAAAAATTATTATCACAATACGAAAAACGAATAAAAGAGATTGATAACTTGATACAGCATATTTACGAAGATAATATTTCTGGCAAAATTACAGATGAAAGATTTACTACTCTATCATTAAATTATGAAAAAGAACAAAAAGAACTTAAAAATAAAGTTAAAGAATTAGCTAATAAGCTCGATACAACTAAACAGCAAGAACTAGATTTAACATCTTTTATTAGTAAAGTAAAACAATACACTGAAATTTCAGAACTTACTCCAGAAATTATAAATGAATTGATTGATAAAATATATGTATATCAATCAGAAAAGGTAAATGGTAAACCAACTCAACAAATAGACATTTACTATAATGGGATTGGAATTATAAATATTCCACTAAATGAATATGAGCTAGAAAATGCTTTTCAGGAAAGTATTAAAAAAATAAAAACAGCTTAATCTGTACTATTTTAAAGTAATGGAGCACATACCAATAATTGTCCTTGTTGGTAGTGCTCCTTGTATAGTCCCTTATATCCAGAATTATGGAATTTATCAAAATTTTTTACTCCTGCTTTTTTTGCTTTTTGATTTAAAGAATAATTACCTTTTCTTGTTAAATTTCTTTGATAAAATCTCTTTTCGTCTTCTGTTAATAAGCTATACTCTTTTTTACTAATTTCTTGTTTTCTAGTTCGTATTGCAAAATATGTTTGAGCAAGAGCAATTACTTCTTTTCTTGGATCTCCATTTTGCGCTATTAGATAGCAAGCATAACGAGTTAATTTATAATCTTTTATTAACACCTCTGCATTATTAGCACGTTTTGACAACTTCCTGATATCAGGAAAATGTTCAACTACACTAATATTACTATTTTTACAAGAGTCCTTAGCTTTATTTATTACCTTTTTAAAATTTTCCCATTTGTTGTATTCTAGCATTTTCATTAGTTCTCTAGCACTCCAATATTCATTTCTATTTTCACATATATTTTTTCTTTGACAATGGGGTACCTAGCTATAATTTTTGATAATATGCTAAGAAGTATATTTTCTAGTTAGAAATAAAATTGAAAGTAATAGAATGTTATTTATTCTCATTTTGTGTAAATGTTTAAAAAAAGGATTTTATCAGGTAATATATTAAAAATATATTTAAAGATTTTTTAGAAATATTTGTATAAAAATTTACTTTCTATTGTTAAAATATAATCTTTGTGATATAATAGTGCTATGAAATAAAAAATATATAAAAACTATGACGAGAACGAGTAATTATAAGCCAAATATAAAGCGAGCTAGGGACGGTGAAAGCCTAGTTAGATTAACTTATAGTGAAAATCATCTCCGAGTTGCTAGCTGAAATGATAGTAAGCGTCGCCGTATTCCTTACGTAATAAAGGACACATATGTTGGTATGTTGTATATATAAGGTATAGATAGTTTCGCACGTAACCTTTGTATACAGGTATGTGCGTTTTTTATATATTTTTTTAAATTTAAGGAGGATATAAAAATGGAAGAAAAAAAGGACTATTCAAAAACTTTAAATTTGCCTAAAACTGAATTTGAAATGAGAGGAAATCTAACAAAGAAAGAACCAGCAATCCTTGATAACTTTATTAATAAAAAAATATATTATTTAGCACTAGAGAAAAATAAAAATACTGGTAAAAGATTTGTGTTACATGATGGGCCTCCATATGCTAATGGGGATATCCATGCAGGTCATGCACTAGATAAAATTTTAAAGGATATAATAATTCGTTATAAAACAATGAATGGATATTATGCACCTTATGTACCAGGTTGGGATACACATGGTCTACCAATAGAGAAGAAAGTTCAACAAGATAAAAAAATAACTAAAGATGATGTTGGTATAACTAAATTTAGAGAAATTTGTAAGGAATATGCTCTAGATGCAGTTGAAAGAACAGCAAAACAATTTGAAAGATTAGGTGGACTTGGAGATTATAGGGATAAATCAAAAAGATATCTTACACTAAATAAAGACTTTGAAGCAAAACAAATAGGTGTATTTGGAGATATGTACAAAAAGGGATACATTTACAGAGATCTAAAACCAGTATATTGGTGTAGTGATTGTGAAACAGCTCTTGCTGAAGCTGAAATTGAGTATAAAGATGATACTTCAACATCAATATATGTAAAATTTAAGGTACAAGATGATAAAGATTTATTTAAAAGCTATGTATCTTTAGACAATACATATGTAGTAATATGGACAACAACACCTTGGACTTTACCTGGAAACCAAGCTATAACTTTAAATCCAGAGTTTGAGTATGTTTTGGTAGAAGGAAAAAAAGAAGGAAGAACTGAGAACTATGTTTTAGCTAAAGAATTACTAGAGGAAGTAATGCAAATAGGAAACATAGAAGAATACAAAGTACTTGCTACATTTAAAGGAAAAGAACTTGAAAATATAATATGTATAAACCCAGTAATAGAAAATAAAACTTCAAGGGTAATACTAGGATCTGATAAAGACTTACTTGTAACTTTAGATGCTGGTACAGGTTGTGTACATACAGCACCAGGTCATGGTCATGAGGATTATTTATGTTGTAAAAGATACAAAGATATTGAAATAATTGTACCTGTTGATAAACATGGTCATATGACAAAAGAAGCAGGAAAATTTGAAGGTATGTTCTATGCTAAGGCAAATAAAGAGATTATTAAATATCTAGAAGAAACTAATGATTTATTTGCAGCAAAAGAACTAACTCACCAATATCCACATTGTTGGAGATGTAAAAAGCCAGTTATATACAGAGCTACAACGCAATGGTTTGCATCAATTGATGGATTTAGGCAAAAAGCATTAGATGAAATACACAATGTAAAATGGTATCCTGATTGGGGTGTTGAGAGAATGACTAATATGATTAAGGATAGAAGTGATTGGTGTATTTCAAGACAACGTACATGGGGTGTTCCAATTCCAATATTTTATTGTGAAAAGTGTGGTAAAGAGTACATTAATGATGAAACAATTTCTAAAGTAAAAGAAATGTTTGAAAAAGAAGGCTCAGGTTCATGGTTTGAAAAAACTCCTGAAGAAATATTAGGTAAAAAACATGTATGTGAATGTGGATGTGATACTTTAGTAAAAGAAAAAGACATTATGGATGTATGGTTTGACTCTGGTTCTTCACATGTAGGAGTATTAAATGAAAATTACGGACTTCCTGAAGGAAAAGCTGATATGTATTTAGAGGGAAATGATCAGTATAGAGGATGGTTTCAATCTTCATTATTAACATCTGTTGCTACAAAGGGAGAGGCTCCATATAAAGAGGTAGTAACTCATGGTATGGTAGTAGATGGTGAAGGAAGAAAAATGTCAAAATCTTTAGGAAATGGAATTGCTCCACTTGATATAGTAAACGAATATGGTGCAGATATTTTAAGATTATGGGCAACATCTTCAGACTATCATAGTGAAATGCGTTTATCTAAAGATATTCTAAAACAAATATCTGAAGTATACAAAAAAATAAGAAATACTGTAAGATTTTTAATTGGTAATACTAATGATTTCGATCCAAAAACAGATTATGTTGAGTACAAAGATAGAGATGAACTAGATAGATATATTATGTACAAATTAAATAAACTAGTTGAGTACATAAATGAGGCATATAGTACATATGAGTATCACTTAGTATATAGTGAAATACATAGATTTTGTACAACAGAACTTTCAAGTAAATATTTGGATGTTATAAAAGATAGATTATACACATTTAGAATTGATCATGAAAAGAGAAGAAGCTCACAATCTTCAATGTATGATATCTTGTATACACTTACACGTTTGATTTCTCCAATACTTGTATTTACATCTGAAGAAATTTATAGCTTTATGAATACAAGAGATGAAAAGAAAGAAAGTATCTTACTTGAAGACTTCCCATCAGAAAGTGATATGTATATAGATGATGAGTTAATTGCAAAATGGAATAGAATATTTGAAATAAAAGAAAGTTTTGCAAAAGATGTTGAGGCTGCACGTGCTGATAAAAAAATAGGTAGTGCACTTGATGCTAAAATCACTATTTATACAAATGGTGAAGAATATGATTTTGTAAAGAATAATCAAAAAGAAATTGCATTAGTTGCAATTGTATCTGAACTTGAAGTAGAAAAATCAGATGAAAAGAAAGTAGTTGTTGAAAAAGCAACTGGTGAAAAATGTCCTAGATGTTGGACATATGCAAATGAATTTTCTGATGAAGGAATTTGTATGAAGTGTTATAAAAATATGTAAAATACAAAAAAAGATTTGGCAAAATAGCACAAAATCTTTTTTTGTGTGTATTTTATATTTTGTGCGCTACAAAATATAAAAGGAGAAAGTTTGAAAAATTAAATTTTGTGCCTTTCAAAGACGTAGCGTTAGCGGAGGCAAAGAAAGGAATGGTCATAAAAATGAATAATATTATTGAAGTTAAAAATTTGGTAAAGCAGTACAAAGAATTAAAAGCTATAGATAACTTATCTTTTGAAGTACATGAGGGAGAAATTCTAGGACTACTTGGACCTAATGGAAGCGGTAAATCTACTACTATAAACTGTATATTATCTCTATTAAAATTTAGTAAGGGCAAAATTAAAATATTTGGTAAGAGTATGAATCCTGACGCATATGATATAAAATCAAAAATTGGGGTAGTATTTCAAGACGTATCAGTCTTTAATGAATTAACTGTATATGAAAATATTGATTATTTTTGTGGATTATACATAAAGGATAAATCTACCAGAAAAAAATATATAGAAGATGCTATGAAATTAGTAGGTTTAGAGGAATTTAAGAAATTTTATCCTAAAAAGCTATCTGGTGGACTTTTAAGGAGATTAAACATTGCTTGTGGTATTGCACATAAACCAAAACTAATTTTTTTAGACGAACCTACCGTTGCTGTTGATCCTCAAAGTAGAAATAATATATTAGATGGAATAAAAAAATTAAGAGATGATGGAGCTACAATAGTTTATACAACACATTATATGGAAGAAGTAGAAATACTTTGTGATAGGGTAATTATTCTTGATAAAGGTAAAATAATTGCATCAGGTTCAATTGATGAATTAAAAGAACTTGCTAAAATAGAAGAAAAAATTACAGTAGATGTTAATAGATTAGATACTGTATATATAGAGAAGATTAAAGAGTTAAAGAATGTTGATGATGTAACATATAATAGTAATATTTTACTTATTACATATAAAGAAGGTAAAAATAATTTAGTTGATATGATAGAATACTTAAAAAAAGAGAAAATAAATTACAATAAAATCTATTCTGAAAGACCTACGCTCAATGATGTATTTTTACAATTAACAGGAAAGGAGCTTCGTGATTAGATGTTTATTCATAATTTTAAATATTCCTTAAAAGCTCTTCTTAGAAATAAAATGCTAATATTTTGGACTTTTGCCTTTCCAATAATATTAGGAACTCTTTTTAAAGTAGCTTTTTCAAATATAGAAAATAGTGAAAAATTGGATATTATAAATATAGCAATCGTCCAAAATGAAGAATTTGAAAACAATGAAGCTTTTAAGACATCGTTTGAAAAATTAAGTGATGAAAATAATGAAGATAGATTATTTAACACACAATATACTACAAAAGAAGAAGCAAAAGATCTTCTTAATAAAGGTGAAATAATTGGATACATGGAATTAAAACAAGATAAGCCAGTATTAACTTTTGTTACAAATGGAATTGATGAAACGGTATTCAAACACGTAGCAGAAGAAATCGTACAAACAAGTGATATTATTAAGCAACTATCACAAACACAAATCCAAAAACAGATTGCTTCTGGAAATTATATTATAAACTATGATGAAATATATAATAAAGCAATAGAAATGGCTAAAGAAGATAATGTAAAATTAAAAAATATCTCTAACAGTAATTTAAGTTATACCATGATCGAATTTTACACCCTTATAGCAATGACTTGCTTATATGGTGGAATGTTAAGTATGGTATCAATAAATCAAATCCTTGCAAATATGTTTAATAAAGGAAAAAGGATAGCAGTATCACCTACAAAAAAAAGTATAATTATTTTAAGTAGTTTACTTGCAAGTTATATAGTGCAATTAATTGGACTTGCAATCTTATTTTTATATACTTTGTTTGTATTAGGAGTTGACTATGGAAGTAATACAGGGTTAATTATACTACTTGCAATTGTTGGAAGTTTTGCAGGATTAGCTTTTGGAACTTTTGTTGGAACAATATTTAAAGCTAGTGAAAATACCAAAACAGGAATTTTGATTGCATTAACTATGTTAGGGTGTTATTTATCTGGAATGATGGGAATCACGATGAAATATGTTGTTGATAAAAACGTACCAATAATAAACAAAATTAATCCAGCTAGTATGATAACAGATGGTTTTTATTCATTGTATTATTATGATAGATTAGATAGATATTGGTTTAATATTGCAAGTTTACTTATTTTTGCACTTATACTCGTTATAATATCATTCTTTAGTTTAAGGAGGCAGAAATATGACAGTATTTAAGACGGTTTGGAAAATTTTAAATAAAAATAAAATAACAGTAATTCTTTTTACGGTAATGTTACTTTTATTTGGTGTTTCAAATATGAGAACAAGTGAAAAAAGTATGAATTTTATAGCAACTAAGCCAGATGTTTTAATTGTAAATTATGATAAGGATGAAGGTATTACAAAAGATTTTATAAAATATATAACAGATAATAGTAATATAGTCGATATTAAAACCGACGAGGAAAAAATAAATGATGCTTTATTTTATAGAGATGTAAATTACGTTATATATATTCCAGAAAATTATAGTAAGGATTTTATGGAAGGAAAAAATGTAGAATTAGAAATAAAAAGTACAGGAGATTATCAGGCTTCACTTGAAGAAATGCTTGTGTCAAGATATATTAAGGTAGCAAAGATATATCAAAAAAATATTACTAATGAAGATGAACTGATTAGCAAAATAAATGAAACACTATCAGATCAGGTTCAAACAGAGATTACTTCAAAATTAGATACTAATACTATTTCAAATGCAACATTTTATTACAACTTTGCAAGTTATAGCATATTGTCATGTTTATTGTTAATTATTAGCTTAATATTAAGCAGCTTTAATAATGAAAAAATAAGAAAAAGAATAATAGTAAGCAGTACAAATTATAAAAAACATAATAAAATATTGTTGATATCAAATTGTTGTTATTCTTTTATATTATGGATTTTATATGTTGTTATAAGCTTTTTTATATTAGGAGATGTAATGACAAAAATACAAGGAATTATATATATTATAAATTCTCTAGTATTAACAATTTGTGCAACTACAATAGCATTTTTTATTGGAAATTTAGTATCAAGTAAAGGAGCAATAAATGGAATAGTAAATGTAGTAGCTTTAGGTTCAAGTTTTATATGTGGAGTATTTGTACCCATGAGATGGCTACCTGACTCAGTACTAAAAATGGCTCATTTATTACCAACATATTATTATGTAAGTACTAATGAGGCTTTAAAAACAATAGAGCAGTTTAATATTCAAACACTAAAACCACTAATTATTAATATGGCTATTATATTATGCTTTGCACTTCTTTTTATTATACTTACTAATATAATTTCAAGGAAAAAAAGAACTTTCTAAAGAAAAAACAATATATAACCCAACTATGATTTTATGAAATCATAGTTGGGCTTTGTCTTTTATAAATCTTTATACATTTTTTGTTTAAAACTAAATAATTAAAATAATACTATTATTATTTTCCTGTTGAACCAAAACCTTTGGTACTTCTTATAGTATCACTTAAATTATCTACCTCATTAAATGAAACTTCTAAATAAGGCATTATAACAAGCTGTGCAACTCTTTGATTATTTGATATTATTCTTTTTTCAGTAGAATCGTTAAAAATGGATACTAGTATTTCACCTCTATAGTCAGAATCAATTACACCAACACAGTTTGAGGGCCTTAAGTTCTCTTTCGTAGCAAGACCACTTCTTGCAAATATTCCACCAAAATATCCATCTGGAATCTCTAGTGCCAAACCTGTATTTATCTTAACAGATTGCTGAGGCTCTATTTCTATTTTTTCCTTATCAATACATGCATAAAGATCATATCCTGCAGCTTGATTAGATGAACGTGTAGGTGTATTAGCTTTTTCGTTAATTTTTTTTAATTTTATATTAATCATATTCTTTCCTCCAATTTTATACATTATATACAATATATTATTTAAAGTCAACCTAAGCTATAAATTATGTATCCTATAAAGTTTACACTCACTTTAAAATGTGATATAATTAAAAGTGATAAGGTGCTATATTTTAAAAAAATATTTTAAAAGGGGGAATTTTTTTTGAATGAAAAAAATTTAATTAATGTAGCAGAAAAATCTAATGAATTCTTTAAGCTCTCAAGAAAATTAAAATTTGGACTTGCTAGTAATACCTTTCTAAGTGTACTTGAAAAGTTGGCTTCTCAAATAGGTTCATTTATGCTTATGCTTGCATCTTTGTATTTTATGGAAAACTTAGTACTTTCTTTACTTTTTTTAGCTATATTTTTTCTTAAAGATCCTTTAGCAAGATTTATCACTGTAAAACTTAGTGAAAATGATGCTATGCTTGAACCTAAAGTTAAGAACTTTCTTTCAGGAAAAGTGACTATTATACTAAGTAAAACTAGAGGAAAGGTAGAAACTGTTGATGAAAAAGGAAGAAGACATCATGTATCAAATAGAGTAATTAATGATACAGTAACAAGTTATACTCTTAAGAGGGTAGAGAATCTTTCCAATTCTTTAGAATTCTTCTCAGGAATAGTAGTATTTATCATTTCTTTAATTTTACTTATTAAGGTAGCTTTAGTTCAATTTAATAATCCATTTTTATTCTTCATAGTTCTTGCTATATCAACTATACTTTGTGTTATAGTTTCCATCATTTCATCTAAACTTTGTGCAAGATACTGGAAGAAGGCCGGTAAAGTACAAGAAAGATTAAGTAGTGTTACACGTGATATTGAGGAGATAGAACCTATATCTGATAAACACATTGAATTTCTTTCCAAGGAGGCAATATATGTAAATTCGGAATATATGGATCTTACTATGAAAGAAAGAAGAAGGAAAAATGTTGGATTGGTATTAAAATCTTTCTTGATTTCGGTTTCAATTATAGCTGTAGTTTTTTCTATGATTATATCTAATAAGAGTATTTCTTCTAGTACACTTACTCTTGCTATTGCATTAGGTGCAGCCTTTTCTTCGGTACTTATTGCAATAAATAGTGAAGTAACTCAAATTTGGCGCATAATAAGTGAAAAAAGGGAGTACAAAATGAAGTATGAGGAAACTTTTTTTAATATTATGAATGTATTTTTTGAAGAGGAGAAAATTAAAGGAAAAAAATATTCAAAAGATATACTTGAAATTCCTAAGTTTAACTACGAGTATTCAGTGACAGGCTTTAGATTAATTCTTGATAATAAATTTACACTTAAAAGGGGTGAAATGACGCTTCTTGAAGGAAAAAGTGGAACAGGAAAAAGTACACTAATTAAAATTATTTCAGGAGAAAATAGGCTTCCTGAGACAACATGGAAACTTAAGAGTATAAAATATTTTAATGATACTTCTAGTTTTGGCTCACAGGACCTTTTAAGTGAAATCACGTTAGGTGACTATCAGGCTGATAGGGATTCCGAAAGATTGATTGAAATACTTAGAGGTGTAGGACTTTTTGAAAAATTCACTGTTGATTCCCTAAAAAAAGTTTCTGCTAAAGAATTATCAAATGGTATGATGCAGCGTGCTTTGCTTGCAAGATCTTTGTACAATTTAGAGGATACAGACTTGGTGTGTATTGATGAACCAATAGGTTCACTTGATGAGGAAAATGCCCGAAATGTGATTAAATTTGTAAAAGAGTATTGTAATAGAGACAAAAAGAGATTTATGATTTTATCGACTCATCAATATAGTTTTGTATCAGAGTATATAGATAAGAAGATAAAAATAGTACCTATGTCACCAAAGTTAAGTAAAGTGATGCTGTAATCCAAAACCTGGAAGATGTAATTTTCTTCTAGGTTTTTTCTTTACAAAAAATATGCTTTATAGTAAAATAATTATGGGGGGATTACATGAATGTAAAAATGATAGGGGCAGGTGCTATATTTAGTAAAGATAACAGTGCTTGTTATTTGATAGATAATAAAATATTAATAGACATTCCAAATGGAACTTTAAAGGGAATATTAAGGCAAGAAATAGATATTTCAAAGCTTGAGTGTATTTTAATTACTCATTTTCATGCTGATCATTTTTTTGATTTACCATTTGTACTTTTAAGCTTGTTTAATAAAAGAGATGGAAAAAAATCAAAACCGTTATATATTGTTTGTAATGATAGTGAAAGGGGCAAAGTAAAAGACATACTTAATTTATCAAATTTTAGAAGTTATGAAGAGTTTTGCGATAAATTAAATATAAAAATAATTGGTGTAAAAGAAAATAACCATAAGTTTGATAAAGTCGATAGATATGTAATTAGAAGTTATAAAGTAAAACACACAGCAGAGGCTTATGGTTTTGTTATTGAAGATAATGATAATAAAAGAATTGGCTTTACGGGAGATAGCTGTCTGTGCGATGGAGTTGAAAAAATTATAAAAAATAGTGATGCCATTTTTTGTGATACTTCAAAATTAGTAGGTGATGATAATGCTCATATGGGATGTGATAATATAATACAATTATCATCAAAATATGTTGATAAAAAAATAATAACATCACATATGTATTTTGATGCTAAATGTGAGATAATCAAATTGAATATTCCAAATTTGATAGTAGGAAATGATGGACTTGAAATAAACATTTAAAAATAGTTTTAGCTTAATAACATACTTTTTAAAAATACATAATATATAATATGTATTTTAGAGAGGATGTTTTTTTATGGGAAAAATAATATATGCTGATCATAGTGCAACTACATATGTTAAGGATGAAGTAATAAAAGAAATGTTGCCGTATTTTACACTTAATTATGGAAATCCTTCCTCAGCGTACTCTATTGGGAGAGTTTCTAAAGAGGCAGTTGAAAAAGCAAGAATAAAAGTTGCAAAAGCTATAGGGGCAGAAAGTAATGAAATATATTTTACTGCTGGTGGAAGCGAAAGTGATAATATGATAATAAAAGGAATAGCAAGAGCAAATAAAACAAAGGGAAAACATATTATTACAACTAAAATTGAGCATTTAGCAGTTTTAAATACGTGTAGGGAACTTGAAGAAGAAGGTTTTGAAGTCACATATTTAGATGTAGATGATAAAGGATTTATAAATCTTGATGAATTGAAAAGAAATATAAGAAGTGATACCATTCTTATTAGTGTTATGTTTGCAAATAATGAAATAGGAACAATTGAACCTATACATGAAATAGGAAAAATTGCAAAAGATATAGGTATTATATTTCACACTGATGCTGTTCAAGCAGTTGGAAACGTTGATATAGACGTAAAAAAATTAAATATAGATGCTCTTTCTTTATCTGCACATAAGTTTTATGGACCAAAAGGAGTGGGAGCTGCATATATAAGTAGTTTCGTAAAATTTGAACCAGTTATAAATGGTGGGCATCAAGAATGTTCAAAAAGAGCAGGAACAGAAAATGTTCCTGGAATTGTTGGACTTGGAAAGGCAATTGAAATTGCGACTTCAAATATTATAGAACATAGTGATAAAGTAAAAAAAATAAGAGATGAATTAATAAATGATATCGAAAGTGGAATAGAAGGAGTTATTTTAAATGGTGATAGAAAAGAAAGACTATGTTCAAATGTTAATTTTTGTATAGATGGTATTGATTCAGAATCTTTAGTTTTAATGTTAGATATGAATGGAATATGTGCATCTTCAGGAAGTGCATGCACAGCTGGTATTCTTGCTCCATCTCATGTTTTAACAGCTATAGGAAGAAAAGATACTATTGCAACTAGTTCCATACGTTTTACTCTTGGTGAAGAAAATACTAGTGAAGATGTAAAGGTAATTTACAATGTTTTAAAAGATGTAGTTACTAAACTAAGAAAAAATAAAAGAACAGATGAAATAAAATGCAAATGCACAAATAGGTATTGAAAAAAATTTCGTTTTATTATAAAATTAATTAAACAAATGAAGGAGGAAGGTATATGAAAAAAAATAAAAGAGGAATTTCCTTGATTGTGCTTATTATAACAATTATAGTTATGCTAATTTTGGTTTCAGTAGTAGTTGTCTCTTTTAACAATAATAATCCGATTGGAAAAGCTAAGGAGGCAAAATTTAAATCTGATTTAAGCTCTTTTAGAGATGAATTAGAAGATAATATAAATGATATTCTTATAAAAAATGCTAATAAATCAGAATATGATATAAATGTTGATTCAGGAGACTATGGAAATTTAAGAATATATATACCAGATATTACAGAAGAATATGCAAATAAGCTTCTTATAAAAAAAGGAAAATTATTATATATAGGTGATGACTCAAAAGCTGATTATGAAAAGTATCATGATGATACAGAGGAAGCATGGGCAAAAAGTGTTGGAATACAGTGCCCATATAGTCAAGTTGGCGATGCGGATGGAGATGGATATATTACAGAAGAAGATGGTGATTTTATAGGAAAATGTAGCGTTGCTAATATAAAGTTAGATCAATTTACAGATAGACAGCAAAATGCTATGGATACACATAAAGATGGCGATTTAAATGTAATTGACAAAACTGCAATACAAAAATATCTTACACAAGGTATTAGCTTACCGGAGATACCGACTGAAAAAAATTAACCTGTTGTTTAATGTCCTAAAGTATTATTATAAATAGTGTAAATTTAAAAATAGAGATTCTAGGTTTATGGGGGTTCTATTTTTTGTTACTATTCAGACTAGAACCTAAAATTTTAGTAACAGTATTATGTATTTGT
>ERZ825670.3003-NODE-3003-length-14987-cov-5.177471_pt1 | contig 14987 bp, 12 predicted proteins | sample MGYA00519929_ERZ825670 | MGnify/ENA primary metagenome ERZ825670 (study PRJEB31778, sample SAMEA3449207) | human gut metagenome | biome: human gut; feature: human-associated habitat; material: faeces | place: United Kingdom | collected 2010/2012 ...
AATTATCATTATTTTTTATTAAATATTAATATAAAAAATGAAACATAAAGACAACTTCTTCTATCTTTATGTTTCATAAGTTTATATATTATCGGATTATTCTCCGAAACTTCTTGATGCTAATTTATTACTTAATAGTAAATGACATTACAAAATCATAATTATCTTTTAATTTCATTATTATTGAAGACTCTATTTGTTCTTGATTTTTCTTGTCTTTAAGTATTATATCTTGTACATGTACGCCATTTTCTTCATTATATGTAGAACATTCAAAATCATACGTTGATGGATATTTTTCATTAATATAATTTTGAAAATCATTCAATGTTGGAAAATTATTTTTCTTAAATACATCATCAAGTTTGCTATAAATATATTTACCATCTTTGACATTCAAAGCCTGAACTATTTTATCAATATTCATTGCAACCTTTTTTGTATTATTTACACTATCATATTTTTCAGTAAACTGTGGAAGTACTACCGTGTATGTGTCTAATATTACAGAAAAATCCATAATAGACTTGTCATGAAATATATATAAATTTCCTTCTGCATCTGCACATATATATTCTTTATATTCATTATAGTTATTAACCAAATATTTTGAAAAACTTAAAGCATTTATTTCTTTTATATTATTGTCAATATATTTACTAAATGTATTATAATCCCCAAATCTTTTTTCTCTATATTCTTTATCTAATAAAGCATATGCATCTTCCCTATTATACAAAACTGCATACTTATATTTCATTAAAAGATCACTTACTATTTGTTCATCACTAATAATTTGGTATTTATATTTATTATATGTATTTTCTTCAATTTCATCAGTTGAAACATTAACTTTATCTTGCAATATTTGTTGACTTGTTATTTCTTTGGGTATTATAGAAAACAAACTATTTTTTCTATCTAATTTAGCAATGACTACTTTATTGTTATTTGTTTTTTTATATTCTTTTAATAGTGATATGTCTGCCCACATAATTGTTGTGTTCTCATCAATATCTTGAGAATACATTTTATTAATTTCAAAATCATCAGATTCTTTATACGTGATTAGCATTTTTTTTATATAATTGTCATCAATACTATTATCCTTAATATACTTACTATCCAAAAGCTTACAAATAGTTTCATATGTGTCCTGTTTTTCTTCTGGAGTAACTGTAATCTCTCCTTCTAATCTCGAATAATATGTATCTGTATTATATTGATTAATATATTCATAATATTTTCCACAAATATTTTTCATACAATAGTACAAACCTTTTTCTGCTACTTCATGTATATCTTCTTCAAGTTCAATCGGTGTTGTATCAGTAGGTAACTCTTCATTTTTTCCGGTTGGCATTATGATTTTTTATAATAATAATGCACGCTGTCAAAATACAAATCATTATAATTAAAAGACATATTAATATGTTTATTATTTTATATTTATTATTCATTATAAACTCCTTAATTAAATCTTATTATACAATATACATCAGCTCTTAAAGACTTTTTATATGGATTTTTTCTACGTGTTGATGGAGTGTCTCCACAATTATACCATAAGCCATCTCCTATATATATGTCTGTATGGTCTGAACCTCCACTACCATAAAATACAATATCTCCAGGTTGTAATTTATCTTGTGTTGGATTCATTATTTTGTTTCCGCCATTCTTAATTAAGAATGGTAACAATGACGCACAAGAATTTATATTTGGACACTTTTCCATCCAATCATATCCTGCTTCATATAATGTCCATGATACAAATGTTGCACAACAAACAGATCTTGTATTTCTTACATTTTTTAAAGAACTTGGCAAACCTCCTCCTCCATCTGTGTAATATAAATATTCATTTGAAGATACATAATCATGCACAGTTGCAGCTGCTTCTACTATACTTCCTCCAGAAGAATCAGAACACCATTCACCTGTATATGTATAATAACCTGTTTTAAATAAAATCCATTCTGATCTCCTTCTTGTTTCGAGTCCAGGCACATAACCACTTTTAGAAGTAACTGGCTTATTCATGTAAGTTTCATAGAGTTTATGTTTATACATACCTTCATTTTCAGTCACTTTATATTCATCATCTTTTTCTTGGTCCCAGTAACGATTATATGCTTCAACAAAATTCTTGTTACCACCACGTGAGACTGTTAATGCTCCTGCAGGACCACAATTAAACATTCTGGATACCAATGCGTATTTTTGATATTGCGTTAAATCTAATCCCAATTTATTTACTTCATCTAAGTCTTTTAAAACTATTTCTTTTACTATACCGTCTACAAATTCTTTATCAACATACGCTCCAGCCCTTATTTCATATCCTGCATCTTCAAATCTTTTCCTGTATCCACCATATGTCAAATCAATACCATGTGCTAACGCTAAACTGCCTGCATTTGTATCAACCCCTATTACATATTTAGTTCCATCTGGAGATTCACCAAAACTACCTTCCATTTTATTTAAATATCTTATAAATGCATCTAATCCTCCCATTGATATACTATTAAATTGCTCTAAATCAAATATACTAAAATCGAATTCCAAAACTCCCCAAGGAATATTAGTTGCTTTATAAATTAAATATTTAGTTAAGTCTAATAAATCTGCTGTTCTCTCATTATTTTCTATAATCTTAAATAAATAATCTGATGTTCTAACCTTCATTATCATATTATGTTTATTATATAATTCTACAAATACACTTTCTCTACCTTCTGTTTTGTATTCTCCTCTCTCATATGAATTAGAAATCGTATGTATATTTGATAATTTTTGTTCATATATCTTATAATTATAACTCTTTTGTACTTGTGTTGATTTACCATTAGCATCTGTCTCTATCTCATTATATGTTTCACTGCCACTATTAACAACCTCTTCCGTTGTAGATGAATTTGATGTTGTTTCTGTAACTTTGCCTGGTACATCTATAATTTTTTCCTCTTCATCTCCTAGTTGTAATACTGCTTCACTATAACTATTTTCTTGATATGCCTTTACACACCAATTTTGTACATATGTTACATTCACAGTAGTACTTACATTTTCGGTTAGTGTAGTCTTTTTACTTGTCTCGTGCCAATCTTCATTAAACTTATCAACATCTGCATCCTTTTTTTGTTTTGTTGTTTCAGTTGTATTAGTAGTGCTTATATTATCTTGTACAGCCATAACTATTTCAGTTTTCATAACTTCTTCTTCCAAATCATCTACAAATTTTTCATAATCTGTATCAATGTAGAAAAATAATAAATATTCATATGGCATTACAAATTTTTTTAATGCTGTTTTCAAATTCATAGAATTATTAGTTCTTAATTCAATACTTCCATCTTCTCCTCTTGACCAAGTAACAATTACTAAATTTTTTTCATCATCTATTGTATATGATTTTAAAGCGTTTTCAAAATCGCCACCATCTACATATTTTTGTAGCTTCTCTGGAGATACATACTTCATATTAATAATTCTTGACTCTGTACTATCTTTATAAGTTGTATTCACATCTTCTGTTGATGTACGTCCTGAATGATCTGCTTTAAAATATTCATCTATACTGTTAACTATCGCTTGCGCATATTTATTAACACCATCTCCAGCAATAACACTTGCATCAGGATCCTTAGTTAAATTTCCACCCATCGCAACAACTGATGGGAATCCTGTTGCTGCTGCATTATCTATAATACTTAAAGATGCACTTTCTCCGTCTGCATCTTTACATTTAGTAGTATCTGCTCCAGCACCTAAATTCTCAAGCCCCATTGAAGAGGACATATTTTTAGCTAATATTTCTGCAAGTTGTTGTGAAATATCGTCTCCCTCTTTATATATTGTTTCAACGCCTACATCATTACCATCTCCAAAATATATCTGAATACATAAATTTGGATTTACATCTCTAGTTAGCTGTGCTCTATCTTTATTCTTTACTCCTCCTGGATTATTTGACGTACTTCCAGTTTGTACAACTTTAATGTTTGTATATCCACTTAAAAGTTCCTTTACCTTTTCTGCAACCTTAATTGTAAGCTCTTCTTCTTTTAAATTCTTTTCTTGATTAACTATACCCTTTTCATCTTCATTGTTTCTTCCTGCCGCTATTGCTACTACATATGTTTCTTTATCTTGTCCTATTGTTTTTCCCGAAACCTTTGCTCTGGAAGTTACATTACTTTTTAAATTCTGGTTTGTTATCTTTCCTGTTTTAGTATTATCATTATTATTTAGTACAAGTTCCACTGTAGATAATTTAACATATCCCTCTTTTTCATCTCCTGTTGTAACCTTTAAATATGCGATTGTTTCATCTGTAACAACATTTTTAAAAGTCTCATACTCGCCTTTATAAGTAACTATATCACCTTTTTGTAATTTTATTTGCTTATTAGGATCTTTTTCGTCTGTCATAGGTGTCCAGTATCCTTTAATATTTTTATAGAGCGGTGCGTCTATTGGAATAATTCTAAGTTTTGATCCATTAGACATATTATTTAATTTATTTAAATCATTTCTATCTGTAATCTCAACAGGTTCGTCAACTTTAGCTTGCTCGATAGTAGAAGTTTCTCCTTTGCCAGTATTTTGCATTTCTCCGTGGTTTTTTATTCGGTGTTACCCTTCTAATATTTATTGCACCTTGAAATCCATCTTTAGATTCACTTGGTATATTTCCTTTCAGGTTTGGAAGCTGAGTAAATACTTCTGCTTTTAACATCTTTTTTAAAAAATTAACATCTTCTGGAAGATTATGATATTCAGCAGATTTATTATATTTATCTATAACATCTTCAAGTTTCTTATTAATACCATCAATAAAGTCCAAATAGTAACCATTTTGTTCATCGCCTTTAATCTCAATTAAATCTGCAACATTTTCAATTTCCAGTGATTCGTATATTAATTCAGGATTATTTTCCGAAGTAAAAATTTCTACAACCCAATCGATAAGCCCAAGGATTACCATTCCTCCTATTCCAATTAATAAAACTGGTAACAATGTATTCATTATTGACAACAAAGCACTTAAAACAGCCTTTTTTACAACTTTTTTAGCTTGTTTTTTTACTTCGTCTTCTGCTTTATTTTTAAAATTATTTATTATTCCCAAATATTTCACCTCTTTATTGGCTTTATTTTTTCTAAATATCTATTTTAAAGTTTTCGCCTTTAATATTAGTATTATTGTTATATTCCGAACTATATACTATATCTGTAAAATTAATACTTTTAATTTTCATATTTGACCTATTAGCATCACTAAATTTTATTTGTATTGTTTTTACCTCATTCGGATTAAATATTAGGTCTTCATCTTTGTTTTCATACAAAAGTGCCTCAAATTTATTATCTAAATTATCTTGAACGTAACAAGTATTTGTTTTTCTTTTAGCATCTAATATTAATTTTTTGTTAGTTTTGTTTTGGATATTTATTGTATAGATTTCATAATCTAAATACCTATCTGCCCTAACTACTTGAACCGCTAATTTATCATCTTCGCTTTTTTTATTTATTGTATTTCTCCCTAAATAACTGTTTATGTTTAGCTTATATTCTCCATTTTCAACTTTTAAAGCTACATATTCCTCTATGTAATTATCATTTGTATTCCCTGTAGAAAGCATATTATCAAATATTTTTACTTGATAAATATATACTCCATCAGTATTTGACCACGATTGAAAAGAAAATTGCTTATCTCCTGTAAATTTATTTTCATAATAATTTTTCTCAAAAAGCTTTTCAGTTTGATATAGCTCCTGTTTAGTATCATTTGACAGCATGCTATATGCTGTTTTTATATCATGTTCTATGCATGCTGTAAAAAATTGATCTATAAAACTTCCGAATTTATCTTTATACTCATTTGGAATACTTTTCCCAGATACCATTGATTCGCTTTCGTTACGATAAGAAACAACATTTGATGTTGTTTCTTTTTTTGTTTCTGGCTTTTTATTTCTCGCCTGTATATTTAATATTTTTATTAGAGAATATACTAATATTATTGTTATTATTACAGTCCATACTTTTACTCTATTTTGATTATAGTATCTCCATAATTTATACATACTTCATCCTCTTTCCTGCAACTTATAATAATATATTTTTATATCAATTATTTTTTTATCTCTGCATCTTATATTTATCACCTAAACTATTACTATCAAATCCCAATGCCTCTGTATATAAATCCCAAACTTTATCTTGATTTTTTGCACCTTTAACTTTTGATTTTATTGTATCTTGCATTGAACTACGTTTTTTATCATCTAAGACATAATCTTTTCCATAACTACTAGACATATTAACAATATCAATCATGTTTTCGTGAATATTTTTATTATCCTTCCCATATTTAGCTTCCATTTTTAGTCCATTCTCGATTTGTTTTTCATCTGTAATTCCTGCTAACTTATAATCAAATGCAGCACTCATTAAATCTTTTGCACTTACATCTTGTTGTGTTGCCCTACTAATTCTTCCTGCCATTTCTTCATATTTTTCTTTCTCTTCTTTATTCCTCATAAACTCTTTTCTTGCTCTTTCATTTTGTTTCATCTCTGCTTGTCCAGCAGCATATCCAATTCCGTACTTAGCTTTATCTCTTTGATATCTAGCATCATTTATAAAGTCACTACTATTTCTTCTAATTGATCTAACCCCATCTATAGCAGCATTTACGCCTTTTCCTGGTAACATAGAAGCTGCTTTACCAATAGTTCCTCCTGCCATTATTCCAGCTCCCGCATATTTTAAAGCTTTATTAAAATCTCCAGTTGCAGCTCCAACAGCTAATCCAGTCATAGCACCTCCCATTGTAACTGCAGCTCTAGCTCCTAATTTAGCCCCTTTATATAGTACCTTTCCTCCTTTTTTTGCCACTTTAGGTATTATTTTTTTTGCTGCCTTTCTTCTCCACTTACTATTTGGAATTCTATCATTCTGCTGTCTGATAACAGGATTATTTCCTGGATCTCGTCCTTGCATATTTTGATCTATCTGATCAACTTCTCTTTGAGCATCATTTCTAACCTGTTCTATCTCATTTGGGTCATTTGCCATATCTTGCCATACTTGTCTGTCATTCATCATTCTTTGTGTTTCATCATCTTGTTCATCTCCATTGTTATCCTGTCCGCCATTTAATTGTGGATTATTTTGATTGCCTCCATCATCAGCAAATGATTGTGCAAAATCTCTGTCTTGAGTTCTTATTTTATTATTAGACTCGTCGTTATTACCTGAAGAACCTGATTTATTCGAACCATCTCCTGATTTGCCTCCCTTGCCAATTTTAGCAACTCCTTTATCAAGTAAATTCTTGGCAAACATTCCTCCTGCAAAAGTACCAAGTCCTCCTGCTGTTTTTGCACCACTTCCTATATTAAACATTTCCTTAATTAATTTTTCTGCTGGTATCAAAAATCCAATTGCAACTATTCCATATAAAATATTATTCTTTACCAAATCCATTGCTGATGATACAAAAGCAACATATAATATCAAATGCACTGGTTGTAATATTAAATGTGTAACATATTCCTTAAACCATGCATTAAATGCTTGTGCTTTACTATCTCCCATTTTATCCAGCGGATATGTTAACGCAACTAATGGTGCAATCATTGTTAAAAATGCCATATATAAAAATCTCTTAAAATACATAAATGTAAATCTACATGTGTAAACAATTAATATCAAATATAATATTGAATATGCTACTGTATCATATGCACTTGCTGATTGTGCATTAAATCTTATAAAACCAATAAGATTAGTTTTAAATTTAAGTTCTCCTCCGACCTGGTTTATATGATTGAATAACAATTCCACTGTTTGCAGTATTTTCAAATAAATTATTAAATTTATCAGTTATCATTAATAATCCTGACATTATAAAATGTATAAAAAATACTAAGCATAATGCAACTACCCAATTTTGTAAATTTTCTTTATATTTAGCTTTTTCAACTGCTGTTGAACTAATTACAATTCTAATTCCTAAATAAATTAACACTGATAACAATCCTACTATAGCAATATTTCTAAAAGATATATACCAATCAGAAATTACTTTTCTTAGTCCATCAGTTCCTGCAGCTGAAATCGAAGCTTCTTTTGCTGCTTCACTTTCTGAAACAGCTGTATATTTATTAGGATTCAAAAAGTTGACATCCAAAGCAGCTATATTGTTTGAAAATATCGCTTCTGGTGAATATAAAAAATTAGGAACATCATACTCATTATTAACCCATGGTAAAAATTCAGATGTATTTATAGTATCTGGTCCATATTCAAAATCAACCTCTCCTAAATCTGTAGTTAACCATGAACCAGAATTTGGATCCAAGTTCTCATCCTCAATTGGTAACATTGCAGAAGAAAAACTATCAGCTCCCAACATAAACTTGTTTAAAGCCCCCATTATAATATCACCTACAGCATCAATTAGCTGTATAATTTGTTTTAACAATGAACCCATTATTCCTCCGCCCTCGTCAGGCATATCCTCTTCCTCAACTTTTGTTGGCTCTGCATAAACACTATAATACTGTGATATTGCAAATGTTAAAGACAGTGCTATTAGTACAATTATTAATATCTTTCGTGCTATACATTTTTTTCTAAACATAAGCTTCATTATTCCTCCTCGAATTAAAGATTTCCTACTACTCTTCTTTTATTTACTAACTTATTCAAGTTAGTTTCAACAAACTCAAATTCCTTTTGGGTAGGTGTAATTTGTAAAATAGCAGACTCAGCTCCAACCTTCAACAAACCTTCACCTTTTCCACAAGTTACTAAGAAACTTGATTCTCCTTCGCTTAATTTAAATACTTCTTTTAAATATTGTATTTCCGATTTATCTTGTGCTAAAAATAATTTCGTATCAGAAGATGTAAGTACTGCCTGTGCTTCTGGTCTCTCATAAAAATCTTGAAATCTTTGTGAAACTACCGCAAGAGAAACATTTCTTTTTCTTGCACGTCTTGCCATTGTATTTAAAAAGTCAACAGCCTCTGGGTATGGAAGTAACATCCAAGCCTCATCTACAATTACTCTTTTCTTTGTAGCTTTACTCCTATCTTCACTATTTTTCTTAACAAATTTTTCCCATATCCAAGTTAAAAGAATTTGTTGTGCAAGTGGTCTTGCAAATTTTTCCTCTAATTGAGATATGTCTAAATTTATAAATGGTGCTCCTTCAAGTAATTCAAATGTAGATTGTCCATCAAAATAAGCCATTTGACCATTATATTCTCTTATATATTGCTTCATTACTTTTAATAAGTAACTATAATGATACCTATAATCATCATTTAAATTATCTTGTGCTTTCGCTTGTATTCTTCTATACCAAGACCCTATTGTTGGCATTTTTTTCTTTTCTCTATATAACTTATCACCCCTGTTGAAATTGCTTGTTGCTTCATACAAACTATTAGGGTCACCTGTTATTCCCAATGCAGCATATTCCTCTGCAACTGATTCTGCTATAATTTGTTTTGTCAACTCATTTACTTCTGTACTTCTTGTGCTTCCTCTTGCCATTGTTAATAATGATTGTGTAACGTCTTCAACTTTATTTTCAATATTAAGTACTAACCTTTCTCTTCCTGTTATCTCATCTTTGGCTGTTTCAGTTTCTACATCAAATAAATTTATAACTGTTTTAGAATTTGGACTAAGCACTACATTAATGCCACCTAAAGACTCTGCTACTATCTCATATTCTCCCTCGGCATCTAGTGCTAAACTTTCAATTCCCATTAATAATGATGATCTACTTATTAATGTTTTCATTGTTACAGATTTACCAGCACCAGATTTTGCAAATATTACCATATTATAATTTGTAAGTGAACTATGGAAATTATCAAATAATATTGGTGTTCCTGTTTGTTTATTAAATCCTAATGGTATTCCTGTTGAGTGTCCAACTTCTGACGTTACAAATGGAAATACTGTTGACATTGAACGCCTATCAAATGTGTGTGTTTTTTTAATTTTGTCCTCCATCAATGGTACATTGGATTTAAATGCATCTTCTTGCATTGCCCATGAGGTTTTTATTCCTACTAATGATTTTGACATTTCAGTTGCTAGCAATTTGGTAAGTCTATCAAGATCACTTAAATTATATGTAAAAATTGTAGCAACAACAGATGCTTCATATAATTTATTATATCCTGCAGCAATTTCATCTCTTAATTGCTCTGCCTCAAATCTTTTTTGTGTTAAATTACTTTCTCTATTTATGTTTCCTCTGTCTGCTGCAACTATTCTTTCAGTTTCTAGTTCATTAATAACTTTGTTCAACTGATTTTGTGATCTAGCTTCTTGTATAGGATTTATATATATTGATGTATTTATATCACCGAAAAAATACATATCTCTAAATAATTCGGGAAATGTACACATTCTTGGTAATGTAGATACAAAAAAGCTTCTTGCATATTTTTTTACATTTGAAATTATTTCCAAATGATCTATATTACTTGCATCAATTCCAGAAGGTGCAATCAATTCTTTTATTGTTTGTCTTTTTAATAATTGTGGTTCATTGTTATTTGGCTGTTGTCTTTTTTCTACCTCTTGTCGTTTTTCTTTTCTCATTTGCATTACCTCCTTCTTTTGTCTTTTCATCATCTATTTTCTCAATCGCTTTGTCTGTTAATTCTGTTCCTAAGTATTGCTCATTTTCTTGTATAATAATTTTTGCCATTTGTGCAATTAAATCATCCATGTTGTTTTCTTTTTCTTCAACTTGTCTTTCTAGTTCTGTTTTAGCTTCATCCACTTTCATATTTGCCATTTTAACTGCTCTATCTTCTATCATTTTATCTATCTCTGCCATCTTTTTCTTCAATACATTTGGTGCTGTTACATAAATTTCATCATAACCTGCTTTCATCGCTTTGTCTAATCCAAAAGTCTCTGCTTCATCTCTGTTATATGCCATATATAGCAATTCAATCAGTTCGTTTGATTTAAGTATCTTTCCTCTAACACCACATATTGAAATCGATCTTATTAATGATTGTGCTCTTGTATATAATTCTGAAAAAGCAATACCCTCTAACTCAGCTTTATCTAAATTATCATTTGCAGCTTCAGCTGAATAATATGGAATTACTAAATAATATTTTTTATTTAATATATTTTTATTTAAACTCATTCTTTCAGTATCTTGCAATACTGATTTTCCATATTCATATAAATTGGCTTGTTTTGTAACTTCAAAAAATGCTCTTCTTAATTGTTCTTCTGAGTATTCTCCTGATTCCCTCATTTGTTCATACTGCATTTGCATATTTGTTAATTTCATTTCTACAGCTTTTACCTTTTCTCTATATACAGACAAACTTGATTCAAGATTAATTGATCTTGTCTGGATATATATCTGTACAGGATGTCTTAATGTATTTAAAAATTGTACAAATCCTTCTTCTACGCTAGTTTTTTCTACTCCTGACATTAAATCATAATTTATCCCTTGACATTCTACTACCATTAAATATCTGTTACCATTTTTTTGTATAATCATATTATCTCTTACTGTATCAAATTCCATGAAATTAAAAATTGATTGTTTATTTTGTGCTTTTGTATTTTTCTCATTGGAACTTACATTCTCATTTTTATCAGTTCCTTTTTCTCTTTTTTCTTTAAAATGAAGATATACTAAAAAAGATATTAACGCAATTATTGCTACAACAATTAAGATTAAAAAAATTGAAAGTACACTTACAATTTGTGTAGTTGATTGACTATCCATTTGACTTTTCCTCCTTTGTATATACATATAATTTTTTATTATTTCTTTTAAATTTTATATACCTTATTATAACATCATCTATATTCTCTCCACCTGTCTTTTTGGTCAACTCAAATCCATTATTATCTGGTATCTTAAACATTCCTATTGAATATCCTATTAGAGCAAAAATTAATGTTATTATGAAACCCACCATTGTCAATCCTAAAAGCTTGAATATAAAATAAAATACAAGTCCTACTGCACATCCAATGCAAGTTGTTATTAATGATTTTGTCGAAAATATAAACAGTATTCTTCCTTCTCCTTTTACATTTCTTGGTAAATTATATGTTCCCATATCTTCCTCCTTTGTTTTTATACAATTATCTTATTTTATTATAGCAAAAAAAATCGATAAATGGAAGTATTTATCGATTTTTTTTTAAGTTTTTTAATTTTTATTAACTATTTAAACCATTTGCAAAATTATATACTGCATTTGCTATAGTTGTTGCACCAAATATCAATACAGCACCAATAATATATGGAATCATTGTTTTCTTGTATTCTGCTTTTTCTTCCGCAGAACCCATCATATATTTTATACCTAATATCATTAATATTACAACAGCAATGACAACTCCAACTGTATTTATAATTCCCATTATTTTTTGCCCAACAGTTTGTATATCTCCTGTTCCTTGATATGATGGCTTTAATTTATCTGGAGTAATTCCATCCGCATATACAACAGAAGCTCCCATAGATATAATTAATAATATTGTTGCGATTGTTGTTAATATTTTCATTGTTTTTGTGCTCATATCTTCTCCTCCTTTTTATTTTACTTTATTTATTATAATCTGGTTCTTCCAGAATGTAAATAACTTAATATTATATACCTTTCTTCTTTTATTATAAAACATCTATTAATTTTTTGCAAGTTTTTTGCAAAATTTTGTCATTTTAAGCATATTTTGATATTGTTTCTATTAAAAAAAGACATAGAAATCTTAAAATTCCCATATCTTTTTTTATTTTTATTGGCGGAGATGAGAGGGTTCGAACCTCCGCGCCGTGTTACCGACCTAACTGTTTAGCAAACAGTCCCCTTCACCACTTGGGTACATCTCCAAATATAATAAATCCAGTAAACAATTTTTATTATAATATATTTTTAAAAATGAGTCAACATATTTTTTAATAAAAAACATATCACTTTTTCAGATGATATGCCCTTTTATTCTTTTGGCGGAGAGGGTGGGATTCGAACCCACGGTACGCTACAAACGCACGCCAATTTTCAAGACTGGTGCCATAAACCAACTCGACCACCTCTGCACATTGTTACCTCACTTGGTAACAGGTATATATTAACATACTTGCGTTCCCTTTGTCAATACAAATTTTAAATTTTTTTCAGAAATTTCCCACAAAAAAGGCTTAAAGTAAAGCTTTGTTCCAATTTTACTTTAAGCTCTTTATACAATTATCTATTTATTAAATCAAGTATTCTTTCTAGGTCATCATTTGATGAATATTTAATAATTATTTTTCCACTTCTTATTCCTGCATCTAATTTTACTTTTGTACCAAAAAAGCCTTGAAATCTATCTTCTATATCTCTATATATTGCCTCATATTTTTTTCTGTCTTCTTTTGAATTTTTGCTTACATTCTTTTTGTTTTTTAAGCTTCTTTCTATATCTCTAACTGTTTGCCCTGTTTCTACTATTTTTAATGCCATTTGATATTGTTGCTCTGGGTCTTCAAAACCAAGTAATGAACGGCAATGTCCTTCTGTTAATTTTCCATCCATTGCTAAATCTATAACTCTAGGGTCTAAATTTAAAATACGTAAACAGTTTGTAACTGTACATCTATTCATTCCCATTATATCTGCTAATTCTTGTTGTTTTAAGCCATATTCATCTATTAATTGTTTAAATCCTCTTGCTTTTTCTATCGGGTTTAAGTCTTCCCTTTGTATATTTTCAATTAATGCTATTTCTTTTGATTTTCTTTCGTCATCATTTCTTACTATACATGGAATTTCTGTTAAACCAGCCTTTTTAGAAGCTCTCCATCTTCTTTCTCCTGCAACTATTTCATAATATCCATCTTTTGGATTAACAATTATAGGTTGAATTACACCATATATTTTTATTGATTCAGCAAGCTCTTCTATAGATTCCATGTCAAACTTTCTTCTTGGTTGATTTCTATTTGGTTCTATATCTACTATTTTTATTTGTTGTATTTTTTCTCCATCTTTTTCTACTGTTTTTTCTACTTCTTTTATTATTTTTTCTTCATTAAATAATGCATTTAATCCTTTACCTAACCCTGTATTTTTAGCCATTTTTTATTCCCCCTATCTACTTTTCTTTTGCCAATCTTCATTTTTCTTTAAAAGCTCTTTTGCAAACTTTTCATAAGCTTTTGCTCCTTTTGACCTTGGGTCATATACAGTAATTGGCATTCCATAACTTGGAGCCTCGCTAAGCCTTACATTTCTTGGTATTACTGTTTTATAAACTTTATTTTCAAAATATTTGCTTACTTCTTTTACTACTTGGTTAGATAAGTTTGTCCTAATGTCAAACATTGTAAGTAATGCTCCTTCTATTTCCAAGTCCTTATTTAAATGTTTTTTTACCAAATTTATAGTATTAATAAGTTGGCCTAATCCCTCTAATGCATAATACTCGCATTGTACAGGAATTAATACACTATCTGAAGCTGTAAATGCATTTAATGTAATTAACCCTAAAGATGGTGGACAATCTATTATAATAAAATCGTACTTGTCTTTTTGGTTATCTATTTTTTCTTTTAATCTGTACTCCCTAGACATCATTGAAACAAGCTCTACTTCTGCTCCTGCTAAGTTTATATTTGAAGGACACACATCTAAATTTTTTATCATTGTGGCTTGTACTGTATTTTCTATTTCAATATCATTTATAATTACATCATATACTGAAAAGTTAACATTTTTGTCTATTCCTAACCCACTCGTTCCATTTCCTTGTGGGTCTGTGTCTATCATTAAAACTTTTTTACCTTTTTTTGCTAATATTGTACTTAAATTTACTGCTGTTGTAGTTTTTCCAACCCCACCTTTTTGATTTGCTATTGATATTACTTTTCCCACTAATATTACCTCCATTTTTTTTACATATTAATAATA
>ERZ825670.3004-NODE-3004-length-14985-cov-3.376892_pt1 | contig 14985 bp, 17 predicted proteins | sample MGYA00519929_ERZ825670 | MGnify/ENA primary metagenome ERZ825670 (study PRJEB31778, sample SAMEA3449207) | human gut metagenome | biome: human gut; feature: human-associated habitat; material: faeces | place: United Kingdom | collected 2010/2012 ...
GGGCCGGGATGATGACATCGGTATCCACGTTATCCGGGTATTTGAAAACAGAACCGTTTGCGTTGTTCATGGGTGACTCTCCTTTTCTCAGACCGTGCGGGGGTCGGTGATGTAGCCGGTCAGTGCGCTGGCGGCAGCGGTAGCGGGCGAAGCCAGATACACCTCGCTCTTGACGTGGCCCATGCGGCCCACGAAGTTGCGGTTGGTGGTGGAGACGCAGCGCTCACCCTCGGCGAGGATGCCCATGTAGCCGCCGAGGCAGGGGCCGCAGGTGGGGGTGGAGACGATGCAGCCCGCGTCGATGAAGGCCGTCGTCCAGCCACGGAGGATGCACTCCTTGTACACGGCCATGGTGGCGGGGATGATGATGCCGCGCACACCCTTTGCGATGTGTTTGCCCTTCAGGATGTTGTAAGCGGCTTCCATATCCTCGAGGCGGCCATTGGTGCAGCTGCCGATGACCACCTGGTCGATTTTGATGTCCTTGCCCTCGCTGGCGGGGTGGGTGTTCTCGGGCAGGTGGGGGTAGCTGACGGTCGGCTCGAGGGCAGAGAGGTCGATTTCAATGGTCTTCTCGTACTCGGCGTCCGGGTCGGCCTCATAGAACACCGGCTCGCGCTGGCTGCGGCCCTTGAGATAAGCCTTGGTCACGTCGTCCACGGGGAAGATGCCGTTCTTGGCACCGGCCTCGATGGCCATGTTGCAGATGCTCAGGCGGTCGTCCATGGAGAGGGAAGCGACGCCCGGGCCGGTGAACTCCATCGACTTATACAGCGCACCATCCACGCCGATCATACCGATGATGTGGAGGATGAGGTCTTTGCCGGAAACTTTCGGCGGCAGCTTGCCGTTCAGCACGAACTTGATGGCGGCAGGCACCTTGAACCATGCCATGCCGGTAGCCATGCCGGCGGCCATATCGGTGGAGCCAACGCCGGTGGAGAATGCGCCCAGTGCGCCGTAAGTACAGGTGTGGCTGTCGGCGCCGATGACGCAGTCACCGGCTGTCACGATGCCTTTTTCGGGCAGCAGAGCGTGCTCGATGCCCATCTGGCCCACATCGTAGAAGTTGAGGATATCGTATTTGTTGGCGAACTCGCGGCACTGCTTGGACTGGGTGGCACTCTTGATGTCCTTGTTGGGCACAAAGTGGTCCAGCACGATGGCAATGTGCTCTTTGTCGAACACGCCGTCAAAACCGGCCTTTTCAAACTCGTTGATGGCGACGGGGGTGGTGATATCGTTGCCCAGCACGATGTCCAGCTTTGCGTTGATGAGCTGGCCTGCCTTGACCTCGGCAAGCCCGGCATGTGCGGCAAGGATCTTCTGCGTCAGGGTCATTCCCATGGTTCATTCTCCTTTTGATGCTCTCTCTATTGAGGATTTTACTTATTGTTAATGGCGCTCACCAGAGCCTTGATACCGGCCACGATGATATCGGTGTCGGTGCCGGCACCCCAGGTGACGGTGCCGTCGCCCCAGGTCAGGCCCACATAGGAGGCGGCACGGGAGGTGGAACCCTCGTCCAGGCTGTGCTCGGAGTAGTTCTCCAGATGGAACTCCATGCCCATCTTCTTCATGTGCGCCACGCCGATCTTGGTCAGATCGCCGTCCAGCATAGGCAGCATGTGATCCATGGCCTCCACCACGGTGATCTTCGTGCCGAAGGCTGCATAGGCGCAGGCCAGCTCCAGCCCGATGACGCCGCCGCCTATGACCACCATGGTCGCGGGCAGCTTGTCCAGCGACAGCGCGCCGGTGGAGTCGATGCAGTTGGGATTTTCCTTCAGACCGGGGATAGGCGGCTGGGCATTGACGGAGCCGGTAGCCACGATGATGGCATCGGCGGTCATGCTCTCCTTGCTGCCGTCGGGCTTGGTGACCTCAAGCTGCTTTTCGCCGGTGAACTTGGCGGTGCCGTCCACCTTCTTGACCTCCACGGCGGTGACGGTGGAGGTGCCCAGCAGCTTTTTCGCCGAGCTGTACGGTACGTAGACCGTTCCGTCCGTCTTGCCGCCCATCAGAATTTGAGAGAACAGGCTGGCGTTTTCGTCCTCGTCGATCATGCCGACGACGGTATACTCAAATCCGTCGAGATAAAACGTCTGCCCGACGGGGTCTTCGCCGAAAAACAGCGTCTTGGCCGCGTCGCCGTCCACCAGGCAGACGCGCGCGTTGTTTTCCACGTCCAACACGTCGATGGCGCGGCCGCGTCGGAGCAGATCCGGATTATGGCGGAAATACTCGTCGTTGTTGCCGTTGACGGAGATCGAATCGCTCCACACATTCCCACGCTTGGCTGTCACGGTCGCATTCAGCGACGGCGAAATGCCTGCGACATGTTCGCAATCCAGAATCGTCTGCAAATCGTCGTCCGTCAGGCCATGCTTAATCGCTGTGCCCGCCACGGAGACGCGCAGCGTGCCCAGACCCATCGCGTCAAACTGGGCGTTCATGGTGTCCGTCGCGCCCTGCACAACGGTCATCAGGGCGATGATCGCGCCCACGCCGATGATGATGCCCAGCGTGGTCAAAAACGTGCGCATCTTGTTGCCCGCGATGTTGGAAAGCGACATGGAGACGCTCTCCGCGAACATATCCCACTTCTTTTTAATCATAGGCGCTCACCCCCTCGGAGAGCACGCCGTCCAGAATGTTGACGATGCGGCTCGCGTGGCGCGCGATTTTGAGGTCGTGGGTAATCATAACGATGGTTCGCCCCTCGTCGTTCAGCTCGCGGAAAAGCGCCATCACCTGTTCGCCCGTCGCCTGATCGAGCGCGCCGGTCGGTTCGTCCGCCAGCAGCAGCGTCGGGTTGGTCGCCAGCGCGCGCGCAATCGCCACGCGCTGCTGCTGACCGCCGGAAAGCTGGTTCTGGTAGTGGTGCATCCTGTCTTTCAGGCCGACGCGCACGAGCATTTCCTCCGCGCGCCGCGTGCGCTCTCTGGGCGGAACGCCCGCGTAAATCAGCGGCAGCTCCACGTTCTTGAGCGCGTCGAGCCGCGGCAGAAGCTGAAACTGCTGAAAGATAAAGCCGATTTCCTTGCTGCGGATATGCGCCAGCTGGTTTTCATCCAAATCGCGAATCATGCGCCCATGCAGAATGTATTCGCCCGACGTCGGTGTATCCAGACAGCCGATGATATTCATCAGCGTGGATTTGCCGCTGCCCGACGGGCCGAGGATGGAGAGAAACTCGCCCTCTTCAATATCCAAATCGATTCCCTTGAGAATGGTCTGCACTTCATTTCCCATCTGATACTGCTTGACAATGCCGCGCATTTTGAAAAAGTCGTTGCTCATAGCGGCCTCCGCTCATCGGCCGGTGCGCTGCTGAGCATGCATCTGCTCCATTAGCTCGGCCATCGTCACGCCGGAGGACTTGAGCACCGTGTCGCCCGCATTCAGGCCGCTGGTGATTTCGCAGTTCATGCCGTCGCTTACGCCGACGGTCACGCTCTTCTGCTCCACGCTCTTGCCATCCGCGCCGCGCACGAGCACGTAAGGCTTGTTGTAATCGTCAAACTGCACCGCGTCCTGACGGAGGAGCACCGCGTCTTCGGCTTGCTCCTTGAGCACCTTGGCGCTCACCTGCATGCCGGGATAGACGTTCTCTGCCGCGTCAAACGCGACCGTCGCCGTGTAATACGACAGATCGCCGGAGGCCGTGCCGTTCTTATTGAGCGCCGTCACGCTGCCGGTGAAGCTCACATCCGGCGCAAGCACGTTGACCTGCACCACCTGACCCGGCACGACTGCCGCCACGTCGTATTCATCGACGTTCAGCTCGATTTCAAGGCTGTTCATGTCGATGATCTGCGCGGTCGTCTCGCCTGCGGTCACCACGCCGCCCTGCTCGACGTACAGCCCTGTCACTTCACCCGCGATATCGGCCTCAACGGTTTCGCCGCCCTCCAGCCGATACAGGCGCTCGCCTTTTTTGACCTGCTGGTTCTGCGTCACATACACCGTGCGCACCTTGTCGCTCTGCGCGGCGGTAATCGTCTGCACGCGCTTGGCCTTGACCAGCCCGTCAAAATTGTAATAGGTCTCGATGCTGCCCAGCGTCGCCTGCACATTGGTATAGGCCACGTCCTGCGTCTTTCGGGAAACCATCATGAACCAACCGACCACGGCGGCCACGATCACGAGAATCACAACCCACTTGATCCATTTTTTCTTTTTCTTCACGGATTTTTCTCCTTTACTTTTCAATGCGGTGTCTATTATACAACGAAAACCGCTTTTTTTCCTACCCAATGTCTGCCGTTTTCAAAGACGGTCAGTGTTTTACCCCTCCGCCCGCCGATCAAACATCTTCGCCGCGACGAACATCGAAGCGACGTTCATGTCGCCAAGCTTGCCGACAAGTGCCACTGCGCCAAACTCAACGGCCAGCGCAAGCAGATAAATCCACTGTCCTTTGGTAATGCCCATACGAATCGGCAGCGGCATGCACAGCGAAGTGATCCGAGTCTTTTTCTTCGAGCGCATCAAAGAGCAGATTGACGGGGTTTTTGAAATTGTCGTCGCCCTCGCGCACTTCCATCGCGTTAATCATTGCCACCAACGTGTTGAAGTTCTGCTCGTGCGGTGGTGCTTCATAGAAGATGTACGGGCAAACTGAAAACCTTTGTCAGCCGCGACGAGTTGAAAGAATGTCTGACGACCTGCGGCGCGGCGCTGACCGAAACGCTGGCGGAAGGACGTGGATTATGAAAAGACGTTCCCGCTGGCGGGGATCGACGGCCCGCAGCGCGTCGAGCTGGGCGCGCACCGCACCCGCACGTTGACGTTGGACAGGCTGATCAAATGCGACAATCCGTCGGCGTTCCCGGCGCTCAGGCAGATCGAGGTATACGGAAGGTGAGGCGCGGACTTTCTCCGCACTGCGAAAAGCCGACCGCCAAAGCGCGCCCCTTATTTCACGTCCGCCGTTTCGCTGACGACGAAGTGATTTTTGTCATATTGCAGGATTCCGTCCTGCCGCATGAGGGACAGCTCGTTGGACAGGGCGCTGCGCTCAACGTTGAGGTAGTCCGCCAACTGCTGACGGTTATAGGGAATGTCAAAGGCGTAGCTGCCGTTTCGCTTGATGCACTCCGAAAAGTAGGACAGAAGCCGCTTGCGGATGCGCTTGGGGCTGGTGTGCATCATCCGGCGGGAGAGCTGCAAATTCTTTCCCGCGCACAGTGTCAGCAGGTTGCGGATCAGCCCCGCGTGGCAGGCGCAGGCATGGGAACAGGGGGTCAGCACCCGGCGGGCGTTCAAAAGCAGCACGGTCGAATCCTCCGCGGCGACGACGTTGACCATGAGCGGCTCCCCCGGAATGCAGGCATACGCCTCAGCGAAGGTTCCGCCGGGGACAACGCTGCTCAGCACGCTGTTGTTGCCCCAGACGTCGCTCATTTCGATGATGACCCTGCCCGAGAGAACCACGCCAAGCTGCTCCGTGGGCGCGCCCTCCATCAGGATGATCTCGCCCTTTTTGCAGGCTCGCGCCTTCGCGTTCAGGCAGCTCAGCAGCGCGTCGATTTCCTCCGGGGTCATGCCGCGAAAAAGCGGGGCGTTCGTCAAATGAAAGCGCATATTTTTCTCCTCCATGTTGGCATGCCAACGGATTTTCACGATTGATGATAGTAGAATATCACCGTGAAGTCAAGCAGAACAGCGAGGAGGACGTCAAAATGATCCGTAGAATCATTCAAATCGACAGGGAAAAGTGCAACGGCTGCGGGGCGTGCGCCGAGGCCTGCCACGAGGGCGCTATCGCCATGGTGGACGGCAAGGCGGAGCTGATGCGGGATGATTATTGCGACGGGCTGGGCGACTGCCTGCCCGCCTGCCCCACGGGCGCGATCACCTTTGTGGAGCGCGAAGCGGCGGCCTATGACGAGCAGGCCGTGATGGAAAACAAGCAGAAAAAGATGCGGAAAGAGGGCATGGCCCTGCCCTGCGGCTGCCCGGGGAGCCAATCGCGGCAGATCAAGCGCGCGGAAGACCCCCATGCGGGCGTGCAATGCGCCGTGCAGGAGAGCAGGCTTTCGCAGTGGCCCGTCCAGATCAAGCTGATTCCGGTAAACGCCCCGTATTTCGACGGCGCAAAGCTGCTCATCGCCGCCGACTGCACCGCTTACGCCTACGCCGCCTTCCACGAGCGGTTCATGCGGGGGCACATCACCCTTGTGGGCTGCCCCAAGCTGGACAGCGTGGACTACGCGGAGAAGCTGACGGAGATCATCAGGGAAAACGACGTCAAGAGCGTCACCGTCGTCCGCATGGAGGTTCCCTGCTGCGGCGGGCTGGAGCGCGCGGCGGTGACCGCCCTGAAAAACAGCGGAAAATTCATCCCGTGGCAGGTCGTCACCGTCACGCTGGATGGCAGGCTGAAAGAGGAATAAAGCAGGATATCCGGCGCTGAACAGGGATAGAGCGAACGCCGGATGATAGGGAAACCGAGGCTGTCAGGTTAAAAATCTGGCAGTCTATTTTTTGTGAAACGTATTGACAGAAGGACCCTAACTGTATATAATACACATATACAGAAATTACAGTGAGGCGATGACGTGAATATTTTGATTGATAACAAAAGCGGAACGCCGATTTATGATCAGATATATTCTCAGATCAAGGGTCAGATCATCAGCGGCGCATTAAAGCAAGATGAATTGCTTCCATCCATTCGGGGTCTTGCGAAGGATCTTCGCATCAGCTTTATTACTACGAAACGTGCCTATGAAGAGCTTGAGAAAGAAGGATTTATCTACACCCTGCCTGCCAAGGGGTGTTATGTGGCGCCTAAAAATGTAGAGCTGCTGCGAGAAGAAAATCTGAAAAAGATTGAAGAACATATTGATGAAATCGTCAGACTAGCTGCATCCTGCAATTTGAGCAAACAAGAGATTATGGAAATGGTTCATTTCAGTTTGGAGGAACAAGGATGAATGCGCTTGAAATTCGAAATCTGACAAAATCATATCCCGGCTTTACGCTTGACAACATCAATCTGACACTGCCGAGCGGATGCATTATGGGGCTTATCGGCGAGAATGGTGCGGGAAAAAGTACCACCATCAAGCTTATTCTGGATATGATTCATAAGGATAGCGGCAGTATTACCATTCTTGGAAAGGATAATCAGGATAATATCGAACTCACGAAAGAGGATATCGGCGTTGTTTTGGATGAAGTGGGTCTTCCGGAATGTCTGACCGCTCAGCAGGTCGGAAATGTAATGAAACATACCTTTCGTAATTGGGATGACGATGAATACGCACAATTGCTGAAAAAACTTGCGCTGCCGGAACAAAAGCGGTTCAAAGCGTTTTCGCGTGGAATGAAGATGAAACTGGGCATTGCGATTGCCATGTCCCACAACAGCAAACTTCTGATTTTGGATGAAGCAACGTCGGGGCTTGATCCGGTGGTTCGCGATGAGATCATTGAGATGTTCAATGATTTCACAAGAGACGAAGGCCATTCTATTCTCATTTCTTCGCATATCGTCAGTGATCTTGAAAAACTTTGCGATTATATTGCATTCCTGCATGAGGGAAAACTATTGCTTTGCGAAGAAAAAGATCAATTATTAGAGGAGTATGGTCTGATTCATTGTACTGCTGACGAGTTGCGGACGCTGCCGCCGGATGCGGTCAAATACAAAAGGGAAAATACGTATGGAGTTCAGGCAATGGTGCAGAGAAATGCCGTTCCCTCCGGGATTCATGTAAGCTCGATCAGCATGGAGGAACTTTTCGTATTTATGGTAAAGGAGGGAAAGTGATATGAAAGGGCTTCTCTTAAAGGATTGGTATATGATGAAGCGATATTGCAGAACATATCCGGTCATTGCCGTTGCTTTTATGGCGTTGTCTCTTGTGGACAGCGACAACCTGTTTTTTGTATTTTATCCATGTCTGCTTTGTGGGATGATTCCCGTTATCCTCCTTGGATACGATGAGAGGAGCGGATGGGTACAGTACAGCGGAACGATGCCCTATACAAAAATACAAATTGTTTCCGAAAAATACCTAATCAGCTTGTTTGCCCAACTTACGATGCTCGTCGCTACGGGAATTGCGCAAGCGGTAAAAATGACGCTGACGGGCGGTTTTATCCTTGGGGATTTTGCCGTTCTGATGCTGCTGATGTTGACGGTGTCAACGCTCGCGTCCTCCATCCCGCTCCCGTTTATTTTCAAGATGGGTGTGGAAAAAGGAAGGGCGGCTTATTATGTGATGATTGGTTTTGTGTGCGGCGTGAGTGTTTTGATATCCGGTTTTCTTAAAGGTCAGCCTGCGGCAGAAATCAAGCCCAACTGGGTATTGGAAATACTTGCTGTTATCGGAATCGGAACATATCTTTTTTCTTGGTATATGTCCGTCGTCTTTTATAAAAAGCGTGAAATTCAATAAGTCGCTGCAACGCAGGAACATCTCAAGGCAGCCCAAAAGATGGGCTGAGCGACAGCCCGTCCGAATGAAATCCACGCGCGGGACAGGCGTTCCCGCCAAACAATCAGGCTCCTGATACCGAGCGGTTGGTACCGGGAGCCTGATTGTTTTACAGCGGCCGCGGCGTCATGCCCTTTGGTGCGTTGCGGACTTCAGCGGGCGAATCGAAAAATGGGCGGAGCAAATGCGTCAGATGACAAACTGCTCCATATAGCGCTTGCTCAGGCGCAGGGAATCGAGAATCCGCTCCCGGCTTCCCTCAAACGCGCGATCCTCCACCTCGATGCAGGCGTATCCGTCATAGCCGATATCGGTCAGCGCGGAGACGTACTTGCCCCAATCCACGTCGCCGAGACCGGGCAGTTTCGGGCTCATGAAATCGAGCGGGTAGGCCATCACGCCGACCTCGTGCAGCTTTTCGGGGAAGAGCTTGATATCCTTGAAGTGGACGTGATAGATCCGATCTTTAAATTCATAGAGCGGCTTCAGATAGTCGATCTGCTGCCAGACGAAGTGGGAGGGATCATAGTTGATGCCGAGGTTTTTGGAAGGCAGAAGCTCAAAAACCCTGCGCCAGATCGGAGGCGTGGTCATAAGATTCTGGCCGCCCGGCCACTGATCCTCGCCGAACAGCATGGGGCAGTTTTCGATGGCGATTTTTACGCCCAGCTCCTCGGCCAGCGCGATGATCGGCGGCCACACTTCCTTGACGAGCGCCAGATTCTGCTCGACGGATTTCGTCTGATCGCGGCCGATAAACGTCGTAACCATGTTTATGCCGAGCTTGTGGCTGGCGCGGATCACATTTTTCAGATGCTCAACGACGCAGGCACGTTTTTCAAGGTTGCCGTCCAGCGTGTTGGGATAGTAGGCGAGAGAGGAAATTTCAACCTTTCTTTCCTTGCAGTAATTCAGGATGTAGGCCGCCTTTTCGTCGCTCAGGCTGTCTACGTCGATGTGGCTGACGCCCGCGTAGCGGCGCTCCGCCCTGCCCTGCGGCCAGCAGGCGACCTCCACGCAGGAAAAGCCCATTTCGCTTGCCGTATCGATCATTTCTTCAAAGGTCCAGCCATCCAGAATGGCGCTGACAAAACCCAGTTTCATTGCATGATTCCTCCTTGTTTTTCTAAATGGCGAACGCTTTTTTGCGCGCCGATGCTGCGAATATTATAGCATGCGGATGCGTAAAATGAAACAGATAATGAAAAGAACGCACGAAATTTGACTGAATATAATTGGAATGTGTACAAAAACAAAACGAAGGGGGGAACCGGAAACGTAAAAAAACTATGCAAATCTGTGAAAATGAAGCGGTTTGAATTGACATGGAAATCAGCCCGTGCTAAAATATGGACAACAGGACGCGGAGAGAACGAAATCCACCCCGCGCCTAATAATGAAAGATCTTTCTTGAGGAGGAAGAACGGTATGAAAAAGATTTTGGCTGTGGTTCTTGCGCTGGTGCTGTGCATGGCGCTGTGCGCCGTGGGTTCTGCGGCGGACAAGTACAAGGTCGGCATTCTCGCGCCTGCCGTTACGCACGGCTGGGTTGCGGGCGTCGCCTATAACGCCGAGCAGGAATGCCTCGCCCTGGCGGACGAAGTGGACTACAAGCTCTATACCTCGAACAACGCCGAGGAAATGACCACCCAACTGGACGATCTCATGACCTGGGGCGCTCAGGCGATCGTTGCGTTCCCGCAGTGGGAAGGCATGGAAGTGCCGATTCAGAACGCGATTGATTCCGGTATCACCGTCGTGAACTTCGATATCGTCATCGATGCGGACGGCGTGTATCGCGTGACCGGCGACAACGAGGGCATGGGCGTTGAGTCCGCCAAGTACATCGTCGAGAAGATTGGCACCACCGGCACCGTCGTGGCGCTTCCGGTTCCGACCAGCGGCAGCGTTTCCGAGCTGCGCATGAAGGGCTTCACCGACACGATCAAGGAGATCGCGCCGGAAATGAACGTGATCGAGTACGCGACCGCTTTCACCCGTGAAGACGGCCTGAAGGATTTCACCGATATCCTCGCGGCGAACAAGCAGATCGACGCGGTTTACAGCCTGGATGACGAAACCTCCATCGGCGTGCTTCAGGCGATCGAAGACGCCGGCCGCACCGATATCAAGGTCATCACCGGCGGCGGCGGATGCCAGGAATACTTCAAGATCATCAAGGAGCACGAAGACATCAACATCTGCTCCGCGCTGTACAGCCCGCTGATGGTGCGCGAGGCCGTGGATATGGCGGTTTCCGTGCTGAAGGGCGAAAAGGTTGATCCGGTTCTGGTTATCCCGACGACGATCGTGGATCGCAGCAACGTGGACGAATACATCGATCCGAACAACACCGTGTATTGATGGAATTTCTTCGCCGTGACCGCCCTGCGGCGGCAGCGGGGAACGGGGCTATGGCGTGAGCCATAGCCCATTTTCATATCCAAAAGCGGGGGGACAACCATGAAACTGAAAATGGACGGAATCTGCAAATCGTTCGGTTCCAACGAAGTGCTCAAATCCGTGGGCTTTCAGCTGAGCGAGGGCGAAATCTGCGCGCTGCTTGGCGAAAACGGCGCGGGAAAATCGACGCTGATGAATATTCTGGGCGGCGTTTTGCAGCCGGACTCGGGCGAGATTCTGCTGGATGGGCAGAAAAGGAAATTCGATTCGCCGGCGCAGTCGCTGGATGCGGGCATCGCGTTTATCCATCAGGAACTGAACCTCATCAACGATCTGCCGATTTACGAAAACATGTTTATCGGGCGTGAACTGAAAAAGAAGAACGGTCTTCTGGATCACAAACGGATGATCGAGGAGACGCGCCGCGTTTTTGAACGCATGGGGCTGACGCTCGATCCCAAAGAGATGGTGCGCAATCTGGATGCGTCGTACAAGCAGATTGTGGAAATCAGCCGCGCGCTGCTGATGAACGCGAAGATGATCATCATGGACGAGCCGACGACGTCGCTGACCGATCCGGAAATCGAAAAGGTGTTCGCCATCCTGCGTCAGCTGCGGGAACAGAAGGTGGGCATCGTCTTTATCTCGCATAAGCTGCGGGAGGTTATGGAAATCTGCGACAGCTACACGGTTCTGCGCGACGGCGTGATGGTTGCCAGCGGAAGCGTGAAGGATGTGACCACGTCCGATTTGGCGCGCTTCATGGTCGGCCATGACGTTCGCACGGAAAAGCTCGGCACCGGCGCGCAGCGGGGCGAGGAGCGGCTGAGCCTGCACGGCGTGACGCAGGAGCCGTATTTCCGGAATGTGGATCTGACGGCGTATGCGGGCGAGGTTTTGGGCGTTACGGGTCTGCTCGGAGACGGCAGAAGCGAGCTGTTTTCCGCTGTTTTCGGCGCGGAAACCGTCAGTGCGGGGGAAATCAGGCTCTGCGGAAACCCCGTGCGCATCACGTCCACCTGGCAGGCCAAGCAGCTTGGCCTCGCGTATGTGCCGCGCAACCGCAAGGAGAACGGCATCATCAAGGATATGTCGATCCTTGAAAACGGAACGATCGTTTCATGGCGCGAGCTGATGCGCCATGGTCTGCTCGATCATGTGCGGCAGCGGGCTCAGTTTGAAAAGGAAAAAGCCGCGCTGCATATCAAGATGGGCGGCGAAAACGACTCGATCACCAGCCTTTCCGGCGGCAATCAGCAAAAGGTGGTGCTGGCCAAGTGGCTCAGCCGTGAGGACGTTCCGGCCGATGTCGTCGAGTCCGAGCGTCGCGTCGCCACCGAGAAGTCCCTGGCCGAAGGCAAGCCCGAGAAGATCGTTCCGAAGATCGTCGAAGGCCGTCTCAACGCCTTCTACAAGGAAGTCGTCCTGCTTGAGCAGCCGTTCGTCAAGGATCCGTCCAAGACCGTCGGCAAGCTGTTCGAGGAAGTCGGCGGCAAGGCCGTGGCCTTCGCCCGTATCGAGGTCGGCAAGGGCGAAGAGGAGTGAATCGAACCGCGAAGGTTTGATTCGTCCCGCTCCGGTCCGCATCATCGGGCCGGGGAACAGCCTGTGAGCTGAGATGAACCTCAACAAAGGCGGTCCGCGCTTTCATGCGTCGGCCGCCTTTGTCATACCTGGCATGGCCGGCGCGGCCATGCCAGCCGACAGCATGCAATCACACGAATAACGAAAAATCATATGGGGGATCATGACGATGATTTCATCGTTGATGGGGAGCGGAACGGCGCAGCCCACCTGCCGCAGAAACGAATGGCCGAAGAACCGCATGGCATCGGATAGGACCGACCGGCATGCGCTGATCATGCCGGGCACCGGATACAACTGCGATCGGCCGCTGCTGTATTACTGCGCGATGGCGTTGGCCGATGCCGGCTGGTTCGTGGAACGGCTCGACGTCGACGCGGACCTGTCGAAGACCCCCGCGCCGAGAATATTCTCGATGCTGTCCGGAGCCGTCGACGACTGGCTGGATGGCATCCCTCGCCGGTCGAGTCCGTCATCGCAGCCGCGCACCCTGGTGGTGGCGAAATCGCTGTCGACGTTCATCTACCCGCATGTGTCCCGGCTCGGCGTCCCGATGGCCTTGCTGACGCCCGTGCTGTCGCCGGCCGACTTCGATCCGACACGGTCCGTCATCCCCGTGCCGGGCGATGACGATTACGAGCCCGGCTCGGCTCCCGAACCGCTGATCTGCGCAGGAACCGCGGATCCGCTGTACCGCAGCGACCGGGCCCATCGTCTCAGTGGCCTCGTGCATGAGTACCCGCAGGCCAATCATTCGATAGAGGTTCCCGGCCGGTGGCGCACTTCTGCGTCGTATCTCGACGACGTGGTGGCCCGGGTCGAGGAATTCGCCGAATCGCTGTGATCGCGCGAGTCGCTACCAGGCACTGTCGCAGTTTGCGGATACGCTGATAGGCAGTATGTCGGGCGGTTCCGGCTCACGAAGCATCAGGGAACCGATATCAGAAAGGCTATGCATGGCAGATGGAGTAGCGGCGGATCAGCCACGAAGGGTATTGCTGAAACTGTCTGGTGAGGCGTTCGGCGGCGGAAAGGTCGGCATCGATACGCAGGTGATTCGTCGCATCGCCGAGGAGATCGTCCCCGACCGCGAAAAGCCGGTCGAGGAGGAGACCGCGGCAGAGCCGTATGACGGCGAAGCCGCCGAAACGGCCTCCGAGGCCGCCTCGACCGAGGCGGGCGAGAGTTCCGAAGAGGTCTAAATATCGCAGAAGAAGAGCCGACCGCACCGGTCGGCTCTTCCTTTATACATTTGTACCGAAAAGAAAATGAAAAAATCGTACATTTCAGAGAAAATTTTAGGCCGCGAAGGGCAAATATCGCTTGACGGTGGGGGACAACTATGCTATAATTCTACCTTGCGCGAGACTGTTTCGCGGATTTTGTTATGCCGTGAGGAGGGCGTGCCGTGTTAGAAGAGCTCAGCACCGCCCAAAAGGTCGTCGGCGTGAAGCAATCGCTCCGCGCGCTGCGCGAGGGGAGAGCCCGAAAGGTCTTTCTCGCCTGCGACGCAGACCCCACCGTGACCGGACGGGTCGAGGACGCCTGCGCGTCGGTTCCCGTAGAGCGGGACTTCACGATGGCGCAGCTCGGCAGCGCGGCCGGCATCGCCGTCGGCGCCGCGGTCGTAACGCTCCTGAACGGATAAATATGGTTTTTTCGGGATATTTTACCGATATCCTGTAAAAAATAAATTGAGCCTCCGGCTCGCAATTTTTCAGAAAGGAGAACTTTTGAATGCCTACTTTTAATCAGCTGGTCCGCAAGGGCAGAGAGCAGGCCACCTACAAGTCCAATTCTCCCGCCATGCAGTATAGCCTCAACACGCTGAAGAACAAGGAAACCAACCTTCCTTCTCCTCAGAAGCGCGGCGTCTGCACCGCTGTGAGAACCGCGACCCCCAAGAAGCCGAACTCCGCTCTTCGTAAGATCGCCCGTGTGCGTCTTACCAACGGCTACGAGGTCACCGCTTACATCCCCGGCGTCGGTCATTCTCTGCAGGAGCACTCTGTGGTCATGATCCGCGGCGGCCGTGTCAAGGACCTCCCCGGTGTGCGTTACCACATCATCCGCGGCACTCTGGACGCGCAGGGCGTGCAGGGCCGTATGCAGGGCCGTTCCAAGTACGGCGCGAAGCGCCCGAAGCAGAAGTAAGGTCTGCATGAAAGTAGAGCTTTGCCAAAAGGTCTTATCATATAAGGATACCTCTTTGGCAGGCCGAAACACGGCGGGGGCAAGCCCCGTCCGCGAGTACCTATGATTTCTATATTATAAGAAGGAGGGAAGCAAAGTGCCCAGAAGAGGTAATGTTCCCAAGAGAGAAATTTTGCCCGATCCTATGTACAACAGTGTCCTCGTGACCAAGCTCGTCAACAGCATCATGCTCGACGGCAAGAAGGGCGTTGCACAGAAGGTCGTCTACGGTGCATTTGACATCATCAAGGAAAAGACCGGCAATGAGCCGCTCGACGTCTTTACCCAGGCGATGGAAAATATCATGCCCGTTCTCGAAACCAAGATCCGCCGTGTCGGCGGTGCCAACTAT
>ERZ825670.3012-NODE-3012-length-14944-cov-3.779233_pt1 | contig 14944 bp, 12 predicted proteins | sample MGYA00519929_ERZ825670 | MGnify/ENA primary metagenome ERZ825670 (study PRJEB31778, sample SAMEA3449207) | human gut metagenome | biome: human gut; feature: human-associated habitat; material: faeces | place: United Kingdom | collected 2010/2012 ...
ATCTGGAAGCCCGATCAAATTAATTTTAAGCTTTGCAGTTCCGCTGCTGCTTGGCATGCTGTTTCAGCAATTCTACAGTATGGTTGATACTATTATCGTAGGAAAAAGTTTGGGCGTTGATCAGTTGGCCGGTGTCGGATCCACAGGCGCAATCAACTTTATGATTATAGGATTTTGCAACGGTGTTTGCAGCGGATTTGCTATCCCGATAGCACAAAGCTTTGGAGCAAAAGACTACAAAAGACTGAGAAAGTTTGTTGCAAACGCAGCCTGGCTGTCCATCGCATTCGCAGCTGTTATGACAGTTGTCGTCTGTGTACTATGCAGACAAATTCTTTCCTGGATGGATACACCAGAAAATATTTTCGAATATGCTTATAGCTACATATTTATCATTTTCCTTGGAATACCTGCCACATATCTTTATAACTTGCTGTCAGGTATTATACGTTCTCTCGGAGACAGCCGCACACCAGTTATATTTCTGGTTATCTCAGCCACGTTAAATATTCTTTTTGACCTGCTGGCAATTCTTGTTCTGCATATGGGAGTGGCAGGCGCTGCATGGGCTACTGTTCTTTCCCAGTTGATTTCCGGTATTTTATGTTTCTTATATATGAGAAAGCAGTATGATATTCTCAAATTTGAAAAGGATGAGATGAAATTTGAGGGGCGTCAGGCGATCATACTTTGCAACATGGGCATTCCAATGGGTCTGCAGTACTCCATTACAGCAATCGGAAGTGTTATCTTACAGACTGCAGTAAACTCACTTGGTTCTCAGGCCGTAGCCGCAGTTACAGCTGCCGGCCGTATATCTGGCTTTAGCTGCTGCCCGTTTGATGCACTTGGCTCCACAATGGCAACATATGCCGGTCAAAATGTCGGCGCTGGAAAGCTTGATCGTGTTGGAAAAGGCTTGAAATCCGCAAGCTTCATAGGCGGCATCTATGCCATTATTGCTTTCTTTGTATTATCATTATTTGGAAGACAAATTGCACTTCTGTTTGTATCGGCAGATGAAATTGCCATTCTTGATCATGTTAAGCAGTTTTTAGTTTTCAACACGGCTTTCTACATTCCGCTTTGTCTCGTCAATACTGTGAGATTTTGCATACAGGGAATGGGCTATTCCCGATTGGCAATTTTAGCAGGTGTCTGTGAGATGGTTGGACGAATTATTGCCAGTCTTGTTCTTGTACCACTCATTGGCTTTGTTGGCATATGTCTTGCCAGTCCAATTGCATGGATCATGGCAGATCTGTTTCTCGTTCCAGCATACTGTCATACAATAAATCGAATGAAAAAAATATTAGCTTCTTAAATTTAAAGCAGCTAATCAAAAAATACCCCTCGACAGGCTGCTTATGTGTGCAGACTGATCGAAGGGTATTTTTTATTAACGTACTGCCTTAAGCAGTGCATTTAGCAAAAAATTATTATTATAAAGAAATGTCAGCAGTGTACTCTGTGTAATCATTGAAAGTGCCTCGCGTCCCCAATCTTGTGCTGCAAACGCCGTCACAACAATTCCGCCGATCCATATTATAATCAACGCAGTACAAAGCCCGCAAATGGCGCCTGCAATACAGTCAATCTGATGCAAAACAGGCAGTCTCACAATTCCTGCTAAAACCATTGTTACAATACGAAGCAAAATCCATACAACAACAAAACTGATAATACAGCAAACAGCCTCAAATGCCAAATCTGTGAGCCATCCCGTAATATAGGCTGCTATATTTTGAATGCCACGCTGCTCATAAACTGCCTTGCTGTTGCTTTGCTCTAAAGATTTTGTCAGAACATCTGGCAGATTCAGACTATCAATGACCTTATCTGTCATCTGCGCCTGTCCTGCCTGAATCTCTTGTGTCTTTTCTTCCACAAATGAACTAACACTAGTCTCTATTGCTGCATAAATCCCTGTCTGGTCTTTCACAAAATCAGACACAGGCTCGCGGACAAACAGCATGATTACCAAGCTTACAAAAAAGGACGCAAATGAAAGAACTGTTTTTACAAGTCCTCTTTTTGCACCAGCCAGTGTCGCAAGTGCAATCAATACGATTACCGCTATCACAAGCCAATTCATAGAATCACACCTTTCTTTTTTCAGCCGACTTCAAAATCCTTATCACGCAAAATCAGACAGCCTCTCTTGTCATATTTGCTCTGGAAGAGCTTGCGCATAGATTTTTTCTCGGCCTTCTCAATTGCATTATTTACAATCATCTCAACAATACGCTTTTTATTGCGCTCCTGATTACCTGCAATTACTTTTAAGCGCTCCATCAGTGCCAGCTCACCTGATTTATCAAACACACTGTCCTCTCTATCTGCATATCCTCTTGCATACTCAAGAAGCTCAGTAACAGAATATGTCTCACGGACAAATTGGGCCGTAACTACCTGTGCAAGCTGTGGGTAATCAATAAGCAGATGACGAATTGAGGCCGGTGTATCGATGAATACAACAAGCAAGCTTCTGTCAGTTGGATCAATGATCTTACAAAATTCATTGATGACACGCTCATTCATGTCTGCCGCATCTTCAATAAGAATTGTCTTTCCAAGCAGCTTGTCAATTGACTTAACAAGTCCCTTCTGATTCAGCTTCTGACCTGTAATTTTCACAACAGATCTCGGAACTGCACGTGAAGAGCGTTCTGCCAGTTCCTCTAAATATTCAAGTGCCAGTTCAATATCATCCTCATCTGGCATCGCCTGAATAGCAAAATGCCATACACGTGACATATCCTCCGGATTGACAATTGGAAGTCCGCTGTTTGCTGTCATATCTGGTTGACGGTTCTCAGCAGATTCTTCCTGAGGCTCTTCCTCTTCTGGTTCTTCCTCGGATTCTTCCTGAGCATCTTCCTCTTCTGGTTCTTCCTCAAATTCTTCTTGAGGTTCTTCCTGAATTTCTTCTTGAATCTCTTCCTGAGGTCCCGCTTCTTCTGGCTCTTTCTCAAGTTCTTCCTGAACTACTTCCTGAGTCTCTTCCTCTTCTGGCTCTTTTTCAGGTTCTTCTTGAACTTCTTCCTCTGGCTCTACTTCCACCGTTTCTGCCACTGGTGCTGCCCACTCAGAAATCTGAGGTTCTTCTTCTGGCTTATATGCTTCAAACCAAACAGCCTCATCAGTGTTTTCACTATCTGAGGTTTTCTCTGAAGTTTCGGTGTTTGCTGTTTCAACGTCTGAGGTTTCGTTTTCTGAAGTCTCGTCATCTAAAACTTCACTTTCTGTAGTTTCGTCCTCTGAAATCTCATCCTGCATATAGGAAATATCCTCAGACACCTGCAGTTTTTCTTTCTCTTCAACATCTGAAGGAATTTCAGAAACCAGCTCCAAATCCTTCTCCCCGGCAAGCTGCTGCACCTGCTGTACCTGCTTTGCCAACTCATCCTGCAGCTCGTTCTGGGCATCCTCCTGCTTTGCACGCTGAATTACTGCCATAATTTCGTTCATGTCACTCGTAACAACACTTTGTCTGGCATGTTCTAATCTTTGTTCCTTCTTTAAGCGTTCTACTGCCTCAAGTTCCTCTTCACGCTGCTTACGAAGCTTTTCTTCACGCTCTAGCAAAGCCTTCTGCTCATCCTCTCGCGCTTTAGCCTCTTTTTTAGCTGCCTCCTGCTCTGCCTGATATGCCTTTTCCTGCTCTTCCTGCCACTTTGAAATTTTTTCCTGTGCGGCAGCTTTTTTAGCCAACTCTGCCTGTGATTCTTTCTTTTCCTGCTCTTCTTGCTTTTTCTGAAGCTTTTCGTTTTCTTCCTGTGCCTTTTTGTCTGCAAACTTCTGAACCTTTTCCTTTTGCGCCGGTGTTAACGGTGCAAACTGACTCTTAAGAGAAAGTGCCTTTTCTACATATTTTCCAAGGCCAAACCAAAGAATAATATCATCACACAGTTGGATACACTTATCCTTCTCATTATTCATCGCATATAAAACAGCCAGCTCATAAGCCCATTTCTCATCAAAATCCTCTCTCTTATAAGCTTCCAGAATTTTGATTTTTTCATCAAGAGTCGCCTTCTGATAACGTGCCATCTTATATAAAAGAATATATCTTCCCTGATCGTTTGGTGCTATACGGCAAAACTCCTCGAAATAATTTTTTGCATCATCATAGCTGTCTGCCTTCAATGCAAGCTCCGTTAGGCGATACACGATACGGCGTCCCATCGCTGCATACTCATATGCCTGCTGCAAAATATCGATTGCCTTTTCATACTCTCCTACTGCCGTATAGACATCGGCTGCCAGTGTCAGCATTTTTACGTCGCGGATTTTTGTCCAGTCGATCGTATCGCACAGCTTTGCAGCCTCGCCATACTCTTTTCTGGCTGCAACCTGTCTGATATGCTCTGTTTTTAACTGATATTCGTATTTATCCATTTTGTCACCATTTCCTGCAACTATAATTCCACACGTCCATCAAGTGCACGTGTTAATGTCACTTCATCTATATATTCCAAATCACCGCCTACAGGCACACCACTCGCAATACGTGTTACCTTAATGCCAGCTGGCTTGATTAATTTACTTATATACATCGCTGTTGCTTCTCCTTCCAGACTGGAATTTGTCGCAATAATCACCTCTCGCACATCTTCGCGCTGCAGGCGCACCAGCAATTCCTTTATTTTAATGTCTCCCGGTCCTATTCCAAGCATAGGAGAAATTGCCCCGTGAAGAACATGATACACACCATCAAATTTTCCTGTTTTCTCATAAGCTGCCAGATCTCTGGAAGTTTCCACCACCATAATCACCGACTTGTCTCTCTTTGCACTGCTACAGATCGGACATAGCTCCTGATCTGTCAGTGTAAAGCACTCCTTGCAATAGCGGATATTGCTGCGCGCATTCACCATCGACTGCGCCAGCTGTTCCACCTGCTCTTTTGGCATATTAATAATATGAAATGCCAGACGCTGAGCTGATTTTGCTCCAATCCCAGGCAGTCTGGACAATTCTTCAATCAATTGATTTACTGTTTTGCTGTAAAAATCCATCAGAACGGAAAGCCTCCGCCAAGACCACCAAGGCTGCCGCCTAAACCACCTGCTAATTTGCCCATTGACTGAGAAGAAGCCTCATCAACCTGACGCATAGCCTCATTTACAGCTGCTACGATCAGATCCTGCAATGTCTCGATATCATCTGGATCAACAGCCTCTTCTGCCAACTCAACATTTGTTACTTCTCTTTTACCAGAAACAGTAACCTTAACAACACCGCCGCCTACACTTGCAGTAAATTCCTTTTCCTCAAGCTCCTTCTGCTGCTCCTCCATCTGGCGCTGCATTCTCTGTGCCTGCTTCATTAAATTGTTCATATTGCCCGGCATACCGCCTGGGAATCCACCTCTTTTTGCCATGTCTTTACTTTTCCTTTCAACTATTATTCAATAAATTTAATTATTCATCTTCAACACCAATTTCCATATTGATTCCCTCAATATGGCTGCCTCTTGTGATGCGCGGCATCGCCTCACCTGCCTCAAGAAGCTTCGCAGTAATTGAAAATTCCTTCTGATACTGCTTGTTTAACATCTGCCGAAGCTCTTCCATACGTTCCTGTCGAAGCATCAGCTCATAGTTAAATTTGTTTGTGAATACAATGCACAATCCTTTTGCCTTATCATAGCTTATATTTGTTCCCATCAAAATCGAATTCATAAATCCCGACTGCATGTGAGAAAGCTTCTTCCACTCACTGCTTATCTTTTGATAGTCCTCATATTCAGCCTCACTTAATTCAACAGTCTGCGCTGCTTTTTGCATAGCAGGCTGCTTTGCATCGCCCTCAAAATAAGAATCAAAAATGCTTCCCGACTGCTGTGGTTCTGTATTTTTCACAAAATTGCCAGAAGCAATTTTCTCCTCAATTTGATCCAGTCTCACACGAAGACTCTCTATATCATCCTCCATCTGCGGCTGCATCATCTTAATAATTGCCATCTCAATAAGTACTCGTTTTGAGACAGCAAATTTGAGCTGATTTGAAAGCTCAGAACATATCCTGATATTTCTCATCAGCACACTAAGCGCTACCATCTTTGATTCTTCTCGAAGCGCCTCATAATTTTCTTTTGTCATCTCAAGTGCCTGCGCACTCTGGTCTGCTGTCTGCACCAGCATAAGATTTCGCAGATACCAGATAAAGTCTGTGACAAATTGGCTAAGATCGCGCCCCTGTGAACTGATTTCATCCATCAGCTGCACGCATCCTGGCACATCACATCGTATAATCAGGCGAAGCAACTTAGAAAATACCTGTGTATCTACTGCACCGAGTACATCTAGCACCTTCTCATACGTCAGCCTCTGACCATAATAAAATGAAATACATTGTTCCAAAAGACTTAATGCATCTCGCATCGCTCCATCAGCTGCTTTTGCTACGTAGCGAACTGCATCCTCATCTGCCTCGACACCTTCTGCCTTAAGCAGATTGGAAACCTGATCTGCTATTACATTATTTCCAATTCGCCTGAAATCATATCGCTGACATCTCGACAAAACCGTGATAGGTATTTTATTTGCCTCTGTCGTTGCTAAAATAAAAATCACATATGCCGGCGGCTCCTCAAGCGTTTTTAAAAGCGCATTAAAAGCCCCCGCCGACAGCATATGCACCTCATCTATAATATAGACGCGATATTTTCCCTCTGTCGGCGAGTATTGAACCTGATCACGAATCTCTCTGATATTATCGACGCCGTTGTTTGATGCCGCATCAATTTCAGCCACATTGACTGAGCGACCCTCAAGTATCGACCGGCACACCGCACATTCATTGCACGGGCTTCCATCCACAGGATGCTCACAGTTGACGGCACGCGCCATGATCTTTGCAATCGTGGTTTTTCCTGTTCCTCTCGTGCCGCAGAACAGATAAGCATGACCTACGCGGTCTGAAATAATCTGATTTTTTAAAGTCCGTACAATGTGCTCCTGCCCTCTTACATCTTCAAATCGGGCAGGACGCCATTTGCGGTATAATGCTGTATATGCCATTTACAATTAATCTCCAAATGAAATTCCCATGAGCTTTGCTTCCTGAACCATCTCATCATCCGGCTGGATCATTTTAAGCTTTCCTGCAACATCTGCTAACGGAATCTTTGCGATATGATTGTTCTTCATACCTACCAGGTAGCCAAACTCTCCGTCTAAGATCATCTTGCCTGCTGCTGCGCCAAGTCTTGTTGAAAGGACACGGTCATAAGGGCACGGACTTCCACCTCTTTGCATATGACCTGGAACTGCTACACGCACCTCCTGTCCAGTCAGCTCAGAAATCTTTGCACCAATCTCGTAAGAGATAGATGGATACTGACGCGTTGCAATATATTTCTTATATTCTTTCTTTGAAAGTGCAGCCTGCTCCTTGGAGATTGCACCCTCAGCAACAGCAATGATTGAGAAACGCTTTCCTTCCTTAGCACGCTTATTTACAGCTGCTGCCACCTTATTGATATCATACGGAATCTCTGGAACAAGAATGATATCTGCTCCGCCTGCAATACCTGAATGAAGCGTAAGCCATCCTACCTTATGACCCATTATCTCCACGATAAAAACACGTCCGTGTGAAGCTGCAGTTGTATGGATACAGTCAATAGTCTGTGTAGCCAGATTGATAGCACTCTGAAAACCAAAGGTAACATCAGTTCCCCACAGATCGTTGTCAATTGTTTTTGGAAGTCCGATGACGTTAAGTCCTTCCTGACGAAGAAGATTTGTCGTCTTCTGGCTGCCATTTCCGCCTAATACTACGAGACAGTCAAGCTTTAGCTTCTTGTAGGTATTCTTCATTGCCTCTACCTTATCAAGACCATTCTCATCCGGGACACGCATCAGCTTAAATGGCTGTCTGCTCGTACCCAAAATCGTACCGCCATTTGTCAGAATTCCTGAAAAATCCTTTGATTTCATAATACGGTAATCCTCATAGATCAGTCCGCGATAACCTTCGATGAAACCAATGATTTCAACATCCTTTCTCTGATTATATAGCGTCTTTGCAACACCTCTCATGGTTGCATTCAAGCTCTGACAATCTCCGCCGCTGGTTAACATTCCAACTCTCATCGTATCTTCCTCCTTATAATTTAGGATTTCAGCTATATCAATGGCAAAACTAACCCATCGTAGTTTTTATTATACAAAAAAAGAGCTGTCGATGCAACAGACAACTCCTAAAAAACTCTTTTTCTTTTGATATATCATTTTTTTGCGCATCCCAGCTTCGAATGCCACCCCCAGACGTTACCTCTGCAGCCTGCTCGGCTCAGGCACCCTCACGGCACACAAGAGATTCTGCTTAATGCTGCTTCGTTCCCGACCTGACATGGTTCACAGAGTCTTGTTGCGTAAGACCCAAACTTCAACGCCACTTACAAAGGGCAGCTCCACAAGTGAAACACCCTCAGCCGGGATATGACCCCTACTATAGCGGATTGAAGGTACAAGGCACCGCTACCGCCCCGGCTGCGCATCCATAATTGTATCGGATATTTCTTCGTTTGTCAAGGGGCGTTTCTTCTTTTTTACCCTGATACGTTTAAAAAACTCTGACAATATCTGCGAGCATTCCTGTTCCAAAACACCCTTTGTGATCGGAATCTGATGATTAAACTGCTGCATATCAAGCAAATTTATAATGGAACCCGCACACCCTGCCTTTGCATTCATTGCACCTATAACCACACGATCAAGACGTGCCTGCACGGCTGCTCCGGCACACATCTGGCATGGCTCAAGCGTCACGTACATCGTACATCCCTCCAGACGCCAATCTCCTAGCTTTTTCGATGCTTTTTTCATAGCTGCAAGCTCTGCATGACCAAGCACTGAGCTTTCTATGTTTCTTCTGTTATAGCCTCTGGCAATGACTTTTCCATCACAAACGATAACACAGCCAATTGGAACTTCATCAATAGCTGCTGCCTTTTTGGCCTGTGTAAGTGCCTGACGCATAAATTTTCGGTCTTCCTTTTCTCTAAGCCTTGCCTGTTCTTCCAAAAGCTGCTCGTTCTCTGTTGCCATTGTTTTCCCTTTCTTCTGTTTTTGATGTGTTTTTAACCAAATGCAGGATTCACCGTTTTTTGTTGATCTGCAACTGTCATCTTTGCTTCCTTTTTTTCACCCTGATCATCTGCCGGAAATACAATCGGCACACACCAGTAGCCAAAGTCTCCTGCTGACGCTTTTTTTGATTTAACGGAGCGAAAACAATAAAAGCCAAACATCTGCGCCATCAATTCCTCACTCTTTTCATAATTGCCAGGCACCCAAAGCTCATAACGTCCTTGTGTCACTTTTGCAAATACAATATAGCGGTACTTCACAAAACTGTACATCAAAAATCCATTATTGCTTAACATCCAATTTGGACGAGGAAGACGGCCAATATCTGCTGGCATTACCTTTAAACAAACTACTGTATCACCTGGAAGCGTCTCAATATGCTGATACGCTGTACTTAACTGTGCCCAAACAGCATCTGCCTTGTCTTGTCCCTGTTCTATTTTGTTTGTTTCTTTGCTATCAGTCTCACAGCAAACTTCCATCGTTTGAAGTTCTTCCTGAGGCTGATTTTCCAAAACCTGTTCATCTTCAGACTGTGCTGTTTGTTTTGCTCGATCCTTCTCAAACAGTGAGAGTCCAAAATACTGGTCATCCCAGACAGTTGCATAAGCGTTTGAAAACGGCTTCTGTCTGCCTGCTACAATTCCGCTAAGCTGCTCAAATTTAATCTCACTTCCTGCAAGATAAACGCCGTTATTGATGTACTGGAGCTGTCCTTTTCCATTTTTTACAACCATACGGCCAAGCGGCACACAATCGCAGCCATCCTTTGTATGATAAAAGCCAAATACATGCAAAATTTCAGCCTGCTCATTATTTTTTACAGACAGGAAAATACGCTGTACATCTCCTCTGATTTCTATCTTTGCAAACCCGCAGTTTTCCTTTTTTTGATCACCCTCATACTCAAAAAGATATGAGAGGAAGCGCTGATACTGTGCCATATTGATACCTTCCTTTCCTTATATGTATTCTAAATAAGTACATATGAAAGAAAGGCATCGTTTAGAACAATTTAATTCGCGCTTTTTGACAATGCATCAGAAAGTGCTGCAAACTGCTCAAGTGTCAGCGTTTCTCCACGCACGTTTGCTGCTAAACCAATGCTTTCAAGCACAGCTGCAAGCTCTTCCTTTGATTTGTTTAAACCGCCTACGTTATATAGGCCATTTACTAGTGTTTTTCTTCTCTGATTAAAGGATGCTCGTATAATGTCAAACATCAGCTTTTCATTTTTTACTGCCACTGGTTTTTTATGACTTGTCAGACGGATAACAGCGCTTCCGACATTTGGTCTTGGCATAAAACAGTTTGGCGGAACATTTGCCACGATATATGGTTCTGCATAAAACTGTACAGCAAGAGACAATGCACCATAATCCTTTCCGCCAGGAAGTGCCTGCATACGCTGTGCGACCTCCTTTTGTACCATAACAGTCACACTCTCCATAGGTACATGACTCTCAAATAATCCCATTAAAATTGGTGTAGTAATATAATACGGAAGATTTGCAACTACCTTGATGCGTTTTCCCTCGCACTTTTCTTCCACGAGCTTGTTAATATCAAGCTTAAGAACATCATTATGAATAACCGTAACATTATCATATGGAGACAGCGTGTCCTGTAAAATCGGAATCAGATTGTCATCGATTTCAACTGCAAATACATGTTTTGCAGATTCGCACAGATATTGGGTCAGTGTTCCAATTCCCGGTCCAATCTCAAGTACATAATCCTCTGGTGTGATCTCTGCTGCACGCACAATCTTATCAAGCACATGCGTATCAATCAGAAAGTTCTGACCAAATTTCTTTGCAAAATGAAACTGGTATTTCTGTAATACCTCTATTGTATTCTTTGGATTTCCTAATTCAGCCACAGTTTTCCTCCAATCGGTACAGTCTTTTGGCATTTGCAAGCGTTGTCGTAATAACAGTTTCCTCAGACACCTGCTTGATCTGTGCCAGTTGCTTTACTACTTCTTTTAAATACATTGAATTATTACGTTTTCCGCGATATGGCACAGGTGCCAGATATGGACTATCTGTCTCAAGCACAATCGAAGAAAGCGGAATTTCTGATGCCACCTCTTTAATTACCCTGGCATTTTTAAAGGTAAGCACGCCTCCTATTCCAATGAAAAATCCCATTGAAATATACTCCTTTGCCATAGGCGCTGCATAAGAATAGCAATGAATTACGCCAGTATTTCCTGCCTTAGCAGCCTCCCTCATTATATCCATAGTGTCCTTTGCTGCTTCTCTGCTGTGTATAATAACCGGCAGATCAACCTCTCTTGCAAGTTCAAGCTGGCGTTCAAACCATTTCTTCTGAACTTCTCTCGGTGAGTTGTCCCAATAATAATCAAGTCCGATCTCACCAATTGCCACTACCTTTTTTTCCTGTGCAAGGCTTCGCAGCGTCTCAATATCTTCCTCTGTCATATCAGCTGTGCTGTCTGGATGAACACCAACGGCAGCATATATCTGCGGCCACTTTTTTGAAAGAGCAACCGCACTTTTTGAGGATTTTACAGACGCACCAACGTCCGTGATACAACAAATGCCGGAGGAGAAAATCTCCCCCAGCAATGTATCGCGATCCTCATCAAATGCATCATCATCATAATGCGCATGAGTATCAAAAATCATTCTATATTCCTCTCTGTTACAATCAGAAAAATTTATTCGATTGTCTCTGCAATCTCTGCTGCCGGTGCTTCCTGCACATCAGCTGCTGGTGTATCTGGCTGAGCTGGTGTATCTGGCTGAGCCGGTGTATCTGGCTGAGCCGGTGTATCTGGCTGAGCCGGTGTATCTGGCTCTGTCGGCACTGTATCTGGCTGCGCTGGTGTATCTGGCTCTGTTGGCTGCGTTGGTGCCGGCTTTGGCTGTGTCGGCTGCGTCGGTGCCGGCTTTGGCTGCGTCGGTGCCGGCTTTGGCTGCGTCGGCTGCGGCTTTGGCTGTGTCGGCTGCGGCTTTGGCTGTGTTGGCTGTGGCTTTGGCTGCGTCGGTGCCGGTGACGTAGATGGCTGTGTTTGTACTGCTGTTGTAGTTGTCGTTGTCTCCTCTGCAGTAGTTGCCTTTGTTTTTTCTTCAGTCGTTTTTTCTTCTGTTGTTTCTGCCTCAGTACTTGTTTCTGCCTCAGAAGAAGTTTCCTTTTCTGTACTTGTCTCTTCCTCTGTAGAAGTCTCTTGCTCTGTTGTCTCCTGCGCAGTGCTTGTCTGCTCCTCAGTTGTCTGAACAATTGTCTGTGGAAGCTTCTTTTTATCCTGCTTTGTTGCAGTAAGCATCTTTGCTGTCGCAATGCCCACAACCACAATACCAGCAAGACAAATTAAAATCATTCCTCCAAGGATTTTATTTGCAATCGACTTTTTCTTTACCGGCTTCTCATCTGATTGGTCTGAAAAATAGGCTTCATTATTTTCATTATCATATGGACCACTTTCCGCCTCATATCCATCATCATACTGTTCTTCCTCGTAAGAACCATCATCGTACTCATCATCCTGATAAGTATCATCATACTGTTCCTCCTCGTAAGAACCATCATCCTGATAATCACTATCATCGTACTCATCTGATGACAGCTCATCATACTCCTGTAAATCTCTGCGCTTAAAAACAGTGCCTACGCTAGTAGCCACCAGACTCTTGCCACAAATCGGGCATACTCTGGTTCCTTCCTCAAGCTTCGCACCACATTTTGGACATATCATCCTCTGATTCCTTTCTGATTATCCTTATTTTGTAATTTCTGCAAATTCATCAGCTTTTCACTGTTCCAGCTGATTTAATGCATTCTCCACGCGTGCATAGCATGCCTGCACATCTGGCCACATAACCTTTGCCTGCTCCATATCACCTGCTCTTAAAGCCTCTGTGATCTCATAGCTTACTTCAAACAACGACTTAAAACCCAGGTTTGCACAAATTCCTTTAAGTGTATGTGCCGCACGAAATGCAGTCTCAACGTCACCTGCATCCATCGCCTGTGTTAACTGACTCATGCTTGGATCCTTCTTAAACATTAATGCAAATTTTTGTATTCTTGCTTCGTTCATGAGGCGCTTGAGAACGTCTTCATAATCTCCACCCATCGCCTCATAGCACTCTTTTATTGTCATGCTCTCTCCAATCTATTAATGTAACTATAGTTTCCATTTTCATTTTGTATTCTACTCTATCATTTATAAAATTTCAACCTGTTTTCGTTGCTTCCTACAAATAAAATGGCTATCTCAAAGTTTCAACAATTTTACTTGGATTATCTCTCATAATACGACTTGTGTAAAGTCGCCCCATATGCTTCTTCAAATACTCACAGCACTCCCCCATATGAGAGGCACGTCCCCTCAAATTGTGGGCATCGCTTGCAACATAATGAAGCATATCCTCCTGCATTAGCTTTTTACAAAAACGCTGTGCACCAAGTCCATTTCTTCCAATCACAGCATCTGCATTGACCTGCATCTCGCACCCCATTTCGATAAGATCTGCGATAAAATCAAAATCTTTTCTCAGCGCACGATAACGCTCAATATGGGCAATAATCGGATAATAGCCTGCTGTCAAAAGAGCATCCGCTCTCTCTTTTATAAAAGCTCTTGTACTGCTGCTTGAAAACTCAGTAAGTACATAGCGTGAATCTGCAAGTGTTGGACGAAAATCTCTGTCTAATGTCTCCACCATCTCCATATTGGCATGAAACTCACAGCCCAAATACAGACGGATATTCCTATTTCTTGTTTCATCAACAAGCGTATCATACGCGCTCCAAATATCCTCCATATCAGGTTCAAACATTTCTTTTCGAAAATGCGGTGTCAAAATAATTGTCTCAACACCAGCGTCTATTTCCTTTTCAATCATTGAAAGGGCCATGTCCATATCCTTCGCTCCATCGTCCACCCCTGGCAGAATATGGCAGTGAATATCGTACAAATCTCTCATAAATCTCTTTCCTTATCTATTACTTTCCCTTACATTTCAACGTTATTCTAGCATTTGTTAAGTCCTCTTGTCAACCGCTGAAAACTGCAATGAATTATTCTTATAAAAGGGTCGGAATAAGGTGATAAATGTGCCAAAAGTGATTGTTTTTTACACATGACTTTTGTATAATAATGCTGTAATTTGAGATTGGCAAAAATCGGCAGGCCAAATAATAAAAACAAATGAATGGAGGTTTCATTATGTTAGTAAACACAAAAGCGAGAGTCGGTGTATTTTCTATCGCATTAGGCGCATACCTTCCGCAGTTCCCATCATTAGTACCGGAGTTCGAGTCACAGTATGCAGCATTCAAAAAAACTCTTCCAGATACCGTAGAGGTTATTGACGGCGGAATGGTTACCACAAAGGAGCAGGCTATGGAAGCCGGAGATAAGTTCCGTGCAGCAGATGTTGACCTTGTATTTCTTCAGATGCTGACATACGCAACATCCTACAACATGCTTCCGGCGATCCGTGATCTGGATGTTCCGGTTGTTCTTGTAAACGTTCAGAAGATCAAAGCGCTGGATTATGAGCACACTGACATTGCCTCCTGGCTGGGTGAAGGCTATGCATGCGGTGCTGTAGGCGAGGCAGTTGCTGACCTTGAGAGAGCAGGCAAGAGACATGCGGTTATCACAGGCGTTGTAGAAGGCGGAGATCCTGCAGTTCAGGCTGAGATCGAAGACTGGTGCAAGGCTGCTCAGGTAAGAAGAAGATTCCGTGAGACTAACATTGCGCAGATCGGAAGACCATATCCGGGTATGATGGATCTGTATATTGATGAGACAAACCTGTACAACAGAATGTTCCTGTACACCAAACAGTTCGACTGGGAAA
>ERZ825670.3025-NODE-3025-length-14897-cov-6.746455_pt1 | contig 14897 bp, 24 predicted proteins | sample MGYA00519929_ERZ825670 | MGnify/ENA primary metagenome ERZ825670 (study PRJEB31778, sample SAMEA3449207) | human gut metagenome | biome: human gut; feature: human-associated habitat; material: faeces | place: United Kingdom | collected 2010/2012 ...
CATAACACAAGACATATCACATTATGTTATACGAACAACATGTTGTTGAAAATATTTTAAAATTATGCTAGACAAATAAAACAATTTGTAGTATTATAAATATGTCGAAAGGAGATGAAAACAAATGAAAAAAGCTATAATAAGTATAATATCAATATTAGCATTTTTATATTTAATAGGCGAGCAAGAAGAAATAACAATAGGAATAGTAGTATTAAAATTTTTATCGTTAGGCTGGTTATGGTTAGTAGCAAAAGCAAATAATTATTTTTATGAAGGAGAATAAATATGAAATATTTAATAATATCATTACTAAGTTATTATATGGGAATAGTAACTATGTGTTTATTTATATTAGGAAAAGAGGGAGAAAATGAAAAGAATTAAATTACTAATAGCTTATATAAAGCTAAAACGAAAAGGTTATGACAAAGAACATAGATACTTTAAATATGCAATAGACGGACTTATAACATTTGAGCAATACGAGAAATACATAGATAATAAAATAATGAAAGGGGGCGAATAAATATGAATAAATCACAACTTAATAGCTTATATGGTATGCAAGTTAATACAATACCAAAAATATTATTAAAATTACAATTTAATGTTTCTAGTATAGGTTTTAACTATTGGATAACTGCAATAATGCAATATAGAAAAAACTATTTTAAATACAATAACACAATAGAACAAGTATATAACGACGTAGCAAAAATACATAATACAACAAGAACAAGAGTAGAAAGAGCAATGCGAATAGCAAAAGCAACAGCAACAGAAGAAATACAAAAACAATTTAATTATTATAATAAATTAACAAATAAAACAGTATTAGAATTATTAACACATAATTATAGAATTTTATTTGATAATTTTAGTAATCATATACCAAGAATAGACTAGAAGGAGAATAAAAAATGGACGAAATATTATTAGCAATATTAAAAGAATATATAAAACAATATGACAAAGTAAATACAATGAATGTAGGTATTATGCCAAATGGTAAAAATGTAATATATAAAAAAATTAAAATGTCAGAAACACAAAAAATTTTTTTTGAACAATATATTGAAATGAAAGAAGGAGAATAAAAATGGAATTAGAAATAGAAGAAAAATTACAATTAAAATACAAAAATTTAATAGTAGAGGTAAACTACAAAGAAATCAGAAAATACGAAATAGTAATAAAACTAGAATACAAAGGCGTAACATACGAAAGCAAATTTGAATATTTATACAATGCGAAATTGACATTAGACGTAAATATTGCTACAATAGAAAATATAATAGATAGAGAAATAATACTATCATTTTATAAGAAGGGGGAATAAATATGAACAAAAGTGAATTTATACCAACAATAGCACCATTAGTACAAGCAGAAAACAAAAAGAGGGGTTATCCTTTATTTTCAAGCGTAGTAATAGCGCAAGCAATATGTGAAAGTGGCTGGGGACAAAGTAAAATAATGATGAAAGCAAATGCAATATTCGGCATAAAAGCAACATCTAGTTGGAAAGGTAAAGTATATAATGCAAATACACAAGAGTGTTACGACGGCGTAAGTTATACAAATATAACGGCTTGTTTTAGGGCTTACGATAGTTTAGCAGAAAGTATATCAGATTATTTCGACTTAATAACAAAATTAGAAAGATACAGAAAAGCAACAGTAGCAGAAACACCGTTAGAGTGTATAACAGCAATAAAAAACGGGGGTTATGCTACAAGTCCAACATATATAAATACTATAATGTCAATAATCAATAGTAACGATTTAACTAAATATGATGTTGTGGAAAATGTGGAAAACTCTGTTAATAACTCAAATAATGTAGATATAGAACAAATTGCAAGAGATGTAATCGCTGGTAAATATGGAAACGGACAAGAAAGAAAAGACAAACTAGGTAATATATACGACCAAGTACAAGCAAGAGTAAATGAAATATTATTAGGTAAAAAAGTTTCACAAGAAACAATATACATAGTAAAATCGGGCGATACATTATCAGAAATAGCGCAAAAATTTAATACAACATACCAAAAAATAGCAAAAGATAATAATATTGCAAACCCTAATTTAATTTTTCCAAATCAAAAGTTGGTGATTAAATAATGGCATTATTAGAAAGAACACGGGCAGTATGGTAATTATTGGGGTAATACATACGACAGTTCGCAAGCTTTAACATTAGAACAAGAGCAAGTAAACGCACGTTATATATGGGCTTATTTACAAGCTAAGGGCTGGACGTTAAATGCAGTAGCTGGCGTATTAGGTAATATGCAAAGTGAAAGTAGTATAAACCCTCGGACGTTGGGAAAGTAACGTAGTAGGTGGCGACCCGACAGCTCACGGATACCGGCTTAGTACAATGGACGCCATACACTAAATATACAGACTGGATAGTAAATCAAGGTTTTAGCGACCCGTCAGAAATGGACGCTAACTTATATAGGATAATTTATGAGGTAGAAAATAATATACAATGGATAGCGACCAGTACTTATAATTATAGTTTTTACGAATTTACACAAAGTACTGATACACCATATAATTTAGCGCTAGCTTTTTTAGCGAATTATGAAAGACCAGCAGACCCAAACCAACCAGCAAGAGGAACGCAAGCCGAATACTGGTACGAATATTTAGGGGGCTTACCACCAGTACCAACAGTTACAAGAAAACGCAAAAAATTTCCTTGGGCTGTATTAACAAAAATAATAAGAAATAAACGAACATTTTTTTAAAAATGTTCGTTTTATTATTGACAAAATTTTAATTTTATGCTTATAATTTTAGTAGATACTAACGAGAAAGGAGAAGCGAAAATGGATATTTTACAATTATTGGGTAGTTATTGCTTTCCTATTGTAGCGTGTTTAGGTATGGGCTGGTATGTTAAATACATAACAGATAAAAATATGGAAGAAACAAGTACATTAAATGCACAGCACACAAAAGTTATGTTAGCATACAAAGACGAATTAAAAGACGCTATAAACAATAATACATTAGTAATGCAACGATTATGCGATACAATGGAAGTAAAAAACGCAAGAACAAAGAAAAGTAAAAAAGGGGAGGAGAAAGAGAATGAAGCTTAGTAAAGAAGAATTAAAACAAAAAGTTAATGAACTTGTAACAGATAATGAAATAGCAATACAACTATTAGAAGACATAGAAGACAGTATGGAAGTAGGCGAAGTAGATACAACTAAAATAGACGAGTTACAAGCAAAACTTGACGATTTACAAGAAAAATACAAACAAAGATTTTTAAAAGGCGACGACAAAAAAGACGCCGAAGACAAAAAAGAAGAAGTCGACGAAGAATTAGAAGAAAAAGAAGTAATCGACATAAAAGAAATTTAATTATAGAAAGGTAGGAAAAATAAAATGGCTTTAAACAAAGTTTTAAAAGTTAATAACGATAGCGAGCTTTTATCATTTATTATAAATACTACACCAGAGCTAGCAAGTGAAATAGATTTACCAGTACAAGGCGAAAGCATAGCGCCAATAGGTAAATTGATAATGTCAAATGAAAGATATAAAAATGCTTTCTTAAATACAATAAATTTAATAGGTTTAACTGTAATTGATAGAAATTACTGGGAAAACCCTTGGGAAGTTTTTGCGAACAGAGGTACTTTACCTTATGGGCAAACAGTTAGAGAATTGATAGTAGATATAGCAAACGTTTATGATTATAACGAATTTGCAAATGACGTAGACCATTTCTTAGAAAATGTAGTACCAAACGTATATAATTATTTACACGAAATCAATTACCAAAAATTTTATAAAACTACAACATCTGACGAACAAATGGCAATGGCTTTCAATACAGAAGGGGGCTTATTCGATTTAATCGAAAAAATAGTAGGCTCTTTATATGAAGGTTATAAATACGATAAATATATAGCAGATAAATATATGTTATGTAGAAGAATTATAGACGGAACTATTACAAGTGTTAAAATTGACGATTACGCAAACTTAACACCAAGACAAAGAGTAGCGAAGTTAAAATCTGTATCAAATTTAATGACTTTCAGAAGTCCAAACTATAACCCAGCTGGTGTAAGAGTTTCAACTCCATTTGATAATCAAATAGCTATTATCAATACAGATTTTGAAGCAGATATGTCAACAGATGTTTTAGCAACTTCTTTCTTCCGTAACGAAGCAGAAATGAAGTCAAGAAGTGCTTTAATAGATGGTTTCGGAAATCACGATGAAGCAAGATTACAAGAATTACTTGGCAACGCATACGTACCATTTACAGAAACAGAATTAACAGCATTAAAAAATATACCAGCAGTAATAATAGACGAGGAATTTTTCCAAGATTATTCTTACGCAATGGATAATAACGCAGATACTAAAATGACTGACTTTTATAACCCTGAAACATTAAAAAGAAATCATTGGTTACATACTTGGAAAGTACTTTCTACTTCTCCATTTAAACCAGCCGTTGTATTTACAATAGATACACCAGCTGTAACAGAAGTAGCAGTAAACCCAAGCGAAGTATCAGCTAGCGCTGGTTTAGATGTGCAATTACAAGCAGTTGTTACAACTACTGGTTTTGCTAATAAAGCTGTAACTTGGAGTATAACACAAGACCCAGAAACAGACCCAGCAAAAAAAGCGACTGTCGACTTAAACGGAAAAGTACATATTCCAGCTGGACACGTAGCAACTACACCGGACGCAGAAGACGAACTAGTAATAGTAACAGCTACAAGTGTATATGATAATGAAAAAACTGGAACAGCAAGTATAACAGTTCTTTAATAAACAAACGGCTGGATATAAAATCTAGCCGTTATTATTTTATAAGAAGGGAGAAAGAAAATGAAACGTAAACTAATAAATTCGCAGTTGTCTAATTTTAAAACTTACGAAATGTATAAAAGACAATTACTTACACTTGCCGAAAATGTGTTTGAATTTTCAAATATGCCAAAATTTATAGATACAGCATACTTAAATAAAACATTATTAAGACAAGGAAGTATAGCATTTTTTGTAGACGAAGTATTAGGACTTTTAGCTTTACCATATCAAAATATTGGTAAATTAGATGTATACGGAAGACCTACAAGCATACAAGTAATATCACAAAACGGATATACTAAAGTATTAAAAAATCAAGACGACTTCGTTATAATGTACGATAATAACGGACGCTATCCATTATGGTTAGATATATTACAATATAGCGAGCGTATCGCGTTAGACACTAGAACAACAGATATAAATATAGCACAACAAAAAACACCTAGGTTTTGGAAAACAAAAACAGAAAAAGTAAAATCAATACAAGACTTAGTAAATAACGTAGACGGTATGGAAAATACAGTTATTTCATACGACGACATAGACTTAGACGATACAACATTAGTACTAGCGCCAGCACCTTTCGTAGCAGATAAAATAGACGAACACAAAGAGAAAGACTGGAACGAATTTTTACGACTTATTGGAATTGCTAATATGAATTTTCAAAAGAAAGAGCGTAATATACGCGACGAAGTATTAGCAAGCCAAGGGGGAACAGTTGCAAGTAGATATAGTCGTTTCGAGCCTAGAAAAAAAGCGATAGAAGAAATAAACGAAAAATTAGCAAATAAAACGTTAGTTAATGGAAAACAAGCAATAGAACAAAAAATAGAAGTAAAATACTACGACGGTATACCAACTAGCGTAGAAGAAATAGAAGACGTCTACGAATACGAGGAAGGAGATGGAGAAAATGATACCATATTATAACGGTTTATTTATGTTTTATCCTTTTTTACCACCTAATTGTAGTAAGCCACCTACTTTATATTCTATTTTAAATTCTATCGTAAATGGAAATAAAGAGGAAGAAGACTATACAAAAATAAAAGATTTAGCAAAAGAAGGACGAACAACTATTTTTAACTTTGATTATCCTTTATCACAATATTTAGATAAAGAAAAATTCGAAACAATGATATTAAATCATTATTTACAACGCCGAATTGGTTTTGAAACTGTAACAGCTTTTAGAATACAACTAGACGTAAAACTAAACGAAATAATGCCATTATACAATAAAATGTTTAACGCACTAGAAAATTGGGAAATTTTTAACGACGGCGAAGTTACTACTAGAACAGGTACAGATAATACAACATCACAAAATACAAATAATACAAGTAATACATTAGAAAATACATCTATAACAAGTACAGAAGATATATCAGACAGAAGAAATAGCGAATTACCTCAAAACCAACTTGAAGATTTAAGAAACGGAAGTTATGTTACTAATTATAGTTATGATACAAACACAAATACGGGAAATGATAATTCTCATAGCGAGGGAACATCACAAGCAACAAATCGAGGTACAGACAATAAAATATATAATGAAACAGTAACAAGAACGCCAGCAGATAAAATCGCAATATTAAAAGAAATGCAAGAAAATATAAAATCAATATATAGTTTAATCTATAAAGAATTAGACTGTTTATTTTATAGTTTAGTATAGAGAGAGGAGAAAGAAAATGAATAAATTTAATTATACAAATTTAACACCTTTTAAATGGTTTGTATTAGAAAATTTTCCGTTTATTGAAGCAGATTTTGACGCTCTTACCGAGTGGCAACTATTTTGTAAATTAGGAAAAGAATTAAATAAAATAATAAATAGTGAAAATACTTTGGGTACACAAGTAGAAAATGTTACAAATGCTTTTATAAAATTACAAAATTATGTTAATAATTATTTTGATAATTTAGATGTGCAAGAAGAAATAAATAATAAATTAAATGAAATGGCCGAAGATGGAAGTTTAACAGTATTAATTAAGAATTATATAGACCCTATTTATCAGCAATATGAAAATGAAATTAATGACCAAATAAATATACAAAATAATAATATTAATAATATTAATAGTAAAGTTAATAGTGTTGCGAGTGGTAGTCCATCTGGAGTTTATAATACTCTTAATGATTTAGAAACTGCAAATCCTGACCACTCAAAAATATATTTAGTATTAGAAGATGGAAAATGGTATTATTATAATAATTCGTGGATTGCCGGTGGAATTTATCAATCAGCTAAATTAGACGATAATTCTATTTCGTATGAAAAATTAGATACATTATTAAAAGAAACAAATCCATTTAATAATCTTTTTGAACCTTTTATATTAAATAATAATTTGAATTTTGAAAATTATAATTTATATAATGACGCTACAATAGAAATAGTAAATAAACCAGATAATATGAATTGTAATGATGAAAAAGTTCTAAAAATAACATTACCAAGAAATGGAAGTTATTTAGCTATTTTTCCAAAATTTAGACAAGAAATTGAATATGGAAAAAATTTAAGTTTTTCTCATTATATACATTATACTAATAATTCTTATTCATATAGATATTTTATGTATAGAGATACACAAAGTGTAATAGATTTAAATTTAGGATATTCAATTAATGAATTTAAACCTATTAATATACCACTTGAAAATGTACAACCAAATGACAATTTAAATATCAGATTTTTTAATTTTGGAAAAAACGAACAAATAATTTATTTAGCAGACAATGTCGCGATTTATGGGAATAAATCAATTAATGAAAATATTGGATATAATAAAAAAGTTTTACCAAAAAATATAATTCCATCATTTGAAACTAATAAAATAGGAGTAGGATTTGGAGATAGTATAATGGAAGGATTTGGAGTTTTAACTCCTAATAAATTACCAACAGAAGACTGTATATCAGTAATGTCAAAATATTTAAATACTCCAATATATAATGGTGGTATTGGTGGTGCAAAGTTAAGTAGTGGAAATTGTTCTTTTGTTGAAATTGTTGATAGTTTAATTAGTGGAGAATGGACAAATTTTGATACTAATTTAAATGAATTAATTAATAATAATGCAAATATGACATCAGCTATAATACAATATAATAAAATAAAATCATTAGATTTTTCAAAAGTTGATTTTCTTGCAATAGCTTATGGAACAAATGACTGGACCGCTGGTAGACGATTAGAAAATATAGATAATCCAATGGATAAATACACAATTTGTGGAGCTTTAAGATATTGTGTTTCAAATTTATTAACAAAATATCCTCAATTAAAATTATATGTATTTACTCCTTGTTATCGTGACCATTTAGGAACTAACCAAGATGAAACAAGTGATACTTTTATAAATCCAACATCAAATTTAAAATTAACAGACGTATGTGATGGTATTGAAAATACTTGTAAAGAATTACATATTCCTTGTAAAAATATGTATTATGATAGCAATTTAAACAAGTATACAAGAAATGAATATTTAAGCGATTATGTGCATAGAAATGCAAAAGGATATGAATTAATGGGGAAACAATATGCAAAATTCGTTGATAGTAATTAAAAGAAGAGGGAATTTTCCCTCTTTTTATATTATTGCATTATCAAGATTATAATTTCCTAAATTTGTATGATTATGCCATATAGTAACACCACGTCTACAAGCATTATTTATAATATCCATATATTTACTTGGTACTTCTCCGTATCCTATTTCTTCACTAGCGCCAATTTCTACATAGTTCCAATATCTACGACCAGTAATATTTGGTAATTCTAAACTTTTTATTGCATATCCAAATCGTGTAAAATAATCGTCTATTATTTTTAAATATTCATTCTTAACACGCATTTCTCTAAATGTAAATTTATTTCTATTACAAGCCCATAAAACATCTCCAGTTGCTTGACCACCAGCTATATTAGGTGCTAAACTTGCTTGATTAAATTGTCCTATTGTTCCAGCTACTGTACCAGCTACACTAGTAATAGCACCAGCTACAATAGGTAAAGTAGCACCACCAGTAGCAATAGCACTAGCAACACCCCCAGCAGTTAAAGCAATATTTGCAACTAAATTAACACCGTTTTGCGTTAGCCAATTTGTGAAAGCGTCAGAAGACCAAGCACAAGTTGGATATTTTCCCATTGGTAATGCTTCGTCGTCATTTGTACGCATATTTTTATAATTTTTAGGAACTAATCGACCACTACCACCAATAGCAATACTAAATTGATTTTCAAAAACGCAACTATCAGATGTAAAATCTTCATATTTAAAAATATTATTACTTCCATTATTATTGCTAACAAATAAATAATTATATGGATAAACAAAACATTTATTATTTTTAGGCTGGAAATTAGTAAAACTATGGCGTTTATTTATAGTACTATTAAATTTTGTAGGCGTCATATCATAATTTAAAGTATACCAATGAAAACTTTGCTCTCCTACTGTTGCCGTATGTTGTACTAATTGTGATACAGTTATTGCTACATTAGGTATTATGAAAATATTATTAATGTCTTCTATATGTCCGTCTGAATTTGTCCTTAATATAAATAATGCTAAATCTGTAAAACTAGAAAGTGATGCTATATTAAATAAAAATAATGTTTCGCCAAATACTGTATTATCATAAACACTTATACCAGCGTTTTGTGTTCCTTTTTTTCCGTGGTAATATTTCTGTTCCGTTGCTTCCGTCTTTTATTTCCCAATTACTTAATACACCTACATAATAACCAAATTCGTTTCCGTAGCTTTCGTCTTCTGTTTCTTGTTCTTCTATTACTTCGCCTACGTCTAAATTTTCTGGTATTGTATGTAAACCTATTGTATCGTTGTTTACGTGTTGCCTATTTATAAAACATACTTTTTTATTCCATTTATCAAACCAAGTAGACCAAGCGTCTACTGTAAATGTTATTTCTGTGTTTTTATCTCCTTTGTATATAACGTCGTCTATCCAAGCAAAAAACCATTTGTTAGAATAGTCGGGGTTTTGAAAAGCAATATAATTTGCTTGTAAACATTGTGCATAAGTAAATCCAGCCATTATAGTTACCGTGTTTCTTAAAAAAGAATAATTTTCGGCTTGTGCGACTAAATGTCCTTGACTTCTGCATAATTCTAACATTTGTGCTTCTGTATAGGAAAGTACGTTAGTATATTGTCTGTCAATATTTATATTTTTTACTAATATAATTTTACTATTCATTTTCTATCTCCTTATCTGAAAATCTATAACTTGTTTGAAGTCTGTACCTACCATATCGTTAGCATAAAAAATTTTGTTTTCCTTAAATGTCATAAACAAGTTACGTAGTTTTTCGTTTTTTATTGATATGTTGTAAATATCTCTTTGCCAGTATCTAGATACTTTTATAACATCAGAAAATACAATTATTTTATTAGAAAATTCTTTATAATATGGACGGATAAACCATATAGGACTTGTTTTTTCTTCCTTGTCTACTATGTATTCACATAAAAACTTGAAACTTTGATATTGAAAACCGAAACGATATAATACATTATAATTATTATAACTTTTTGGTAAATGTGGTTGTGGGTGCGTTTCCCAAGCCCCAGTATTTATCATTTTTGCGTTAGTTCCAATAGTTCCCGAAGTTTTGCCAGTAGATAAGCAATATTCCAGCGCTATCTTAATTGGTGGGTTTCCTTCTACTACGTCGGGTATTTCTTTTACTTGTATTGTACCTTGTTTTTGTGCGCTAATTATCTGATGTAAGCCCCAGTCGTTAATATATGGGCATACCCTAGAAATTGTATTACCTACTAGCCATAGTCTTACTTTTAAACGTTTTCTATCTACTGTCGCATAAAAATTCATTAGTTTATTACTTTCATTAGGTAAATAAGTACTACGGCTCATAAATTCTTCAAATATAATGTCTTCTACATCTAAATAACTTGCGCCCGCGTAATTTTGTTCTGTCGATAATGCTACTACATAGCCTATTTTATCAAATCTTTTAGTTTTACCCGTTTCGTTATCGTATATCGATAAATATAAATTTTTTCTATATAATGTTATACAATTATATTTTCCATCTGTTAATTTTGCTACGTCTACATCTTGAAAATATTGTTCTATTTTCTCGGACGTTATTTCCTCGCGTAATCTACGCATTAAAATAAATCTTTTGCCAGTTTTTAAATATTTTTCTACGGCTTTTTTGTGTTTTACTTGATAGCTTTTCCCGTTGGAACGCTCGCCGTATATCAAGTTAATTCTAGCACCGTATCGCGTCTATTTTATCTATATTATAATGGACTACTTTTTTATTCGCCATTGTTATTTTCTTCCTTTATATATAATCTTGCAATTTGATTTTCGATTTCTTCTCTTACAGCCTTTGCCTTTTCGTCTTTTAGTCTATTCGTTAGTAGTCCTGCTCTGTCTACTTTTGTTTTTTTACACGCTCCCGATACTGTTATTTTTGAAAATTTTTTAATAAATTCTAAATCTTTCACTTTCTCACTCCTTATATTTTGCACGTTTACTAGAATTATCAGAAATTAAGTCGGCATAATCTAGCGCTTTCCCTAGTATGTATGTTGTCGGAACAATACAGCAACCGGCTTTTGTCTTCTACTGTATATTCGTTTCCTTGATAATCTATTATAGTACATTTTTCTTGATTTTCGCAATACATTAGTAAATTTTTATTCGTATATTTAAAATCAAATATAAAATTGTCTTTAAATTCTGATAAATTTTTTAAACCTTGTGCGCCGGCTTTTAGGTACGCCAGCTACTGTAATTTCTAATATTTTTGCTTTTTTTCCTTTTATTTCTTGTACGTTTGTATCTTCTTTTATTTTTTCTTTATCTATCCATTTTGTATAAGCATATTTTTTAGCTCCTTGTGTTATAAACTCGTCGTATTGTCCGTCGTTATCAAATACACCTAATATATGGCGTTCTCCTTTACTATCTTTCGGACTAAATTTTTCGTATGGTATATCTAGTAATTTACTCACGTGTTTTAATTTTTGTATTACAAATTTGTTATATTTTTCTATTACTGTTTTGTCGTATCCTTCTTTTAATTTCATACTGTCAGTATCACAGTATACTACTTGTTCGTCTAGTTGTATTACATTTTTTAATAAATTAGAACGTGCGTATGCTGTAACCCAAACACCATAAGCAAAAGATAAAAAAGCTTTTTTCTTTTCTTCATTTAATTTTGCTATTATTTCTGCGTTTTCTAATTCTCTTTCCGTCCAGTCTAATTCATTATCGTATAATACTTCGTCACGTATCATATTAGTAACACTCATACCATACAAGGCATTAAATTTATTTTTTTCTTTTGCGTATTCTACTTCCATACCTTCTACGTTTTTATATGCTGTTTTATTTACATATTTTTCTAAGACAAATTCTATAAATTGTTTAGGTAAATAATCATAAACACTATAATAACTTTCTTTTATTTCGTAACTATCGTATTTATATGTATCTAATAAAAAGTAAAAGTCTACATCTGTTAGCGTAATTGTTAAACTTTCTGCTTCCATTACACGTCCGTTATCATATTTACCTTTTTTTATTTCTCTACATTTACTTTGTGAAATAAAATTATTATAATATTTACATTTTATATTTTTAAATTCTACTACTAATATATATGCAAATCTACTTAACATTTGTTTTCTATCTTTTATCATACATTTTTGGAACTCAGTAGACGGGAATTGATGTGAAACTAAAATATATGGATATGAACTCGTAAAGTCCCAGCTTTCTATATTTTTTAGTATTTCGTCAACATATATCCAATTTGCGTGCGTGTATCCGTCCGGCAAATGCTTCTTGTAATAAATTATATATGTGTGGGTTTATATTTATTGACTTTTTAACTTTTCTTTTATAGTCCCAGTCTTCCGATATTCTTTCTTTTAGTTCTCGCCTTACGTGTCCCGTGCTTGTTAATGGTATTTTGTCAACTCTGCCGTAGGTTTCTAATTCTCTTTTTATATAATAATATATAACTAAACAGTCATACTCGCAATATCCTAATTCTTTTTCTGTTAATTTCGTTGCTGGCGTTCTAAGTAAAGTATAATCTAAATCGCCTACTTTCTTTTCTACTGGTAACATAAATATTTTAGGTAATTGCTTTAATGCACAATTTGACATTTGATAAGTACATCTAATTTCTATGTTATAGTCTTCTAGTTCGCATTTCATAACTTTGTGTTTTTTTCTCGCTACTACGTTTTTAAATCTAAATATACTTTTTAAATATTGAAATTCAAAAGCTAAATTGTGTATAAATACTATTTTTTTACTATTATTATAATAATCTAATCGTATTAGAAAACTTTTTAATTCTTCCCAAGTTCTACCGTAATATACTTCTTCGTTAATAGAAAACATCCAAATATACATACAACTTCTAAATTCTGCTAGTTTTTGTTCTTCCTCTGTTAATTCTAAATATTTTATTGCTGGTAATATTCTACCGTGTAATATTAAATAACTTGATGTTTCTATATCTAACGAATATATAGTATTATCTACTTTTTTTCTTTCGCCTACTATGTCCCCAAAATGATATTGAAATTCTTTATAATATTTCATATTTTTAAATCTCTTTTCTTTTATCATTTATGGCGTTTATTAAATAATTATATTCTTTGCCGTCTATTTTCCCTTCTGACATTAAATTTGCTATTATACTTTCTACCTCTTGTAAATCGCTTTCACTATTAGCATTGTTTACGAGTTCTATAACATTACTGTATAATAATTCTATTTCGTCAGTATTCTGACTACCTCTATATACATACTTTGTATATATTTTTCTTAATATACTTTCTATATTATAGCCTCTGTTCCATTGTATTATACTTTGCATTTGACTATAAAAAGTTTCATAATCATTTTGCTTTTCTCTTGCTTCTTCTATTACTGCTAATACATCAGACCCGAGGTATAAAATTTGTTATTCCGTTTACTTCTTTATCGTCAAAAAAATTCGTTAATGCTTCTGCTTCTTCGTAAGATATATCCGAAACATCAGTACTAAATCTTGTTTTTAATGTTTTAATAGCTTTTTGTTTAGCTTTCTTTATTCCTCTTTTAGTACTAATACTACTATTTAAAAATTCTTTTGTAGCTTTTATAGTTGCTTTCATTTGTGTAACTGTCATAGATTTATTGGCTTTAACACGCCCCGAAACAGACCAAGCTTGCAACGGTTCGGTTGCAAGCTTTTCCTTTAAATATTTTGTAGCCCAAGTATCCTTCCCGAAACTCGCGTTCTAACCTTACTATACGTTGGTTAGCTCTTTTACTTAACTTCTTTAATTCACTAAATAATTCTTGTTCCTCTCGGGTTAGTTCTTTCTTTTTAGGCATATTTATTCTCCTTTACTACAAAATTAAAATGGTAAATCGTCTGTTTTTTCTTCTTCATTTTTTGTAGTTTCTTCTTTTTTGTTATTTCCTAGTACTGGTACTGCTTTATAAGTTTTACCTTTCTTTGTTTTTACTTCTGTTAGTCTTACGCTTTCTACTTCTCCGAAATAATCTACTACGCTTTCTGTAAAGATTTCGCTACCACTAGATACTAAGCCGTATTCTTCTGTATCAAAGTAGTTAATGTCAAATTCTTTTTCGTCTGTTACAATATGACATTTTGCATATCCTGTTATTTTAACTTCTACGCCTACTAACTCTGATAATTTGATAGCTGTTAAATCTCCTTTCTTTGCCATTTTCTCGAATAATACATTGTCGCAAGTTCCTTTCTTTTCGTTTACTGTTACTTCATACTTTCTTGTTTCCATTTTATTTCCTCTTTCTTGCTATTAGGTAGCAAACCATAATTTAATTATAAGGTTGTCGACTTCCTTAACTGTAATTATAATACTACAATTTGTTTTATTTGTCAAGCATAATTTAAAAAATATTTTCAACAAAATGTTGTTCGTATAACATAATGTGATATGTCTTGTGTTATA
>ERZ825670.3037-NODE-3037-length-14829-cov-3.246582_pt1 | contig 14829 bp, 7 predicted proteins | sample MGYA00519929_ERZ825670 | MGnify/ENA primary metagenome ERZ825670 (study PRJEB31778, sample SAMEA3449207) | human gut metagenome | biome: human gut; feature: human-associated habitat; material: faeces | place: United Kingdom | collected 2010/2012 ...
TTCGCTGCGAAACTGCGCGCGGGACGATATGTGGGGGCTCAGCACCGGGGACTGCGTTGTCGCTCTTCGTTTTGCCCGGGTGCCGTCGGGCCAGGGAGGGGCGTCTTCGCTGATAGGTGCTTTGTTGGGAGGGCTGCTTTCATGCGGCTCTTTCTTTGTTTTTGGGTATATTTGTTTTTGTTGAATTGTTATTGCGGATGGGCCGGGTACTTGGCTTTCCGCTGTTATTTGTAGCCGTCTCGGCTTTGGTTGAGGGGAGACGTTCTTTATGCGTATTGTGTTTATGGGTACGCCTGATTTTGCTGTGCCTTCGCTGACTTCGCTTGTTGAGGCTGGTAATGAGATTGCGCTTGTTGTTACTCGTCCCGACGCTGTTCGTGGGCGCGGTAAGAAGCTTGAGCCGTCTCCTGTTAAGGCCAAGGCGCTCGAGCTTGGCCTGCCGGTTGTTGAGGCTAATCGTATGACGGCCGAGGTTATCGAGTCGCTCCAAGCTGCCCAGGCTGATATCTTCTGTGTGGCTGCTTATGGCTGCATTTTGCCCGATGAGGTGCTGCACATGGCGCCGCTTGGTATTGTGAATGTTCATGCGTCCTTGCTGCCTCGTTGGCGTGGGGCTGCTCCTATTCAGCGTGCCATTCTTGCTGGTGATGAGGTTGCTGGCGTTTCCATTATGCGCATTGGGCATGGCGTGGATACGGGCGCGTATTGTGCCCAGGCGTCTACGTCGGTTGCCGGTAAGCATGCTGAGGCGCTCACGATGGAGCTTGGCGAGCTTGGCGGCAAACTGCTTGCCGATACGCTTCCTTCTCTTGCCGATGGCACCGCCGTGTGGACTGAGCAGGATGAGTCGCTCGTCACTCATGCTGCCAAGATTTCCAAGCTGGAGATGCGTCTGGATCCGCAGATGGCTGCGCTCGATTGCGTGCGTCATGTGCTCGCTTCGTCCGATACCGCGCCTGCTCGTTGCGTGATTGCCGGCAAGACCGTGCGTGTGCTCGATGCTGCGCTGGCCGATGTTTCGCTTGGCAAGGGCGGCGTTGACGTTAAGAATAAGCGTGTTTTCCTTGGCCTTTCCGATGGTGCGGTTGAACTGCTCGAGGTTAAGCCCGATGGCAAGCGTGCCATGGCCGCTTCTGCTTGGGCTGCTGGCCTGCAGGGCGCTGATCTTCCGTGGGGTGTTTTGTCATGAGCAAGTTGTCTCCCGCGCGCAAGCTTGCACTCGATGTGCTGATGGAGGCCGATCGCCGCGGCATGTATGCGCGCGACGTGCTGTCCTCTCGCGCATCGGCCAAGGCTATTGACCAGCGCGATTCCGCTTTTGCAGCTCGCTTGGCGCTTGGTGTGGCCGCCACGCAGGGTATTTTGGACGAACTGCTCGATCAGTTTCTCGATAAGCCTAAAAAGGTTGCGCCGCGTGTTCGCATGGCGCTTCGTATCTCGGCCTTCGAGATGCTCTATCTGCATACGCCTGGCCGCGTTGCGGTGAGTCAGGGCGTTGAGCTGGTGCGCAGCGGAGCTAAGCCTGCCGCCGGTTTGGCCAATGCCGTGCTGCATAAAGTCGCGGACAACGTTGAGGACTTTGCCACGGCGTCCGATGTAGATGAGTCTGAGCGACGCCTGGTTCGTCTGTCGCGCCTGATGGGACTGCCGCGTTGGCTGTGCGCTCGCATTATGGCATCGTTCGACACGCCAGAGGGTGCGCTTAACTTTGCCGGCAATCTGGCCCCCGCGCCACTGGCCCTGCATGAGAACGCCTTTGCGACCAAGCCCGATCCGTATATCTCGCAGCTCGTCGCGCCTGTCTTCCCGGGCTGCCATGCCCCGGTTGATGCCCAGGTTACCGTTGCTTCGGGTGTGTTTGAGCGTGCTGCCGCGGTGGCGTCTGATCTCAACGCGCAGCTTATCGCCACGGCTGCCACGCGCCCTGGTAGCTGCCTTGAGATTGGTGCCGGTCGTGGCACCAAGACCTATGTGATGATGTGTCAGGCCAAGCGTGCGGGCTATGAGCGTCAGCATACGGCGCTCGATCTGCATGATCGCAAGTGCGATCTGAATCTCGCTCGCCTGCATAAGGCCGGTATTCAGGGCGTTCGTACGGTTTCGGGTGATGCCTGCGAGCTTGATGAGGTGCTCACATCGTTTGATGCCATGCTTGGCGAGCCGGTTAAGTTCGACACGGTCTTTATCGATGCGCCGTGCTCGGGTACCGGCACCATGCGCCGTCATCCTGAGATCCCGTGGCGCCTAACTGAGAACGACGTTACGACCGAGTTGCCCAAATTGCAGCTTACGATGCTCAAGGAAGCCGCCGCGCGCGTGGCCGCCGGCGGCGAGCTCATCTATGCGACCTGCTCGGTCTTCGACGAGGAGAACACGCAGGTGGTGGACGCGTTCCTTGCTTCTCCCGAGGGTGCCGGCTTTAGCGTGGCACCGCTTTCCGAGGCACAGATTCTGCAACTCCCCGAGTTCGATCAGGCCAAGAAGCTCGTATCCGTACGCCAGAACGATCGAGGCCTCTTCCAAAGCGTGCCGGTAAACGCCGACTCCTACGACGGCCACTTCTGCGCCCGCCTGATTCGCAAGTAACTACTAAGTTGCGGTGAAATAGGGATTGAATAGCGGCTTCCACCCGTCAAACAGTCCTTATTTCACCGCAACTCATAGAGCCACCTTTAGCGCAAAGAAATAGCCCCGTGATCGGTGTCGGTCGCGGGGCTGTTCGGTTTCTAGTGGTTATGCGGGCAGTTGGCGCAGCAGCCACTCGTGGCGTTGGTGCTGGAGCCGCCGCTTCGCTGGTCGGTGTTGTAGAAACCGCTGCCCTCAAATTTAATGCCGCTGGCCGAGAACGTCTTGGCCGCCGGGGCACCGCAGCTGGGGCACACGACCTCGGGAGTCTCGGACATGGGATGCTCAACCTCAAACACGTTGCCGCAGCTCGAGCACTTGTAATCGTAGCGCGCCATAATACTTCCTTTTCAGCACAAAGCGGGCAGATCGCTCTGCCCGCAAAAATTCAAACAGCTGTAACTGTACCCTATATCGGGGGTTTTATCACGCTTCGCCCCAGAATCTATGGTTGTTGCGCAGGAGCTGCGCAGTTTTGCCCTCGGCGGCTGCAATGTTCGCCTCGTTAGCCTGCCAGGTCCAGTTGCCCGTGGCCACGCCCGGAACGTTCATGCGCGCGTCGTCGCCAAGCCCCAGGACATCCTGCAGTGGCATCATCACCAGGGGAGCGTCGCTTGCCAGCGCGTCGCTCATCAGCTTGGCCGCCACCTCAACACCGCTCGGTTCATCGCCGCCCGCAAAGGAACGCGTACACCAGCCGGCCAGCGTCGACGTATCGTGCGTTGAGGTGTACAGGATCTTTCCTGGCGTGGGGTGCACGCCGCAACGGACGTCGTAATCGCTAAACTCCAGCACGTCCATGCCGGGGAAACCGCAGGTCGAAGCCATGGCGCGAACACCGGGCGTCAAATAGCCCAGGTCCTCGGCGATAAAGTTGAGCGGACCCAGCTCGTCGTAGGCGGTCTGGAATAGGTCTTTGCCCGGTCCCGCCAGCCAGCGACCGTCGGCGCAGGCCTTGCCGGCGGGGATGCTAAAGTAGCTGTGGAACCCCAGAAAGTGATCCAGACGCACGCGGTCGTAGAGCGAGAACGCGCGGCGCAGGCGATCCATCCACCAGCTATAGCCGTTCTGCTTCATGCGGTCCCAGCGGAACGTCGGGTTGCCCCATACCTGACCCTCGGGCGCAAAGTTGTCGGGCGGCGCGCCGGAAATCTCGATTGCCTTGCCGGTATCGGACAGCCAGAAGTTCTCGCGTTCGCTCCACGCGTCTGCCGAATCGTCGGACACGTACATAGGAATGTCGCCGATAACCTCGATACCCTTCTTGTGCGCGTAGTTCATGAGCTCGCACCAGGCCAGGTCAAAGCGGTACTGCATGTACGCCTGAAGCTCGGCCTCGTTGTGGAAGCGCTTGTCGTCGATTAGATGCTCGTTGTAGCGAGCGACATCTGCCGGCCAATTGTGGCGCGACTCGCCCTCAAAGTACTTTTTGACGGCCATATAGACGCAGTATTTCTCGAGCCAATCGGCATTGCGATGTTTAAACGCTGTGTACAGCGGGTCGGCATCCTCGCCACCGCGGGCCTTCCAGGTCTCAAAGTCGGCGGCCAGCTCCTCGTGGCTCTCGGGTAGCAGGTCGATATTGCCTGCAAAGGCCGAAGGACCGGCGTAAGGGGAGCGGAAGAAGTCCGTGGGGTTGACGGGGAGAACCTGCCAGTAGCGCATGCCCATGGCGGCCAGATGGTCGATAAAGCGACGCGTGGGCGCACCGATCGTACCGGGCTTGCCGTCGTCGGTCGGCACCGATGTGATATGGCATACAACACCCGCACCGTGATCGAGCGGCTCCTGCAGGCGCTGCTCGGCATGGTGATAGATGATCGACGAGCCCAGCGGATACAGATCGAGCGTGACCGTACCGTTATGGATCTCACACTCGTGACCGCTGATCACGTCACTCGCGCATTCGCCGAGCGCCGGGATCGTCACGCGGTGCGAATTGCGCAGGCTGCGGTTGATGATAACCGTCGCGGCCTCGCCGTCTTTGCCCGTTCGGGTGTAAGCCAAGACATCGTCGTTGAGCGCAAAGGCCTTGATCTCGCCATCGACCATAAAGGGCAGCGCGCGGCGCACGGCAGACGCGTTCTTAACGATGGCCAGCGTGTCGAAGTCGTGGAGTTGGTCCTTGGTCGGCAGGGTACGGCGGTTGCCCGGATCGGTGAGTCCCTCCAAGCCGTACTCGTCACCGTAATAGATTGAGGGAACGCCCGGGAACGTCATCTGCATGAGCGTCGCGAGCCAAAAACGGCTCTTGGCCAGGCCCATCGCGTTCTCGTCCAGACGCCATTTGCTGCGCTCGCACTCGGGCAGCTGCGACTCGTCGGGGCCTCCGCCGAGCACCGAGATAATGCGCGGACGGTCGTGACTCGAAAGCAGATTGAGTGCGCATGACAGGGCCTCACGCGGATAGTTCTCGCGCAGGGTCTCGATATCCTCGGCAGCTTGGTAGGCGTTTTTGTAGCCCATCAAAAAGCCGATGACCATGTCGCGGAAGGGGTAATCCATGGCCGAGTCGAGCTCGGATCCCTGCAGATAGCGACGCAGATGGCCATAGCTTATCTTGTTGGAGGCGTCTTCCCAGACTTCGCCGAGTAATAGCGCGTCAGGCTTTTCGGCGAGCACGGCCTTTTTGATCTCGGCTAGGAAATCGTCGGAAAGCTCGTCGGCCACGTCTAGGCGCCAGCCATGAGCGCCGGCACGTAGCCATTTACGGATCACGCCGTCCTTGCCCAGGAGCCGCTCGCGTACCAGTTCGGAGCTCTCATTGATGGCGGGCATATTGCCCACGCCCCACCAGCAGTCGTATGAGCCGTCCTCGTGGAAATAGAACGCGTCGCGCCACGGCGAATCTTCGCTCTGCCAGGCACCGACGCCGGGATAATTGCCGTAGCGGTTAAAGTAGATCGAGTCGTCGCCCGTATGGTTGAAGACACCGTCCAGGATGATGGAAATGCCGAGCTTATCGGCTGCCTGGCAAAGCTCGGTAAAGTCCTGCTCGGTGCCCAGGATCGGGTCGATCTTGGTGTAGTCGGCCGTGTCGTAGCGATGGTTGCTCGCGGCTTCAAAGATGGGGTTGAGGTAGATGGCTGTAAAGCCCAGCTCGGCGATACGAGGCAGGTCTTCTTGGATACCCTTGAGCGATCCGCCGTAAAAGTCCCAGGTCTTGATGGAGCCGTCCTCGGCGCGCTCGTATACGGGTGGCTCGTTCCAGTCCTCGATCATGCGGCGCTGGATTCCGTTGCGCGGCTTTTCGACCTGAGCCAGCGTGCGTTCGCGCCAGTGCTCGTCGCGGGCGTAGCGATCGGGGAAGATCTGGTAGACCATGCCGCGTTCGTACCACTCGGGTCGAACTTCGCGGTGCTTGTAGACGGTGACCTGGAACGACGGCACCTCGGCGTAGTTATAGGTCACGCCCTCGCCGCCGGTGCGGCCCTGCGGTGCGCCCAGACGAACCTCGGGCTGGCCCTCGATATTGCAGATAAAGCTATACCAGATAAGACAGGGCTCGGTGCACTCAAGCTCTACGGTAAATATGCCGTCGCCTTCGTGCGTCATGGGATACCGTGTCTCACCGATCTCATCGACCCAGGTGCGCAGCGTAAGCGTTGCCTGGTTGGGGTCGGCATCCTCCAGAATCACGGAGAGCGAAAGGGTGGTACCAGTGGTCACAGCGCCAAACGGTGTACGAAACTGCGGTAGACGGCTGTTGTGTATCAATCTCATAGTACGGTCCAGTTCAATAGAATCATGGCCTGCGGGCCATGGGCTTTACGCACAGGATGTAAGTATATCTGTTGTACACAGGCTGTATAAACAACATCCGTTTACCATCGGCGAACGGTTGTCCTAGAAAATCGTTTTACCAACTACCTACAGAGAAGGGGCGCCCGGTTGGAGCGCCCCTTGCATGGGGTTTGATTAGGTTTTGGATCGTCTTTGGGCTAGCGGCGCTTGCGGGTGGCCGTGGCCTTGCGGACGGACGTCTTCTTGGACGGGGCCTTTTTCTCTGCCGGAGCGGCGGGGGAGACCGGAGTCTCCTTGGCGGGCTCGGGCTTGGCCGTAGCCTTCGGTGCGGCCTTGACCTTAGCGGCCTTCGGCGCCGGCTTGGCCTTTACCTCGGCCTTGGCCTCTGCCTTGGGGGCAGCAGCTTTGGTCGTGGTCTTCTTGGCCGTCGTCGTGGCACGCTTACGCGTGGTGGTCTTGGCGGCCGGCTTGGCTTCGACGGATGCCTCGGCCTTGGTCTCGGCGGGCGTCTCCTCGACTTTGGCGGCCGGCTTTGCGGCTGCCTTGGTCGTGGCGGCCTTCGTGGTCGTTGACTTCTTTGCCGTGGTCTTCTTGGCGGTCGCAGCCGTCTTCTTGGCAGTGGTCTTGGCCGGTGCCTTGACGGCGGCCTCGGCCTTTACCTCGGAAACGGCCTCGGCCTCGGCGGCCTTCTTGGCAGCTGCGGTTGTGCGCTTGCGCGTGGTCGTTGTCTTGGCAGCGGTGGTCTTGCTCGCAGTGGCCTTCTTAGCCGTCGTCTTACGAGTCGTGGTCTTCTTTGCCGCAGGCTTCGCAGCAGGCTTCACCTCAGGCTCAGGCTCGGGAGTAGCCTCGACCTTCACCTTAGGATCGGTCTTAACGGTCTCAGCTTCAACCGGCTTCTCCTCGGCCTTGGGCTCCTCTGCGGCCACCGGATCAGGTGCAGCCTCAGGCTCGTCGACAACAGCCGCCGGGCGCTCAATCTCCGGGTGCATAAAGAAGTACAGGTCCAGATACTTATCGGCCGAGCGCGTCCAGCTAAAGTCCTGGCTCATGGCCTGCGTGACCAGCTGGTTCCAGGCGTCGCGGTTATCCCAGAACAGACGCGCCGCGCGGAATACCGCATCGCCCATCTCGTCGCCGTTAAAGTTGCTAAACGAGAAGCCCGTGCCCTCGCCGGTAAACTCGTTGTACGGGATCACGGTGTCCTTCAGGCCGCCGGTCTCGCGCACGATGGGCAGGGTACCGTAGCGCATGGCGATGATCTGCGACAGGCCGCAGGGCTCAAACTTCGAAGGCATCAGGAACATGTCGGCGGCGGCATACATACGCTGCGACAGCGCAGGATCGAACTCGATGCGCGCGGCCATGGTGCCGGGGTACTTGTCCTGGAAGTAGCGCAGGCCGTCCTCGTAGTCGCGGTCGCCGGTGCCCAGCACCGCCACCTGCACGCCGCCGGACAGGATGCGGTCGAGCGCGTACATGACCAGGTCCATGCCCTTCTGGCGCGTCAGGCGCGTGACCATCACCATGAGCGGACGGTCGTCGCGAACCTCGAGCCCCAGCTCTTCCTGCAGTTTGGCCTTGCACACAGCCTTGCCGGAACGGTCCTCGACCGTGTAGTTTGCGGCAATGCGCTTGTCGGTCGCCGGGTCAAAGCCCGCCACGTCAATGCCGTTCAAAATGCCCTGCAGCGCATAGGAGCGCTCGCGCAGCACGCCGTCCAGGCCCTCGCCAAACTCGGGCGTCTGGATCTCGTTGGCATAGGTGGGGCTCACCGTGGTGATGGCATCGGCATAGCGCAGCGAGCCCAGCATGTAGTTGATGCTGCAGGCGTCGCAACGCAGCTGCGAGGCGGCCGCCGGAATATGCGCCACGCCCAGGATGTCCTCCATCACGGTGTCGCTAAACTGGCCCTGGAACGCCACGTTGTGGATCGAGAACACGGTCTTGACGCGGTCGTACAGCGGCAGGCCCTGGTAGAACTCGCGCAAGAACACGGGCGCCAGTGCCGTCTGCCAGTCATTGCAGTGCAGGATGTCGCACTCAAAACCGGCCGGCAGGTGCTGCAGGCTCTCGGTAATGGCCTTGGAGAAGAACGCAAAACGCTCGCCGTCGTCAAAAAAGCCATACGGATAGTCACGCGCAAAGTAGCGCTCGTTGTCGATGAACATATAGGTGACGCCGTCGTGCTCGAGCTTCTCGAGCCCGCAGTACTCGTTGCGCCAGCCCAAGCTCACGTAAAAGTCGGAGAAGTGCTCCATCTGCGCCTTGTACTCGTCCTTGATGGTGGCGTACTTGGGCACCATCACAATGACTTCGGCGCCGGCGCGCACAAGCGCCGCAGGCAGCGAGCCTGCCACGTCGCCCAGGCCACCGGTCTTTACAAACGGTGCGCACTCGGCCGAGGCAAACACGATCTGCATCTTTTTGCTGGAATCTGCCATATTGTCTCCCTGTTGCAATTCGAGAATAGCCGCCTGGCGTAAACCGGGCGGCTATTCTACATGTTACGAGCGATGTTGCGGTGCCTACGTTAATGCACGATGGTGGTATCGGGAGTTAACGGGGCCTTGCCCAGCACCAGGATGTTCTCGGGCGTGCCGCGAAGCTCGGTGTTGGTGGGAACCACGTTGTTCTTGTCCAGGATGGCATTCTCAACGCGGGCGCCGCTCTTGATGATGCAGCTCTGGTTGATGATCGAGTTGGTCACCGAAGCGCCTTCCTCGACCACAACGCCGCGCGACAGGATCGAGTTGCGCACGGTGCCCTTGATAATGCAGCCGGCCGAGATGATCGAGTTGCACGCGTGGCTGCCGGTCGCATAGCGCGAAGGCGGCACGTCGTGCGCCTTGGTCAGGATCGGGCGCTCGGGGTCAAAGAGCTGGTCGGCCACGGTCTGGTCGAGCAGATCCATGCTGCGGCGATAGAGCGACTTCTCGCTAAACACGCCCACGACCTCGCCCTTGTACTCGTAGCTGCACACGTCGATGTTGCCAAAGTCGCCCTGGAGTGCCTCGAGCAGATCCAGATAGTCGGCGGCCTGGTAGTGGTCGATGATCTCGAGCAGCGTCTCGCGGTTGACGATGCAGCAGTCCATGGAGGCGTTGTCGCCGTACACGACGCCGGCGCTCACGCCCGTCAGGCGGCCGTTCTCGTTAATTTCGAGTTTGGTCTCGTCATCGACGTTGTGCGTCGCCTTGCAGTACACCACGGTCATCTGGGCACCGGAGTTCTCGTGCGCGTCGATGATGGTGTTGAGGTCCATGTTAAAGATGATGTTGGTGCCCATCATCACGACATAGGGCTTGTCCGAGCGCTGGAACAGCGTCTTGTTGGAGATGATGTCGCGCAGCAAGAAGCGCATGCCGCCCTTGGTGGTGCCATACGCGTTGCCGGGCACCATGAACAGGCCGCCCTTCTTGCGGTCCAGGCCCCAGTCCTTGCCCGAGCCCACGTGGTCGATCAGCGAGCGGTAGTTGCCCGGCATGACGACGCCGACGGTCTTAATACCGGCATTCATCATGTTGGACAGCGGGAAGTCGATCAGGCGGTAGCGGCCCAAAAACGGGACGGACGCGATGGGGCGGTCCTTGAGCAGCACGCTGCCGTAGGTCGAAGAGTAGTTAGCGGTGATATAACCGATGGCCTTGCGATTGATCATCGGATCATTCCCCCTTCCCGATAACGACGTCATTTCCAACGACGGCCGTATCCTTGGTGGTATCGACAGAGCCGAGCTTCACGCCCTCTTCGACCGTGGAGTTCTCGCCCAAAATAGCGCGGCAGATGTGCGCGCCGCTCTTAACGTGCGCACCCGGCAGCAGCACGGAGTCCTCGACCACGGCGCGCTCCTCGATGATGACATCGGTCGAAAGGATCGAGTGGCGAGCGGTACCGTAGATCTTGCAGCCGTTGGAGACCAGGCAGTCGTCCAGGCGGCCGTCCGGGCCAATGTAGTGCGGAGGACGCGTAGTGATGTTGGACATGATGGGGAAGTTCTTGTCAAACAGATCGAACTCGGGGTTGTTGCCCAACAGGTCCATCGAGGTCTCGTGGAAGCTGGCGATGGTGCCGACATCCTTCCAAAAGCCGTGGAACTCGTAGCTGTACAGGCGCTTGTTCTCGCCGAGTAGCTTGGGGATGATGTCCTTGCCAAAGTCGTGGCTCGAGCGCTGGTCCAGAGCGTCCTCCTCGAGCGCCTCGATCAGCACGTCGGCCGAGAAGATGTAGATACCCATGGACGCAAGGTTCGAATCGGGCTTCTCGGGCTTCTCGGTAAACTTGGTGATGCGGCCGTCCTCGGGGTCGGTGGTCAGGATGCCAAAGCGGCTGGCCTCCTCCCACGGCACGGGCATAACGCTCACCGTGAGGTCGGCGTTGTTCTCGATGTGCGTCTTGAGCATCTTGCGGTAGTCCATGCGATACAGATGGTCGCCCGAAAGAATCAGGACGTACTTGGGGTCGTTTGCCTTGATGTAGTCGAGGTTCTGCGTAATGGCGTCGGCCGTGCCCGCATACCAGGCGCCGCCGGTCTGCGTCTCGTACGGCGGCAGGATCGACACGCCGCCGTCGCGGCTGTCCAGATCCCAAGCCTCGCCGGAGCCCACATAGGCATGCAGCAGGTAGGGGCGGTACTGCGTCAGAACGCCCACCGTGTCGATGCCCGAGTTGGAGCAGTTGGACAGCGAAAAGTCGATAATGCGGAACTTGCCACCAAAGCTAACCGCCGGCTTAGCGATCTTTTGGGTGAGTGCCCCCAATCGGCTGCCCTGTCCTCCTGCGAGGAGCATCGCGATGCATTCTTTCTTACTCATCGATTTCTCCTTCTGTCATCGATGTTCTTAAACCCATTAGCGACGGGCGCAGCGCTCGGTCGCGCCCGTCGAGTAATGCCGTGCTGGCATAAGGGAGCTCGCGCGCCTTTACGCGTGCCAGATCTCGTCGCGGTACTCGCGAATGGTGCGGTCGCTCGAGAACCAGCCGGAGGAGGCGGTGTTGAGCAGCGCCTTGCGGTTCCAAGTCTCCTGGTCGCCATAGCTGCCCGTGAGCTTCTCCCACGCATCCACGTAGCTGCGGAAGTCTGCCATGACCAGGTCGGGGTCGTTGTTGTTCATGAGCTCGTTGTAGATGCTCTCGAAGTTGCCCGAAAGACCCGCAAAGGTGTTGTCCTTGAGCTCGTCCATCACGCGGCCCAGACGCTCGCGGTCGCCGTTGAGGGTATCCCACGCAAAGTAGCTGTTCGATGCCCAGAGCTGCTCGACCTCGGGAGCGGTCAGGCCAAAGATGGCCTCGTTCTCGCGACCGGCCAGGTCGGCGATCTCGATGTTGGCGCCGTCGAGGGTGCCCAGCGTGATGGCGCCGTTCATCATGAGCTTCATGTTGGACGTGCCCGAGGCCTCCTTGCCGGCCGTGGAGATCTGCTCCGAGATCTCGGCGGCAGGGTAGATGAGCTGGGCGTTGCTCACGCGGAAGTTGGGGATAAAGCAGACCTTCATGACCTCGTTGACGCGCGGGTCGTTGTTGATGACCTCGGCCACGGAGTTAATGAGGCGGATGGTCTCCTTGGCAAAGGTGTAGCTCGAGGCAGCCTTGCCGCTAAAGATGAACGTCGTCGGCGTCACGTGGAAGTTGGGATTCGCGATGCGACGGTTGTAGATGTCCATTACCTTCATGATGTTCATGAGCTGGCGCTTGTAGGCATGGAAGCGCTTTACCTGAACATCGAAGACGGTGTTGGGGTCAATAACCAGACCGGTCTCGGCCTTAACGTAGGCGGCCAGGCGCTCCTTGTTGGCGCGCTTGGAGGCACCTACGGCCTTCAGGAACTCGGTGTCGTTCTGGAACTCCTTGAGTTTCTCCAGCTCAAAGGCGTTCTTGAGCCAGCCGTCGCCAATGGCCTCGGTGACGAGCTTGGCGTAGGTGGGGTTGGCCTCGGCAAAGAAGCGACGGTGCGAGATGCCGTTGGTCTTGTTGTTAAACTTCTCGGGCGTCAGGGCATAGAAGTCCTTGAGCACGATGTTCTTGATGATGTCGGAGTGGATCTTTGCCACGCCGTTGACGCTGTGGCTGCAGATCACGGACAGGTTTGCCATGCGAATCTCGCCGTCCCACAGGATGGCGGTCTGGCGCAGACGCTCCTGCCAGCCCTCCTGCGTGGTGTCGAACGACTCGTGCCAACGACGACTGATCTCGTCGATGATCTGGTACACACGGGGGAGGAGCTTGGAGAACGTGCCGATGGGCCACTTCTCCAGAGCCTCGGGCAGGATGGTGTGGTTGGTGTAGCTCATAACCTGCGTCACGATGTTCCAGGCGTCATCCCACTCGAGCTTCTTCTCGTCGATCAGGATGCGCATGAGCTCGGGGCCGCACATGGCGGGGTGCGTGTCGTTGGTGTGGATGGCCACAAACTGCGGCAGCAGCTCCCAGTTCGCGCCGTGCTCCTTCTCAAAGGTGTCGAGCAGGCTGTAGATGCCGGCCGAAACAAACAGGTACTCCTGCTTCAGGCGCAGCAGACGGCCGTGCTCGCCGGCGTCATTGGGGTAGAGGATGGCGCTGATGGCCTCGGCCTCGGCGCGCTCGGCGTCTGCCAGGGCGTAGTCGCCGCGGTTGAAGGCCTCCAGATCGAAGTGCTCCTCGACCGGCTCGGCGGCCCAGACACGCAGCTTGTTGACGGTCTCGCCGGCATAGCCCACAACGGGGATGTCATAAGGGACGGCCAGGATGTCCTGCGTGTCCACCGTGCGGTAGAACGTGCGGCCGTTCTCCTCAAAGCCCTCGACGCGGCCACCAAACTTGATGGTCACGGCCTTATCCTGACGACGGACCTCCCAGGGATAGCCGTGGGTGAGCCACTCGTCGGTGGCCTCGACCTGGCTGCCGTTGACGATCTCCTGCTTAAACAGGCCGTAACGGTAGCGCATACCGTTGCCGTAGCCGGCAATGCCCTCGGCTGCCATGGAATCGAGGAAGCATGCGGCCAGACGGCCCAGGCCACCGTTGCCCAGTGCCGGATCGGGCTCCTGGTTCTCGATGACGGACAGGTCAAAGCCCATGTCGTCGAGCGCCTCGGCGACCATGTCGCGCACGCCAAAGTTGAGCAGGTAGTTGTCGAGCAGGCGGCCAATCAAAAACTCGATCGAGAAGTAGTACACGCGCTTCTTGCCCTCGGCGGCGGCGCGGGCGTCACTCTTGGTGGCAACGGTGCGCGCCTTCTCGGCCACGAGCTTGGCCAGGGCGTTAAAGCGGTCGAGGTCGCTGGCGGCCTCGACGCTCTTGCCGCTGATGCTCATGACGGCATCGCGATAGAGCTCGGTAAACTCCTGCTTGTTGTCGAAGATCTTATTCATACGTTCCTTTCCCCCGGGGATGTTTCTCCCGGAACGGTTTTGACTTGTATCCTACGCCCCCGTGGGGCGGGTGATTACAGCTGTAACGGCTTTGTTACGGTTTCTTGGCAGGAGCCTTAGCAGCGGCTGCCTTGGCCTTGGGAGCAGCCTTTTTGGTGGCTGCCTTTTTGGCCGTGGTGGACTTGGCCGAAGCCTTGGCAGCAGACTTGGTAGCCTTCGTCTTAGCCGGAGCCTTCTTAGCAGCCGCGGTCTTGGGCTTTACCGAGGACGTGCGCTTGTGCGTCGCCTTCTTGGGCTCCTCGACCACGGGCGGCTTATAGCTGCTGGGGCCGCGGCGCTTAAGCACCACGCCTGCCAGACCGGGCACCTTAATCTCGATGGAGTCCATCTGCCCGTTCCAGGGGTAGGGCTCGCTCGAGCAGGTGTAGGGTTCCTCACCGGTATAGCCGCTGCCGCCAAACTCGGGACGGTCGGAGTCGAAGATGACCTCCCAGTCACCCTCGCGCGGTACGCCCACGCGAAAGCTCTCGTAGCTCGCCGGGTCAAAGTTGATCAGGATCACCAGATCGTCATCGATGTTCTCGCCCTGACGCACAAAGCTCACGATGGACTGCTTGGAGTTATCCGCGTCGATCCAGGTAAAGCCGTCGTCGGTGTAGCCGCGCTCGTATAGGGCGGGCTCGGCGGTGTACAGGTGGTTGAGCGCCTTGATAAACGCCTGATGATGACGGTGGGTCTCATATTCCTCGGTCAGGAACCATTGAATGGACTCGTAATAGCGCCACTCAATAAACTGGCCGATCTCGTTGCCCATAAAGTTGAGCTTGGCACCGGGGTGCGTCATCTGGTAGAAGGCCAGCGTGCGCAGGCCGGCAAACTGGCGCCACCAGTCGCCCGGCATGCGGCCGATGAGCGAGCACTTTCCGTGCACGACTTCGTCGTGGCTCAGCGGGCAGATGAAGTTCTCGGTAAAGGCGTACATGATGGAGAACGTGAGCAGCCCGTGGTTGCCGGGGCGCCACGGAAAATCGGTCTGCATGTAGTGCAGGGTGTCGTTCATCCAGCCCATGTCCCACTTGTAGTGGAAGCCCAGACCGCCGTCCTGCGGCGGATA
>ERZ825670.3043-NODE-3043-length-14814-cov-6.454435_pt1 | contig 14814 bp, 11 predicted proteins | sample MGYA00519929_ERZ825670 | MGnify/ENA primary metagenome ERZ825670 (study PRJEB31778, sample SAMEA3449207) | human gut metagenome | biome: human gut; feature: human-associated habitat; material: faeces | place: United Kingdom | collected 2010/2012 ...
GCGCGAGCAGCACACCAATCCCCACGGCAAAGAGCAGCAGCGCGCCCCAAAACAGATAAGTGGGCAATTTGCTGACGGTATAGATGTACGTTGTGGTATCAGCGTAACCGATAATCGCGTTGGGCGGAACCGGTTCCTCTGGAATGAATGGCTCGGCAGTAAAATGCTGCACCGCGCACCAAATGAGTGTTGGTACGCTGATAGCCAGCAGAACCCATGCACTGATGCGCAGGGCCTTTGCGCGCTTGACATGTGCCTTTTCTGACATGGCTGACGCGCACGACGGGGAAGCAGCACCCTCCGGCGTGCCGGTCAGCTCTGCGAGCGGAACACCGAAAAAGCCCGAGAGCGCGAAGAGATTCGCCGTGCTCGGCAGCGACGAGCCGTCCTCCCACTTCGTCACGGCCTGCCGCGAGACCTCGAGTGCCTGCGCCAGCGCCTCCTGCGATAGCCCACGCTCCTTTCGAAGCGTGCGGATGCGCGCGCCGAGTTCGTTGTCCATGATCGTGCCTCCTTTGCCTTGATGGCGCTATCGTATCAGTTTTTGCCGCAAAAGTCCACCAAGTATTCCGCTACTATCGGTAGCGAAACGGAAAAAGCCGCCCGAATGGGCGGCTTTTCACGCGTATTTACTTCTTGCGGCAGCTCAGCTCGCCGTTTTCGGCGTCGAGCACAAGCGTGCTGCCCGCGGCGAGGTCGCCGCGCAAAATCTCCTTGGCGATCAGCGTCTCCGCCGCGCTCTGGAGGTAGCGCTTGAGCGGGCGTGCGCCGTAGATCGGATCGAAGCCGCGCTCGATGATGAGGCTCTTCGCCGCGTCGGTGACGTCGAGCTTGAGCGTCTTGTCCGCCATGCGCTTGCGCAGACCCTGCATCAGAATTTCAATGATGCCGTTCAGATTTTCCTTCGTCAGCGGCTTGAACAGGATGATCTCATCCAGACGGTTCAGGAACTCCGGACGGAACGCGCGGCGCAGCTCGCCCATGACGGCATTGCGTGCGCTCTCGGCGATGCTGCCGTCCGGCTGGATGCCGTCAAGCAGTTCGGCCGAGCCGAGGTTCGAGGTCAGGATGATGATGGTGTTCTTGAAGTCCACCGTGCGGCCCTGCGAATCGGTGATGCGGCCGTCGTCGAGGATCTGCAGCAGGATGTTGAAGACATCCGGGTGCGCCTTCTCGACCTCGTCAAACAGCACGACGCTGTACGGCTTGCGGCGCACGGCCTCGGTCAGCTGACCGCCCTCGTCGTAGCCGACGTATCCCGGGGGCGCGCCGATGAGACGCGAGACGGAGAACTTCTCCATATACTCGGTCATGTCGATGCGTACCATGTTGTGCTCATCGTCGAACAGGCAGTCCGCAAGGGACTTCGCCAGCTCCGTCTTGCCCACGCCCGTGGGGCCGAGGAAGAGGAAGCTTCCGATGGGACGGTTCGGGTCGGCGATGCCTGCGCGCGAGCGCTGGATGGCCTCGGTCACGAGGCGAACGGCCTCGTCCTGTCCGACCACGCGCTTGTGGATGATCTCGTCGAGGCGCAGCAGCTTTTCGCGCTCGCCCTCCATCAGACGGCTGACGGGGATGCCCGTCCACTTGCCGACGATGTCGGCGATCTCGTTCTCGGTCACGGTGTCATGCACCATGGAGTTGTCGCTATTGTGCTTCTCGGCCGCAGCCTCGGCGTCCTTGAGCTGCTTTTCAAGCGCGGGCAGATCGGAATACTTGAGCTTCGCGGCTTTCTCGTACTCGAGATTTGCCTGTGCCCGCTCGATGTCGCCGTGCATCTGCTCGATCTCGCTCTTGAGCTTCTTGACGCTCTCCACGCCGTTTTTCTCCGCCTCCCAGCGGGACTTCATGGCGTTGAACTGCTCCTTCTCGTCGGCAAGCTCCTTCTTCAATTCCTCCAGACGGTCGCGGGAGAGCTGGTCGTCCTCCTTCTTGAGGGCCATTTCCTCGATCTCCTGCTGCATGATCTTGCGGCGCAGGTCATCCAGCTCAGCGGGCATGGAGTCGATCTCCGTGCGGATCATCGCGCAGGCCTCATCCACGAGGTCGATGGCCTTGTCGGGCAGGAAACGGTCGGTGATATAGCGCGCGGACAGCGTCGCGGCGGCGACGAGCGCGTTGTCGTGGATGCGCACGCCGTGGTAAATTTCATAACGCTCCTTGAGTCCGCGCAGGATGGAGATGGTGTCCTCCACCGTCGGCTCGTCGACCTGTACGGGCTGGAAGCGGCGCTCGAGCGCGGCGTCCTTTTCGATGTACTGGCGGTACTCGTCAAGCGTGGTCGCGCCGATGCAGTGCAGCTCGCCGCGGGCGAGCAGAGGCTTCAAAAGATTGCCTGCGTCCATGCTGCCCTCGGTCTTGCCCGCGCCGACGATGGTGTGCAGCTCGTCGATGAAGAGGATGATCTTCCCCTCAGACTTCTTGACCTCGTTCAGAACGGCCTTCAGGCGTTCCTCGAACTCGCCGCGGTACTTCGCGCCCGCGATGAGCGCGCCCATGTCGAGCGAGAAAATGGTGCGGTCCTTCAGCCCCTCGGGCACGTCGCCGCGCACGATACGCTGGGCAAGGCCCTCGGCGATGGCGGTCTTGCCGACGCCCGGCTCGCCGATGAGCACGGGGTTGTTCTTGGTTTTACGCGACAGGATGCGGATGACGTTGCGAATCTCCGCGTCGCGGCCGATGACGGGGTCAAGCTCCTTGCTGCGGGCGCGCTCGACAAGGTCGGTGCCGTATTTCTTGAGCGCGTCGTAGGTCTCCTCGGGATTGTCCGAGGTCACGGGAGCGGTTTTGACCTTGCTCAGCTCGTCGGTAAAGCGGCTGCGCGTGATGCCGTGGCTCTGGAGCAGCTGCTTGACGTCGCTCGTTCCCTCGGAGAAGATGGCGAGCATCAGGTGCTCGACGGAGATATAATCGTCGTGCAGCTTCTCGGCGGTCTTTTCGGCAAGGTTCAGAATTTTGCCGGTCTCCGGTGAGGCGTACACCTCACCGCTGCCGCCGGAGACCTTCGGCAGGCGCCGAATCAGCGTGTCCAGCTCGGAGAGCAGGCCGTCGCAGTCCACGCCCATCTTGCCGAAGAGCGACGCGATGAGTCCGCCGTCCTGATCGACAAGGGCATAGAGCAGATGCTCGGGGGTCAGATACTGGTTGCCGTTCTCCTGCGCCATGCTCTGCGCGGTCTTGACGGCATCCAGCGTTTTCTGGGTATATTTTTCAGCGTTCATATAAATTCACCTCTATTGACAAAACTGCGAATCGCTTAAATCAGAAGCCCGCGGCCCCGCAGGTCGCCGCGGTAGGCCAGCTCCACGTCCTTGGCGCTCAGATCGCCGCTCAGATAGCCCTTGAGCAGGCGGTCGAAGAGCTGCACATAGGCGCTGATGGCGCCGGCGATGTCCTCCGCCGAGCGGGCGTGTCCGCGCGGTATGGCGAGCGGACGGACGAAGCGCCCGTCGTAGAGCGAACAGGCGATCGTGCCGCCGAGCGCCGGCGCGAGACAGACATTCTCGATACGCGCCCACAGACGGAAGAAGTCCGTCAGCGCGGCGATCAGCTCCGCCGACTGCGTGCGGAACACGACGTTGAGCGTGCCCAGCGTATCCTCGCCGCCGCCGAGATCGACCTCATACTTGACCGTCGGACGGTACTTGTAGGCGAGGCTCGATTTGAGCGACATGGACTGCGAGTTCGGTGCGAAAAACGGCACCAGCTCGCGCGAGGGGGAAACGAGCGCCTCGATGGCCTCGAAAATATCGTTGATGCGCCGCTCCGGCGTGGGGACGGAGACGTACTCGGACAGGATGCGGTTCACCAGCGCCGAGCGGTTCGTGCCCAGCCGGTGCGCCAGCGCGTCGACCTCCCGCACCACCTCGTCCGAGAGCGTCAGACTGTATAGATTCTTTTTCATCATGCACCTCCTTACCGGGGTTTTCCTTGCTGTACCGTATCATAGCACAGTGAAAACTTTTGTCAATAGATTTATATAAATATTTTAGCGAATTATAGAAATGTTTACACGGAGTTCATTTTCTGCCCTTGTATTTCCAGTCGCGGAAATACAGCAACGCCTCCAGAATGGACAGCGCCGAGCGAAGCCGTCCGAGGTCGATGCCGGGGTAATGGATGACCAGCGTGTGCTGCGGCGCGGAGCCGGGACGCAGGGCAAAATCCGAGAGGAAGGAGAGCCGCACGCCGCGCCCCTCGGCGTCGGCACGTAGCACATGGTCGGTGCATTTCGTGTCGATCGTCAGAAGGAAGTGCAGCCCCGCGTCCTCACCGGACACCCGGCAGTGCTCGCCGAGCGGGCTTTGCAGAATGGTGTCGATGACCGCGTCGCGCTGCGCGCGGTAGGACTTGCGCATCCGGTTGATGTGCGCTTCAAAATACCCCTCGTCCAAAAAACGCGCGAGCGTATACTGCTCCATCGCCGGCACGGTGGAGGAGTAGAAGCCGAGCTGCGCGCGGTAGCGCTCGGTCAGGCTCTTGGGCAGCACCATATAGCTGATGCGCAGCGAGGGCGCGAGCGTGCGCGAGAAGGTGTTGACGTAGATCACGCGCCCCGCGCGGTCGATGCTCTGCAGCGTGGGGATGGGGCGCAGCGTGAAGCGGAACTCGCTGTCGTAATCGTCCTCGATGATATAGCGGCCCTCCCGCGCTTCCGCCCAGCGCAGCAGGCTCTGGCGGCGGCCGATGGGTGTCACCGCGCCGGTGGGAAATTGGTGGTTCGGCGAGGTGTGCAGGATCTGTGCGCCGCTCATTTCCAGAGATCTCAGGCTCACGCCGCCCTCATCCACAAGCACGGGCGCAGTCCTTGCGCCGCCGAGCGCGTAGATGCGCGCGGCCTTGGAGTAGCCGGGGTCCTCCACGCCGTAGACGGCCTCGCGCCCGAGCAGCTGGACGATGAGGTTATAGAGGTACTCCGTGCCCGCGCCGACGACGATCTGCTCCGGCGCGGCGGAGATGCCGCGGAAGCGGTAGAGATGCTGCGCGATGGCCCTGCGCAGCGCGTCCGCGCCGTTCGGCGGCGTGGCGCGCAGCAGTGCCTCGCCCTCCTCGCTCAGCACGCGGCGCATGAGCTTTGCCCACACGGAAAAGGGAAAGTCCTCCGTCCCGCTGCCGCCGGAGCTGAGATCGAGCAGCCACGAACGCTGCGGCTGCGGCGCGCTCCGGGCCGGGGCGCGCCCGGGCGCGGCGGGGTGCCGCTCCACGTCGGCGACGTAGTAGCCGCGCTTCTCGCGCGTGTAGAGATAGCCCTCCGCCTCGAGCTGGGCATAGGCGTTCTGCACCGTGATGACCGCCGTTTGCAGATGGCTTGCAAGTGAGCGCTTGCTCGGCAGCTTTTCGCCCGCCGTCAGGCGGCCCGCGAGAATGTCCTCACGGATGCAGCGGTAAAGATAATCGTAGCGCGCGAGCTTTCCGCGCCGGTCAAAATCGTAGGTGAGCATGGGCGTCTCCAATCTGGTTCTATGAAAATATATTGATTTGATGCTTTTATTAAGTCCAATTCTGATTAAAATACAGACCAAGCAGAAATGCAAGACTTTTTTGGAGATGATTTTCATGACGGATATGAAATTGCGTAAGCTGGTCCTCGCGGCGCTGTTCGCCGCCCTCTGCACCGTGATGACGATGGTCATCCAGGTGCCCTCGCCCATGCAGGGCTACGTCAACCTCGGCGACTGCGCCGTGCTGCTCTCGGCGTGGGTGCTGGGGCCGTGGTACGGCGGCGCGGCGGCGGGCCTCGGCTCGATGCTCGCCGACCTGCTGAGCTATCCGCACTATGCCCCCGGCACGCTCGTCATCAAGTTCACGATGGCGGTCGCCGCGGCGTATATTTTTGAGGCCATGCGGGAGCGCAGCGGCAAGCTGGCGGCGCAGCTCATCGGCGGCGCGGCGGCGGAGATCATCATGGTCCTCGGCTACTTCGGCTATGCGAGCCTGTGGCTCGGCAAGGGCTTGGCCGCGGCGGCGTCCATCCCCGGCAACCTTGTGCAGGGCGTGTTCGGCATTGCCGCCGGCATCGCGGTCTACGCGGTGCTCGACCGCAGCCACGTTCTCGCCCGCTCCTGATTTTGGATTGCATTGCGCCCTTGTTCATGGTATCCTGTTGAGGAAACATAAATCCCCTTGCAGGAGGTCCGCCATGAAGATCAAGGTCGTGGATATGCCCTACGAGCAGGCGCTCGCGCAGCCGAGAGAAAAGCACACGCCGCCGCGCCGTCCGTCCATGCTGTTCCGCGCGCTCCTGCGCGCGCTGTCCGCGCCTGACCTGCGCGCGACGCATTTTCGCTGTGACCGCGTGGGTATGGAGCGGCTCGGCCCCGACGAGCCCTGTCTCGTTCTGATGAATCACTCCTGCTTTCTGGACCTGAAGATCGCTGCGGCGGTGCTCTATCCGCGCCCCTTCAACATCGTCTGCACGTCGGACGGCTTTGTGGGCAAGGCGGGACTGATGCGCGCACTCGGCTGCATTCCCACGCGGAAGTTTCAGCCGGACACCGCGCTCGTGCGCGATATGCTCTACGCGGTGAAGAAGCTCAAAAGCTCCATCCTCCTCTATCCCGAGGCGAGCTACAGCTTCGACGGCACGGCCACGCCGCTGCCGGAGAGCCTCGGCAAGTGCGTCAAGGCGCTCGGCGTGCCGGTCGTGCTGCTGCGTACCTGCGGCGCGTTCGCGCGCGACCCGCTCTACAATGGGCTGCAGAACCGCAGGGTCGACGTCTCCGCCGAGCTGCGCTATCTGCTCTCGCCCGAGGAGGCCGCGGAAAAGAGCGCGGACGAGATCAACGCGCTGCTCGCGGATGAATTTTCCTTTGATAACTTCCGCTGGCAGCAGGAAAATGGCGTCGTCGTGAACGAGCCGTTCCGCGCCGACGGTCTCAACCGCGTGCTCTACAAATGCCCGCACTGCGGCACCGAGGGCGAAACGGAGGGCCGCGGCACGGAGCTTATCTGCTGCGACTGCGGCGTGCGCTACCGCCTGACGGAGCTGGGCGCGCTCGAATGTGAGAACGCTGAGACAAAATTCACCCATGTTCCCGACTGGTATGCGTGGGAACGCGCGTGCGTGCGCGAGGAGCTGGAGCAGGGCAGCTATCTGCTCGACGCTCCGGTGAGCATCTGCGTGATGGTCAACTTCCGGCAGATCTGCCGCGTCGGCGAGGGCCGCCTGCGCCACGATGCGAACGGCTTCCGCCTCACGGGCTGCGGCGGAAAATTGGACTTCACGCAGAAGCCCGAGACCAGCTACAGTCTCTACGCTGACTACTTCTGGTATGAACTGGGCGACATGATCTGCATCGGCGACCGCGACGTGCTCTACTACTGCTTCCCGCAGGGGAAGGGCGATGTGGTCGCCAAGACGCGGCTCGCCGCCGAGGAGCTCTACAAGCTCAAACGCGCCGAAAGGGCCGCGAAAAACGGCTGATGCAACCGTCCGTTGCGCAAATCCCGAGAGCTTTTCTTGCCTGCCACCGCAGAATGCGCTACGATGAGGACAGAAAACGGAAAGGAGAGCGGCGGTGAGCTTTCAGGAAAATCTGATCCATGCGCGCAAGGCGCGCGGTATGACGCAGGAGGAGCTGGCGACAAGGCTGAGCATCTCGCGGCAGGCGGTGAGCAAGTGGGAGACAGGGGAATCGCTCCCCGACCTCTATAAGCTCGCGGCGCTCGCCGACGAGCTGGGCGTGAGCACGGACGAGCTGTGCGGCCGCGAGCCGGCTGCTTTGTGCGGCGAGGTACCCGCAACGGCTTTCGCGGGGGATGCTGCCGAGAGAGAAGCCTTTGCGGAGGAGATCCGGAGGATCGCAAAGCAGAACAGATCTCTGCGCTACGTCGTAGGCATACTGGTGCTGATTTGCGGCGTGCTGACCATGCTGTCGGGATACCGTTCACTCCAAAACAGCATGGCACCGAGCAATGAAATAACGACGCCCGCACCCCTGCCGGACACGATCACCATCAGCGGTCTGACGCTCGACATCGATGGTATTGCGTTGGTATTCCGCTTCGTCCCCAGCGTCAGCGGCGAGGGCTACGAGTGGTCGGCGAGCTGCGCGCCGGACAACAACGGTCTGATCTCCGTTGAAACGACGACGGACGGCGGCATCTGCACCGTGCGGCTTTTGAATGTTCCGCGGTACGGCGGCGTTACGCTTTCCGCCACCGTGACGAACGGGGCGGAGAGCCGCAGCATCTGCCTTGCCACGGACATCCGCGTCGGGGAAAACAGCATCTCCTGGGACCCACAGGTGTAACGCCCCGACAGACAATCAAACAGACCATGCCGGACGGCTGCCCTTCGGGGCAGCTGTTTTTTCGGCTCCGCACCACCGCACGGCCTCGCGCATACCCTGACAAAGGGAGAGGAAGTGGCCCCGATGCAGATGACACTTGACGCGCTGCCGGTCGGCGCGAGCGCCGTGGTGACGGCGCTGCGCTCCACCGGTGCACAGCGCCGCCGGATGCTCGACCTCGGCTTCGTGCCGGGCTCGTGCGTCCGCGCCCTGCACGTTTCCCCGTGGAGCGACCCGGTCGCCTACGGTGTGCGCGGCGCGGTTATCGCGCTGCGGCGCGAGGACGCGGGCGGCGTGCAGATCGAAATGCTTTGATTTTTCAGGAGGGATCGCCCCATGCCGAACGAGGCGCATATCATTGCTCTGGCGGGAAACCCGAACGTGGGAAAATCCACCGTGTTCAACGCCCTCACCGGGCTGCGGCAGCACACGGGCAACTGGCCGGGGAAAACCGTCGCCGCGGCGCGCGGCGATCTTACATACGGCGGCGAGCGCTTCACGCTCGTCGATCTGCCGGGGACGTACTCGCTGTTTCCCAACTCCGCCGAGGAGGAGATCGCGCGGGACTATCTCTGCTCCGGCGAGGCGGAGGCCGTGCTCATTTTGGCGGATGCGACCTGTCTGGAGCGGAGCCTGAACCTTGTGCTGCAAACCCTCGAGGCGGCGGATGTTCCTGCGGTCGTGTGCGTGAATCTGTTGGACGAAGCGGCAAAGAAGGGCATCGTGCTCGACCTGCCCGCGCTCTCCCGCGCGCTCGGCGTGCCGGTCGTCGGCACAGCAGCGAGCTGCGGAGAGGGGCTGGACGAACTGCATGCGGCGCTGGCCGCCGCCGTCCGCGAAAAGCCTCGGCGGAAAGAGACGGCGGTCGAATATCCCCGCGCGGTCGAGCGCGCGGTGCGCGTGCTGGAGCCGGCGCTCGCGCCGTTCGCGCGGGAGCAGAGCCGCTTCTACGCGCTGCGGCTGCTGGAGGACGACGCTCTGTTCTTCGCCCGCTTCGGCGCTGATCTGCCTGCCCTGGCGGCGGAGCGCATCGGGGAGGTCTGCGTCCGCGCCCGCGCCGAGCTGGGGGAGCTGACCGGCGACGCCCTGCGCGACGCGCTGGTGGGTGCGCTCTCCGCCCACGCTACGGCGCTGGTGCGGCTGTGCGAGCGGCGGGACGAGACCGCCGCGCAGCGCCGCGACCGTCGGCTCGACCGCCTGCTTACCTCCCGCGCGACGGGCATCCCCGTGATGCTTGCGCTCTTCGGGGCGATCTTATGGCTGACGGTCGAGGGCGCGAATGTGCCGTCGCAGCTGCTCTCACGGGCGCTGTTCTCGGCGCAGGAGCCGCTGCGGGAGCTTCTCGCCTTCCTGCCGCCGTTCTGGCGCGGCGCGCTGGTGGACGGAATGTACCGCACGCTTGCGTGGGTCGTATCAGTGATGCTGCCGCCGATGGCGATCTTCTTCCCGCTCTTTACGCTGCTCGAGGACGTGGGCTATCTGCCGCGCGTGGCGTTCGTGCTCGACCGCTGCTTCGCCCGCGCCGGGGCGCACGGGCGGCAGAGCCTGACGATGTGCATGGGTCTCGGCTGCAACGCCTGCGGCGTGACGGGCTGCCGCATCATCGACTCGCCGCGCGAGCGGCTCATCGCGATGCTGACGAACAGCCTTGTGCCGTGCAACGGGCGCTTTCCGCTGCTCATCACGCTTTTGACCGCGTTCCTTTCCGGTGGAGCCATGCTCGGCGCAAGCGCCGGACTGCTCGCGGCGCTGGCGCTCTCCGTGTGCGTGACGCTGCTCGTCTCACGCCTGCTGTCTGCCACGCTGCTGCGCGGAGAAAGCTCCGCCTTCTCCCTCGAGCTGCCGCCCTACCGCCGTCCGCGCGTGGGGCAGGTGCTGGTGCGCTCGCTTCTGGACCGGACGGTGTTCGTCCTCGGCCGCGCGGTGACGGTCGCCGCGCCCGCGGGCCTGCTCATCTATCTGCTGGGGAACTGCACCGTGGGCGGCACGACGCTGCTCGCGCACGGCGCGGCGGCGCTCGACCCGCTGGGGCGCGCGCTGGGGCTGGACGGTATGATCCTGCTCGCCTTTCTGCTCGGCTTTCCCGCGAATGAGATCGTGCTGCCGATCCTGCTCATGGGCTACTCCTCGGCGGGAACTTTGGTGGACGGCGCGTCGCTCGCGGAGCTCAAGACCATGCTGCTGGCGAACGGCTGGACGGGAACGACCGCGCTGTGTATGCTGCTCTTCTCGCTGTTCCACTTCCCCTGCGGCACGACCACGCTCACGCTCGCGCGGGAATCGAAGAGCCTGAAATGGACGCTCGTCGGCGTCGCGCTGCCGACAGCGGTGGGCATGACGGTGTGTTTTGCCGTGCATCTGGCGGCGACGTGGCTGAAAATATGAATACAAAATGTATTATCGCCCATGAATTATACGATTTGTCGCCGAAAATCGACAAAAAGAGACGCGAGCCGTCGGCTCGCGCCTCTTTTCTCTTATGCTGTCACGGCTCACGAACGGCGCCGCCGGAAATGGTGACCTTGCCGTTTTCGGCGGTCAGACCCGCTTCTCCGCCGGGAACGATGACGGTGCCGCCGGTGATGACGATGTCGCCCTCACCGAGCCACAGTCCGTGCCCGAACGTGACCGTTCCACCGCTGATACGGACCTCGCCGCGGTCGATGCTCGCGTCGCCCGCAAGCGTCAGCTCGCCGCCGGTGACGGTGAGCGCGGCATTTTGCAGCCAGAATTCACCGCCCACCGTTAGGCTGCCGCTCTCCACGAGCAGCGTGCCCTTCTCCTCGGCATTGCTGCCCATGTGCAGCGCGCCGCAGCGGACGTCCGCGCCGTCCTGCACGGCGAGGATGGGCGCGCGGACGCTGCCCCAGCTCCACACGTTTAAATCACCCGCGGTGAGCGAGCCGCCGCCCGTGAAGAGCAGACCCGTTCCGCCGAGAGTCCCATCGACCGCATTCTCTCCGAGGACACGCAGGTGCGCTCCGCCCCACGGCAGCAGCTCGGGCGCGTGAGTGTTCTCCAGCGTCAGCGTACCGGCGAACCAGTCGTTTTCATAGGGGTTTTCGGCGTTCAACGCGTCCCACGCCGTGCCGGGGACCGTGCCCGCCCAATCCGGGCTGTAGTCCGTCGGGTAATAGTCCGCGCCATAGACGCCGCGATAGGCGGAGTCGTCCGCGCCGTCCCACAGGACGGCACCATAGTCGTTGACCGCCGCGCCGGAAAAGCTCTGCGCGGAAAAGACGCCCGCGCCGCCCTCGACGGTCGAGCCCTCGGCAAGACCGCCCGCAAGGTGCGCCGTGCCGCCGGAGAGGATGAATTCCGCCTTCTGCTCGGCTGCGCCGAGGAGCGTCGTGCCGCCGCGGAACACCGCGCGCTTCAGCTCCTGCACGGAGCCCTGCACGCTGAGCGTGCCGCCGGCGTTGACGAGCATACCGTTGCTGAGCCAAAGCATATCGGTGCAGAGTGTGCCGCCGAGCACGGCGAGCGCGGGCACGTCGACCGTGTTCGGAGCGGTGAGACGAATGTCGTCGCAGCGCAGCGTCACATCGCCGTCAAGCACCAGTGAGGGGATGGGGAGATCCCCGCCGCCGCAGTCGAGGGCTGCGGCATTTAAGACCGTCAGCGTACCGCCGCCGGTGACAAGCACGCAGTCAAAACCCTCGAAGCAGGCGTACTCCGTGCCGCCGCCGTCCACGGTGCAGTCGCCGGAAATGTTCAGACGGAGGATGCCACCGTCCGGGGCGGTGAGGTTCGGGAGGGTGCAGTCTGCTGCGGAGACGGTGAAGGCGTGGTACAGCTCGCCGTTCCACGCGAGCCGGCCGTAGGAGCCCTCCTGCTTCGCGCCGCCGCCGGAAAAGTCGGCGAGTGTGACGCCTTCCTCGGCGGGCTTGCCCTCCTGAATGAGATCGGTGTACGTTCCGTCCGGCAGGCGGACGGCGAGGTAATCGCACGCGCCCTCGTCGGCACGGGAGGCAAGCGGAAGCTTGCTGTTCTTGTCCGCCGCACCGGAGGCCTCGGCAAGGTCGAACCACAGGCGGCAGACCTCGGGCAGATCCTCGGCGTGCAGCCCCTCCTCGACCAATATTTCATCGTTTGGAGTCGGCAGTGTCACGGCGGCGCCCGGCGTAGCGGGCGTGCCGCAGGCGGTGAGCAGGAGCAGCAGGGACAGGAGCAGCGCGGACAGCTTTTTCATAGCGGCGTCCTCCAAAATGCGTTTTCGGGGCGGTCCTTATTTCATCAGCTCTGCGACCAGATCGGTGTATTCGCTCGGGTCCTCAAGCGGCAGGCCCGCGATGAGAAGCGCCTGATCGTAGAGGATCTTCGCGTACAGCTCCGCCTTGGCGCGGTCGGAGGTCATGGCGGCCTCCATCGCCTGCACAGCGGGATGGTCGGTGTTCAGCTCCAGAATGCGGTCGGCCTTGACGGGCGTGGGCATCTGGAAGTTTTTGAAGTATTTCTCCATCTCGAAGCTCAGGCCCTCGCCCGCAGTCATGCACACGGGATGCGTCTTGAGGCGGCGGGAAGCGCGGGCTTCCTTGATCTTATCGCCGAGCGTCTCTTTGACGAACTGCATCAGCTCCGGCTTTTCGTCGAGGACCTTTTCCTCCTCGTTACCGAGGTCCAGCTCGCCGTCGACGATGGAGCGGAACTCCTTGTCAGCATACTTGCCCAGCATTTGCAGAACAAATTCGTCCGTTTCACCGGTGAGGTAGAGGATCTCGTAGTTCTTGTCCTTCAGCAGCTCGGTCTGCGGCAGGTGGTCGATGGCGGAGACGTTCTCGCCCGCAGCGTAGTAGATGTACTTCTGGCTCTCCGGCATCCGGTCGACGTACTCGCGCAGGGTGACGAGCTTTTTCTCCGTCGAGGAATAGAACAGCAGCAGATCCTGCAGCGCCTCCTTGCGGCTCAGCCCGTCCGGCCCGGCAATGCCGAAGCCGATGGCGCGGCCGAAGTTCTCGTAGAATTTTTCGTAGCCCTCGCGGTCGTCGCGCAGCAGCTTTTCGAGGTCGGCGCGGAGCTTCTTCTCCAGGCTGTTCCCGATGACCTTGAGCTGACGGTCGTGCTGCAGCAGCTCGCGCGAGATGTTCAGGCTCAGGTCGGGGGAGTCCACCACGCCGCGCACGAAGCGCAGATAATCCGGCAGCAGCGCGTCGCAGTGATCCATGATCATCACGCCCGCGGAGTAGAGCTGCAGACCCTTTTCATAGCCCTCGCTGTAGAAGTCCATCGGCCGCTGCGAGGGAATGAACAGCAGCGCCTTATAGGTCACGGCGCCCTCGACGCTCGCGGTGATGACGCGCTGCGGCTTGTCGAAGGCATGGGCGATGGACTGGTAGAACTTCTCGTACTCCTCGTCCGTCACCTCGCCGCGCGGACGCTGCCAGAGCGGCACCATGGAGTTGACCGTCGTCATCTCGTCCACATACTCGTACTCGGGCTTTTCGGGGTCGCTGCCATCCTTGACCCTGCGCGTCGGGCGCAGCATACGGATGGGGTAGCGGATGTAGTCGGAATACTTCTTCACCAGCTCATAGAGCCGGTAGCCGTCGAGGTACTCGGAATATTTCTCCTCGTCCGTGTCCGCCTTGAGGTGCATGATGACGTCGGTGCCGACGCTCGCCTTTTCACATTCGCTGACGGTGTAGCCGTCCGCACCGGAGGACTGCCAGCGGTAGGCGGTCTCCGCGCCGTATTTCTTCGTGACGACCGTGATCTCGTCCGCGACCATGAACGCGGAGTAGAAGCCCACGCCGAACTGACCGATGATGTCGATGTCCTCTTTCTGCTCGGCCTCCTGACGGAATTTGTACGAGCCGGACGAGGCGATGACGCCGAGGTTGTTCTCCAGCTCGTCCTTGTCCATGCCGATGCCGTTATCGCTCACGGTCAGCGTGCGCGCGTCCTTATCCACGGTGATCTCGATTTTGAAATCGCCGCGGTCAAGACCGACCTTGTCGTCGGTCAGCGAAAGGTAGCAGAGCTTGTCGATGGCGTCGCTCGCGTTGGAGATGATCTCGCGCAGGAAGATCTCCTTGTGGGTGTAGATGGAGTTGATCATCAGGTCCAGCAGGCGCTTGGATTCTGCCTTGAATTGTTTCTTTGCCATAATAGGGGCATCTCCTTTGGTGATATATTTGTGCTGATTATAGCACAGAACCGCAAGGGTTTGTTATCTATTTTTGAATTTTTTCGTTTCGGTTGCACGGATGTGTACCCCGCGCTGGTCCGGCGGCGCAAAAGGGGAGGAGGTGAGGACATGAAGAAAGCGGAACCGCAGGTGCCGTTTGTGCCGTACCGGTCGGATGACCGCACGCCCCACGAGCGCGTGCTGGACTTGATGGACATGGCGCACGCCAAGACCTGCTGCATCCTGAAGCAGCTCGGAAGAGCGTGGCCCCGTCCGGCGGACGAGCCGGCGCTCAACGCGCACAGCAGCACCTACCGCTGCCTGCGTATCCCACGCTGAATACGCAGCAAGCCCTCCCGGCCGGGAGGGCTTGACTTTTGTGCGTGATATGGTACA
>ERZ825670.3045-NODE-3045-length-14798-cov-3.115919_pt1 | contig 14798 bp, 19 predicted proteins | sample MGYA00519929_ERZ825670 | MGnify/ENA primary metagenome ERZ825670 (study PRJEB31778, sample SAMEA3449207) | human gut metagenome | biome: human gut; feature: human-associated habitat; material: faeces | place: United Kingdom | collected 2010/2012 ...
CTAATGGCTTTCAATCCTGTTTTGTCGTAAGATAAGGCAGGATTTCTTGTTTTGTATATAGGAGTTTTCAGGGATTTGGCTAACTTTGCAAAAGTTACATAGAAGATAATGGCGATTGAACAGTAACCTGTGATGTTGCCTTTATATATATCATATTCGTTCGCCGAATATCTCACTACGAAAACTGGCACTTTTCAAAATGACGGGATTTTCAGCGCAATGTCTATGCTATGTTTTAACATAGCGTGGGCTTGCCTGTTTCGTCATTTAGGTATGCCAGTACCTCGTAGTGGAGCAGTGTGAGTTCACGCTTCTTTTTTGAGATACTGGCGGACAGTTTAAATAAAGATTATAAACGGGTCACCCGTAAAAATATAAACTGTTTAATGCCTAACAATATGAAACAAATTAAAGCGCATATCGCTGTGTCTCTCGATGGTTTTATCGCAACATCGGACAATGAACTGGACTGGATTACTTCAAATGTAAAATCGCTTATTGGAAAAGAATACGAAGCGGCTACTTGCTTGCTGATGGGAGCTAATACTTATACCTATTTATTTGAGCATTGGGGTGGATGGTTATATAAAAGTAAACGTACTTTTGTAGTTTCCCACCACGATGCAAATGTTACGCCGGATTGTGGAGTGGAATTTCTTATAGATACTCCACTTCGGAAAGTACATGAAATGAAAAGTGATAATGATATGCTGTTAGTCGGTGGTGGTAAACTTTTGACTACACTTATTCAAGCGGGACTGCTGGATAGTCTGACCCTTTACACTATTCCTGTTATGCTTGGTAAAGGTATCAGTTTCATAGGTGAAACTTTTGGCTCAAATTGGTATTTGGAGGGTTCTAAAATTATAGATAACAATATTTTGTTATCCTCATATAAATATGTGAATGCAAGATGATAAAAAGGGAGAGTATAGAACATTGAAGTTCTATACTTTCTTCTGTTTTTCCGTTTTTTGACGGTGTTCTAAAATTTCATCGGAATGTTCCAAAGCCCATTGAATAATACCATCCAAGGGCGACATTAAACTTTTTCCAAGCGATGTAAGACTGTATTCCACTTTTGGTGGTATTTCCGGGTACAGTTTACGATTCACCAACTTATCGGCTTCTAATTTCTTTAATGCTGTAGCCAGCATCTTTTGTGACACATTCGGAGTGTTTCTTAATAGCTCATTGAAGCGCAAGGTTCCCTTCTGATGCAAAAGGAACAATATGCGTAACGACCATTTATCTCCGAAACGGTCAATTATTCCACAGGCAGGACAAATAGCTTCTCTATAATGAGTATCATCCATCTTTTTTTTTCTTATTTAATTCATTATCAATCAATAATAGTTACCTCTACGTTACTATCTTACTTAATGGTAAGTTCTTTTTTTATACTAAGTATCTTAGTAACTTTGTTCGCACAAAAGTAACTAAATATATTGAATATACAAAGTTTTCGGTCTTTCTAAATATTTAGCAAAGACTGAAACTTATAAAAACTAAGAGTATGGAAATAGAGAAAATGCACTTTGACGGTCAAATTTGGCGACCACCCTATGAAGCAAGTTCGCAACTGTTACAGGTAACAGCAGGATGTACATATCATAAATGCAAATTTTGTAGCCTGTATCATGGAACTAAGTTTAGATTATCTCCTGTTTCGGAAGTTGAATCAGACTTGAAAATAATTCAGGAATACCAGCCTAAGGCAAGACGTGTCTTTCTGACTGGTGCCAATCCTTTTGCTTTGAGCTATAACAGATTGTTGGATTTGGGGTTATTGATTCGGAAGTATCTCCCTTATTGCGAAACAATAGGAACATTTTCCCGCATAGCAGACATTAAATCCAAGAGTGTAGAAGAACTGAAGAACTTGCGTCATTTAAAGTTTGACAGTATTAGTATTGGCACGGAATCGGGAGATGATGAAACCTTGTCAAGAATGAATAAGGGTAATACGGCAGCAGATATATTGGAACAGTGCAGAAAGTTGGAAGAAGCCAATATTCGTTATAATTTGGTTTATCTGACAGGACTTGCGGGAAAGGGGAAAGGACAGCAGAATGCAATTCATACGGCTGAAATATTTAATCAGCTACATCCTTTTACTATAAACTTTGTTTCTTTGACCGTATTTCCCGAATCGGAACTTTATCAGGAAATACAAGAGGGTAAATTTATTGAGGCATCGGAGCGGGAACGTCTGTTGGAGTTGAGAACCTTTATTTCTGCCCTTAGCATAAGGACAACTTTATTGGGAAATACAGTTTCAAATACAATACCTTTTGTAGGTATGATTCCCGATGATAAAGTCCGAATATTGAATGAACTGGATGCTGCAATCCGACAAAGCAGTGAAATAGAATTAAAGCAGTATAGAAACGGTATAAAGTCATTATAAAAGCAGAGAGAAACGGGGGTAATTTCCCTGTTTCTCTCTTTCTATGGCATGATGACGTTATAATATAGTTACTATCTCATCAATGCTCTTGCGGGCTGTTGGATTGTGCTTTGAATCCACTGGATAACCTATAGGAATTATTGCAACCGGATGAATATTAGCAGATAATCCCAAGCTATGTTTGCATTCATCTATATCGAAATTGCAAACCCAACAAGTTCCTAACCCTTGTTCCGCTGCTGCCAAACAGATATGTTCCGTAGTGATAGCAGCATCAATATCTGCATGATTTTTATTATCATACTGACGTGTCCATGCAACCGAATCATTAGCACATACAATGATATATAGGGGGGCTTCCGCAAACCATTTGGCGGAGTAAACCTTTTGCAGCTTTTTTTTTCTGCAATTCACTTTGTATCACTATAAATTGCCACGGCTGTTTGTTTACGGCAGACAGTGCATACCGGGCGCATTCAAGAATATAATCCAACTTTTCTTTCTCTACTTCTTGGGAAGTATAGCTTCTTACGGAATAACGCTTTTTTGTTAATTCTAAAAAATCCATGATGTATAATATTAATTGAGTTAAAAATAAATCGTTATGTCTTATAATTGTATTATTTGTCCTGTACTGATATAATTTATTTTTTCGTCAGCAATACCTTTCATTCCATTTGCTCAATTTTGAAACCTGCTTTACTTATCAGTTTTACTACATCATCTGCTGCCAACTTATCGGAAGCTACAGTCAGTGGACGGTTGGAATCAAATAAATCTAAATTCCATTCTTCTCTACTTATTTTGCCTTGCAATATTTCTTCTATCTTGGCAAGACAACCCTCACACTTTGCATTCGTTTTAAAAATTATTGTATGCATTTGAATTGATTATTAAGTTGTTATATCCTTTTCCTTTTTAAACGTAAGCTATTTAATACGACAGACACAGAGCTAAATGCCATTGCAGCACTTGCCCACATCGGATTTAAAAGAAATCCGTTTACTGAATAAAATATGCCTGCCGCAATGGGAATACCAATCAAGTTATAAATAAACGCCCAAAACAAATTCTGATAAATTGTTTTTATCGTCAATTGCGATAGCCGGATGGTTTCCGGTATTTTCAGTAAATCGGATGAGAGTATAGTCGCCATTGCCGTATCTACAGCAATATCACTGCCTTGCCCCATTGCTATGCTTAAATTCGCTTGTGCTAAAGCCGCACTATCATTAATTCCGTCACCCACCATGCCTACTTTTTTCCCATTGGCTTGCAATTCTTTTATGAATTGAGCTTTCTCGTTCGGCAACACTCCGGCTTTATAATGGTTTATTCCTACCTTTCGAGATATGGCTTGTGCTGAAATTGCATTATCTCCTGTCAGCATATACACTTCAACACCCATTTCCTGTAGTTGTGATATGGCTTGCGCCGAAGTTTGTTTAATTTCATCGGTTAGGGCTATAGCTGCAATAGCTTGTGTGGAATCAGCAAACCATACCAATGTTTTAGCTTCCTGTGTCCATTTGTTTGCCAATTCCTGCAAATGACTGGCTATCGTAATATGGTTATCATTCAATAATGACAGGTTGCCTACGTAATAAGTTTGACTGCCTACTATACCTTTTGCACCTTTTCCCGGAACGTTTTCAAACTTATCAATGGAAATCTCTTTTTCATTCTGCAAAGTATTGACTACGGCATCCGAAAGAGGATGTTCCGATAGCTTCTCTAAACTGTACAGTATTTTTCGGCTATGTTCAAAGCCGTTTTCCCATAGGCTTTCGATGACTACTGGATGCCCTGCTGTGATAGTACCTGTTTTATCAAGAATTATCGTATCTATCTTTTGGGCAATCTCCAAGCTTTGGGCATCTTTAATTAAAATCCCTTTTTCAGCACCTTTTCCAATGCTTACCATAATGGCAGTGGGAGTAGCCAAGCCTAATGCACAAGGGCAGGCAATTATCAATACAGTGACCATTGCCAACAATCCATTGGTGAAGCCGTTCGTTGGTGCTAAAAATATCCATGCAACAAAAGCTATAATTGAAATACTAATAATAGCCGGGACAAAGAATCTGGCTATTCTATCCACTAACTTTTGAACGGGAGCTTTGCTGCCTTGCGCATCCTGCACCATGCGGATGATTTGTGCCAGCATCGTGTCAGAACCTATTTTATCGGCAATAAACCGGAATGTCCCCTTTTGATTGATGGTTCCGGCAAATACCTTTTCGCCGGATTGCTTGTGCAGGGGAACAGGCTCGCCATTCAACATACTTTCATCCACGTATGATTCTCCTGTAACAACCATGCCATCTACTGCAATGCGTTCTCCGGGTTTAACAAGAATTGTATCACCTTTTTGTACGGCTGTTATCGGAACGGTACGTTCATCAGAATCTACGATAATAGTTACCGTCTTAGGTTGCAGACTGATTAATTTTTTTATGGCAGTTGAAGTGTTTTGCTTCGCACGCTCTTCGAGTAATCGTCCCAACAGAATGAATGCAATGATAACACTTGCCGCTTCAAAATAAATATGTGGTTCAATCCCTCTTGACAACCAAAAATCAGGAAACAGCAGATTAAAAACACTGAATGTATAGGCTATTCCGGTACTAACAGCTACAAGGGTGTCCATATTGGAAGTGCCATGCTTTAATTGCCGCCACGCATTGATATAAAATTCACGTCCCAAACCGAAAACCACAGGCGTGGCGAGAATCCAAAGTACATGTTTTAAAGAGGATATATCTTCAAAAAACATACTAATAACCATAATTGGGAGAGATAACAGCAGGGCTGCCACTGTACGCCTTTTTATCTTCCGGTATCTTGTCAAGCGAATTTCTTCCGCTTTATCGGCTGCGTCTTCACCGGTATCAACCAGTAAATCATATCCTGCATCTTGTACGGCAGCTTGCAGTGTTGCATCGGAACATACTTCCGGATTATATTCTACCTGTGCTACCGCAGTCGCATAATTCACTGTTGCCTGATATACTCCCGGCAAACCATTTAATGTTTTATCCACACGAGCCGCACATGAAGCGCAACTCATACCCAAAACCGGATATGTATTTTTTATGTTCTTACCTTTTTCCATATTGATGATTTTTATATGTTGCAAAGGTAGGGGGCTTTTATCTTCCAGCTCTTACATAATTATGGATATGACTTATATTATTCAGACTTCATCCAAAGGTTTCAGTTTGTGTTCTTTTAAACGCTTGAACTGGCTTGGAGAAATGCCAGTCATATTGCGGAACTGCGTACTTAAATGCGCTGCACTTGAGTAATTAAGCTTATCGGCAATTTCGCTAATGGATAATTCATCATACACCAACAGCTCCTTTATACGTTCTATTTTCTGAATAATGTAGTATTTTTCTATACTTATGCCATTCACTTCGGAAAACAACTTGCTAAGGAAACTGTAATCGTGATGGCACTTATCCGTAAGATAATCAGACAGGTTTGTCTTGGACGAATTATCGTTATAATGCACTAATTCAATCACCGCAACTTTTATTTGTTCGATAATCCGCATCCGTTTATCATCTATCAACTCAAATCCGTATGCTTCAAGAGCAGGCTTTATGGCAGCACGTTCCTCCGCATTTATCGGTTCTTGCAAAATAGCAGTTCCCAATTCAACACTAAGTGGAGTAAACCCCATTCTTTTCAGTGCTTCTGTTACAACCATAATGCAACGGTTACAAACCATATTCTTAATGTGAATAATATTGCTTTTCATCATATATCCAGCGTTTCTGCAAAGTTAATAACAATACACCGCTTATCGTTTGGCAAGCTCTGAATATTCTCAATATTTAAGGCTTGCAATTTCTTGATAGTGTTTATTGTTTCTGTATTTTTGCAAATTTACGAATCGGGTAGTGCAACCTAATTGCAAAGTTGAGTAATCTGAATTAGGTGTAAGGTGCAAGTATATATCTATATATAGCTTGCACCTTACACCTAAGCTGAAATATTTATATTCAGACATTTGCGTAATTCAAAAAGAAGCAGTATCTTTGAACCGAAGTTTTAGGCAGACAATGAACAGCCAAAGGATGACAGATAAACGTCTTTTTTGAAACCTAAATTGTACCCCCTAAGGCATTGACATATTGATAAAGAGTTGAATTAAAGCGACATAAGGAGATGGGTTCATTACCCTATCTCTCCGCTGAAAAATGGAAGTCCTTGCAAGTTGCTTGCAGGGATTTTTTGCGTTTAAGACATTGTGTCCCCGGATTGTTTCGGGCAATCCGGGAATACAGGAGGGGAAGTGTTTATCTCCTCCGTCTTATATCTTTACCGCCTTCTCGAACCGTTTCTCAAGACATACGCTGAGGTCGGTGGTGACAAACTGCCCGTTGTGGAAAAGCGTGAATATGGTGGCCGGGGTGGGGGCAGCCTGTGCCTGCTCCAGTGTCTCCAGTTTGATTATTTTCAGCGGGATTCCTTTGCTTTGGGCTACATCTGCCAGCGAACCGAGGACGTGGTATTCTGTGTACGGGCAGCGGTTGGTGAAGTAAACGACCAGCCCGTTTTTCTCCTCGCATTCCCCACTTTTCGTGCAGGCCTTGAAAGAGGGCTCGGGCGCATCGGACATCAGTTTCAGAACCAGCAGGCTGAAACCGTTGGGGAGTTTTTCCACCGTCTGGAAACCCTGGCGCAGAAGCCATTTGGTGTCGCTCATGAAGTGGAATTTGGATGTACCCGCTACGGTGACCAGTCCTGCTTTTCCCTGCGACCGGGCATCGTCGATGGCGGATTGCAACAGCGCCTTGCCGTGTCCGCATCCCTTGTATTGTCCGGATACCCAGAAACAGTTGATCATCAGATAGCCGGGGGCGTTGACGGGAACCCAGGCCTTTTCGGCGGGGACGTATTCGATGAATACCTTGGCACGTTCGTTGAGGCGGCGGAATACGTATCCGTTGTCGAATTCTTTCCTGAGCCATTCTTTTTTCAGCTCATAGCCTTCCTTGCATTTTTTGTCGGAGAAGGCGCAACAAATATGTTCCGTTCCGATGTTTTCTTTTGTCAGGGTGATGTATTTTGTTTTCATCATACTATTATTTTATAGGTATATAAATTTAGCTTGTTGCTGTGTCATTGTTTTTTAGGTGTAATGGATGTACTCTTAGCCATCCCGTGTGTCCTCTTTGTTTTTCATAATTTATTCCATGTTTGTGGGATAGGTAATCTGTTCTTTTGCCCGGTTTGTTATCTCCCGGATGAAATCGGTTTTTGCATCGGTGTAGCCGTCGCGATCGTGTTCGTATAGCTTTTGTAGTTTGACCTTTAACTCGCCGTAGGCATTGGCCGTATCGGGATGGGCGAGGAGATAGTCGCGGAAATAAGGTTCGTCCCAATCACCGGAGTATCTTATGTGGAGATGGAAGGCTTGAGCTTTAAATCCTTCGGGCGTATATCCTTTCATAAACATCATGTGGGGAGGCGGGTTGTCGGGTTTGTGGCAATAGATGTAACCTGCTGACTCGATAGTCGGGATGAGGCGGACGGGATCGGTTTTCTGCTGTATCTCCAGCAAAATGTCGATCGTCGGTTTGGCTGTCAGACCGGGGACGGCAGTGCTTCCGATATGATTGATACGGACGATGTTTTCCGCTCCGATGGTTTTTATGAGCAGCTCTTTTTCTGTTTTGTAACGTCCGGGCCACTCCGGGTTATGGGGCGACAGTATAATAGGGAACAGTTGCCAAAGTTCCTCATTGCTCATTTCGTTCAAGTCCTTTTTTTTCATGATGTTCGTTTTTGACAGGTTACTCCGGTTCGTCCGTATCCAGGCAAAAAGGATGGCCGGCGGGGTCGATCAATGTGCGGGAAGTTCTGAAATATTGCTCACCGGCAAGGCGTGCTCCCAGACTGAGGGCGTGGCGGACGGCTTCTTCGAGGTTGTCCACATAGAAGTCGAGGTGCAGCATCTGCCCTTGTTTCCCTGCCTGCCAGGGCCAGACGGGCGGTTCGTATTCTTCAATCTCCTGGAAGGCGATGACCATACCGGCGGGCGAAGTGATGGCTGACCAACCGTTTGCCTGCGGGTGTGTCCACTCCCAATTCAGAAGCTGACTGTAAAAACGTGCCATGATGCCTGCATCTTTGCAATCGATGACGACGTTGATTTTGCTGATTGTAGCTTTCTTTGTTTCCATGTTCCCAAAGATAGAATAAGTTTTTGATTTGTAAGAATGGAGAGGGATAATTCCGCTTTGTGGGAAGAAAGGGTTATCTTTGTGCGATAAAAATAAGCAGAAATTCCGATGTTTAAGAAACTTGTGGCGATAGAGCCTGTAAGCCTGATTCCATCAGCAGAAAAGAAATTGCAAGATTTTGCGAAAGAAGTTATTATGTACGACGATATACCCTCCGGCGATGAGGAGGTGGCAAGCCGTATCGGGGATGCGGACGCTGTTTTGTTGAGTTACACCTCACGGATCGAACGGGCGGCGCTGGAAAAGTGTTCGAACGTCCGGTATATCGGGATGTGTTGCTCGCTTTACTCGCCGGAAAGCGCGAATGTCGATATCCGTTATGCGAACGAACGGGGTATCGTTGTCACCGGTATCCGCGATTATGGCGATGAAGGGGTGGTGGAGTATGTCATCAGCGAACTGGTGCGTTGCCTGCATGGTTTTGAGCAGGAGGCGTGGGACGACATCCCCCGTGAGATTACCGGGATGAAAGTCGGTATCGTAGGACTGGGTAAGTCCGGTGGCATGATAGCGGATGCCTTGAAGTTTTTCGGGGCTGATGTTGCCTATTTCGCCCGGAGCGAGAAAGAGGCGGCACGCGGGAAGGGCTATCGTTTCCTGCCGCTTGGCGAACTGTTGTCGCAGAGTGAAGCCGTTTTCTGTTGCCTGAATAAGAACACTGTCCTGTTGCATGAAGCCGAATTCGGGCAGTTGGGCAATAAAAAGATACTGTTTAACACCGGTTTGTCTCCGGCCTGGGACGAGGCTCCCTTCATGAAATGGCTCGAAGGCGACAATCTCTGCTTCTGCGATACCGCCGGAGCATTGGGAGACAGCCACCTGCTGAATCATCCGCATGTACGTTGTATGCAAGTCTCGACAGGACGTACGCGCCAGGCTTTTGACCGTCTGAGCGAGAAAGTGTTGGCAAACCTTTCAGCCAATTGCAAATAAACAGAGTTGGAATAGGTAGCACGCGGATAATCACTGAAAAGTATTAATTATCAGTATTTTATTCGCGTGCTCTATGTTTTTATATCGTTTTGACAACCTGGCAGGGATTTCCGACCGCCAGGCTGTTGGAAGGTATTGACCGGGTGACAACGCTTCCGGCACCGATTACGCAGTTATCGCCGATGGTAACGCCGGGCAGTACGATTACTCCGCCACCAATCCAGACATCGTTTCCTATCGTAATAGGCAGCGCTCTTGTACGAAAGAACAGTTCTCCCGAGTTTTCATCCCAGTCTTCCACAAATCTCTCGGACGCACTTACCGGGTGGGTTGCAGTGTAGAGTTGCACGTTGGGAGCTATCAGGACGTTATTTCCTATCGTTATATAATTGTTATCGAGGAAGGTACAGTTCATGTTGATAATCACTTTATCCCCGATAAAGATATGTTTGCCGCATTCGCAGTGGAAGTTTATATCGACTTTCGAGTGTTTTCCGACGCGACCGAATAGCTCATGCAGCAAAGTTGTCCTTGCTTCGCTGTCCGAAATGTCGGTCGAATTGAATTCCGCAAGCAACCGTTTGTTACGGACGATCATATCAAACACTTCTTTATCCAGGCGGTTGCAATATTCTCCCGACAGGAATTTTTGATAGTTGGTTTCCATAATGACTGTTTTTTCGGTAAGGATTGTTTATGAACCTTTTAAAAGACGATGGGTGAGGTGATGTTCAGCAGCGTATTCACTACCGACCAACCGGCTATCTCCGCTGTCGCGCTGTAGACGTCGATTACAGCATGTACCTGGTCGTTTCTGATCTCTACCCGTTGTGTATCGCCTGTAAATCCGGGGGTGGACTGCATTGTAACCTGCATGTTCCCGGGGCCTACCGAAGCCCGTGAGGCGGCAACAGTGACATTGACCTTGGTCGGGAAGAGCTTGATGGCTTCTGTTGCACTTCCGGAGAAGACGGTGCGTTGTTCTGTTTGCAGCGACTCGTCGTAGACGGGCGTGCCTTTCAGGGCGTTGGGGCCTTTTTCGTTGAAAAACTTCGCGGTGGCATTTCCCATCAGGGAAGCCGTTCGCAACACATCGAAACCGCCGGTTGCTCCGGAGGCCAGGTAGACGCGTGTACCGTGTGCCTTGGCTGTTTCCGAGACTTCGCGATAGAAGTCGTCGTCGGCAAGCGCTCCGATAGAAAGGGTTACGATTGAAGTACCGTTTTTCAGGGTGGGAACAGCCAATTCCCTCATTGCGGCAGGGGAGGCAGCTTCCACCAGGTAATCGGGTTTCAGCGCCAGCAAATCTGCTATGGTTGTACACGCTAGGCAAGGTTTTCCCTGTTCCTGCATCCGGGCGGCCATGCTTTCGGCCTTCGACACCGTACGGGAATAGACACCAACTAAATCATATTCAGGCAAAATGCCTTTGATAACGGCTTCGGCGACGATACCGCCCAGCCGTCCGCATCCGACAATTACTAATTTCTTCATGATGGACAAAGGTACATTTTTTATAGTATCATCCGATATCTGACACCGGTTATAGTTTCTTGATAGAGAAAAACCTTAACTCGGTTACATTTACTCCATTTATAACGATTTTGTTTTTATCCGACAGATTAGATGTTGCTATTTCTTGTGTGAATTTTTCGTTTTCTTGTGCAGATAACTTCTTGCGAGCGATTAAGTCAATGACTCTTATGTGGAGAAATGAGTCACCTATGAGAAAGTTGCTGTCGTATAAAGTTTCTCCTATAACTCGTGCTACATTTCGGAATTCGTTAGTACAATTGGAGAGAATAGATTCGTCAAAATAATCTTCTTCCACTTCCTGGATTGCATTCTCTTTATTGATAATTCTTATTGGAGCATCCGATTGCGACCATTTTTCCCAAAGTAAAGCGTACTCTTTTTTTTGATCATCTGATATGTGCTTAATCTTATCATATAAAACAGCTATATTATCGATAGAACAACATGCTAGCGGCAATATAAACGGATTTTGTTCAAGATGAGGAAATCCTTTATTTCAGTGGTGTCAGCTTCATATAACTGACCTTTGATTAGTGAGCAAGCCATATAAAAAAAGAGTCGTCCATCAACATCATTTCCATGCCAAACAACGATATTATCGTATTTATCGAAATCATATTTTATGAAGTCCTGTAAAGTTATCAGATGACTATCAGGAAAATGATGTTTCCCAATCAGTTTTTCAAGAGATTGTGATCGTTTTTTCAGTCCTTCATTATTTAAATCTTTAATGGGGGAAAGGGAAGCATGTTTAAGTGTATTTTCAAAAACTAAGACTTTGTCGTTGATGCCTGATCTTTTAAAAAATAACTTTATTGTACCTATTCCTGATGGTTCTGAAGCTATATGTAATGTTTTGTCCATGAAATCAGATAAGTTATATATTAATATTTACATATTGTAGTTGTCCGGTAGGCATGCTTTGCTGGTCATTCTCTTGTTTGTCAAGCAGTAAAACTAATATCGAGGAACATCTTTTATCTCCTCGTAATAGTTTTCGATGCCGATTTTCCGTATTTTTTCGTTGATGGAGATGAAACGTTTTTGCAAATGTTCGTCGAACCCGGTTTGTTCGCAGGGGAAAGAGGTACATTGAAAACAAAAATCGACACCCTTCTCACGGAAACAATCCCTGACATGGCAACTTTTGAACAGGGCACATGCCTGTTCGCGGCAGCCGTTGCATTTGGCTTCCGAGAAATAATGCAGCATCATTTTGAAACTCTGGTAGTTTTCGAAGACTGGTTCGTCGAGCATGGTGACGAAGCGTTGGGCATAAACATCGAAGTTACCCAGGCTTTTGATGAGTTCGGTGCTGTGTTTCTGTATGTTGCCACCGTTGAAGGCAAAGCAGCCCCCGCAGTGAAGTCCGCAAGGGGCGATGTGTTTCTTTATGATCTCGTTAGGTTGCATATGCGTTTATTTTAATCCTTTCTTGAAAAGTATCATCGACAAGGCATCCTTCACCTGTTCTTTTTCGGTGATGACAACGCTCATAGGGATGAGTTTTCCACTGGGTTTCGTCCGGTAGAATTCCTCTTTGATGCTTTCCGTAATTTCCATGTCGGCGATACGGTCCAGATGCTTTTCGGTGAAGTAGGAGGTGGTCCTGAAGTAGTTCTGGTAGACAACCAGCCACGCGAGGTTTTTCTTCTTCGACAGGACTTTGCACAACCAAGCTTTCCCGTCGTTGTAATAGTTCCATTCGAGTGTCAGGCCGGCGGCTTCAGCCGATGCGCTGAACGCTTCGAATGCAGGGAAACTAGCCTCCAGAACGTCGGCAAGTACTTCATTAGTGGGGAAGATGTTTTTGTCTTTTAAAATAGGAAGTTCCATAATGTTGTGTATTTCAGTGTGAAAAATAAAGTTTATTTTGTAGGTATATCTTGCAAATCAAAGAGTCAATATCTTATCTCCGTTTTTGAGATATTCGGTTAGCGGAGCTCCCATATATCTGACGGTAACTCCTAGTTTCTCAATTACAGGTTTCACTCCGAACCTTTCACAGCAGTCCTGGCAGGCTTCAACGGTGACACCCGTTTGAAGCATTTCCAGAATTTCCGTTTGAACCTGTGTGTCCTGGGCGGCTAACTTTACGGAAGCTCCCCAAAGAATCACATTCACTTCCTGCCACCAGCCTCTCTTTTTGGAGTTGAGGGTGTACATGGCTAACATATTGAATATGGTGTCTTTATTGTCGGTTGTCCAGAGAATGTTTAATTTGTCGTTCATGGTAAGATGATTTATTATAGGCTTATCCCTGTTCGCAAATGTATATAAAAGAAATAGAACTAAATATTACTTGATGGATAATCTCTGTTTTTTATTAGAGTTATTTCTGAATATTGGAAAAATGTTTTGATATTTGGAAAATAGTGGGTAGCTTTGTCGCAAAGAAGTAATCATGAGAATAATCACATTTGCTACTCTGAGGGAATATTCTAAGAAGCATGCTGACGCAGATGTTCCTTTGAGAGATTGGTACAAAAAGACGGAAAAGAGTGACTGGTCATGCCTGGCAGATATAAAGCAAACGTTCAATAGTGTTGATTATGTGGGTAATGACAGGTTTGTTTTCAATATTAAGGGCAATGAGTATAGATTGGTTGCGATAATCTTGTTTGCCGCCAGGAAGGTTTTCATCCGCTTTATCGGCACACATAAAGAATACGATAAAATAGATTGTTCCAAAATTTAGGATTTTGTATTCGTGAGACACACGTATAAACTGTAAGTAAATTATGGCAAAGATAAAAGATAAAAAACAGTATGATGCGGCCTGTGCAAGAATTGAAGAATTGCTGAAAGTTGTAAGTAATAACACTCCTACGGATGACAAGAATTACCTTGAGTTGGATTTGCTGTCTGATTTAGTCGCTGATTATGAAGAAGAACATTTTCCTGTGGAAACTCCGTTGCTGGTGGACGTTCTTAAACTTCGTATGTATGAAATGAATCTTACTCAAACTAAGCTCTCGGAACTGTTGAGCGTGAGTCCTTCCCGGGTTAGTGAGTATCTTTCCGGTAAATGCGAACCTACGTTGAAAGTTGCCAGAGACATAAGCCGGAAGCTGAATATTGATGCTAATATTGTTTTGGGGGTATAGCTTTTATTATAAGTGTGGAAATAAAATCAGTATTGTAGTTAATTATTCTCCCCCTCCTGACATACTGTTGTCACCTCCGCCCCATACCTTTGCCCCATAGTTCGAGTATAAACATTAAAAAGCTACGAAGATGGAATTAAAATTGTATTATTTAGGAGAGGTTTCCGGGATGACGAAAGAGCAGGTGGAAGAAGCGGAAAAGTTTATCAAGGGATTTGAATACGGCATCATCGCCACCTGCAATGCCGAGACAGGCCCGCGTCTTTCGGCCTTGAACAACCTGGCTGGACAAACATTGCAGCAACTCCATTTCGCGACAGAAGCCACCACGCAGAAATTAGCGAACCTCCGTCAGGATCCGCGCTGCGAAGTGATGTACGCTACGTTGGAAGGCGGCCAGATGCAGATTGCGGGTAAGGTCGAGATTGTCACCGACGTGGAGCTGAAGCGCGAACTTTGGCAAGACTGGATGAACGAATACTCCCCCGAAGGCCCTACCGGCGACGGCATTTGCATCATCCGCCTGATCCCCCAATCAATCCGGGCGATGATTTG
>ERZ825670.3057-NODE-3057-length-14742-cov-4.484170_pt1 | contig 14742 bp, 6 predicted proteins | sample MGYA00519929_ERZ825670 | MGnify/ENA primary metagenome ERZ825670 (study PRJEB31778, sample SAMEA3449207) | human gut metagenome | biome: human gut; feature: human-associated habitat; material: faeces | place: United Kingdom | collected 2010/2012 ...
CATTTTCTGATGTTGCAGAAGAGCATTGGGCAAAAGGATATATTGAAAAACTTACCGCTAGTAAGATTATCAACGGTTATCCAGATGGAACATTTAGACCAAGTGATACACTTACCAAGGGAGCATTTTTAAAACTTATAGTTACAGCAAGTTTACCAGATGTGGATTTTAGTTACGGACCAAAAGACTTTGATCATTGGGCAGCAATATATGTTAAAGTAGCAGAAAATCGTGGAGTTATAGAAAAAGGTACTATAACAAAAGAAAATATTGACGAACCAATAAGTAGAATAGATGTTATAAAAATTTTAAGTTTATGCGATATTGATATAAGAGGTAACAAACAAAAAACACAAGCAGTTATTCCATTTAATGATATAGAAGACTTAAGTGCAAAAGAAAAAATTTTATTAAGCCATGCTAATGTTAAAGGTTATATTGGTGGTTATCCAGATGGAACTTTTAAAGCAAACAATAATTTGACAAGAGCAGAAGCTTCAAAAATTTTAGCAATATATATGGAAAAATAGTAGCATAGAAATGGAGGGGTAAAATGAAAAAAGTTAGTAGATTTTTGATTATGTGTGTTCTTATATTATCGCAGTTTTCTAGTATTGCTTGTGCAAAAAACTGGCCAGACATGAAAACTGCTCCTGGAAGTGGTTCAAAAGGCAGTGATACAGGTTCAAGTAGTAGTAGTTACTATATTAGTTGCAAAAATACAGGTACAAAATATACATTAGAACAATTAGAAGGCGGAAACATGCCTACTTTTTCGGTTGATGATACAAAAGGTTTTCTTGGAAATACCGTAAAGTGGATTAACTGGAGCAGCAAAGATGGAAAAATTAATAAATATTGGGGTGTATCTAATCCTAAGGTAGAGGTAGGGGATGAGTTATTCAAGCTATTATTGAGCAAGAAAAACTTAAAACCAAGTGATGTTATAAATGAAGGAAAGAGCAGATTTAGAATAACTGCAGAAGTTATGATAATGTATACAAAACCAAAAGGACGACTAACACTTCGCGAAGCTTCAAGTAAGGGTTATATTAATTGGAGTGGTTATTCTGGTGCTTTGTGGAAAATTGTTATGCCGGAGCTTGGAAGTGAAGCAATGGACATAAGTGAAGGTGTATATTACCTACCAGTAATACTTCATAAAGATTTAGCAACAGGTAAATTAATTAAAAGAACAACTTTTGAAGATTTTTCTGATGAACCAGTTTTCAAAATTGGAACATCTACAAAAGTTGTTGCAGAAGACTATAAAGATATTTTGAATGATGAGTATAAATATGTTGGTATTAGTGTTGGAAGTAATGCTAATGCAAAAACTAGCCCAGATACTGCAGCGACAACAATATCTACAGACGAAAATAATTTATATGTTACACTATGGTATAAAAAAGGACCTTCAACTACAATTTATTATAAAGATGAAGATACTAATAAAGACATTCTTCCACCAGAGCCAGGTGTTGTAGGACGTAATGAAAAGAAAGATGTTCCAAATTATGAGTATAAAGGTGTAGAAGAAGTTAAGCCAATTCCTGTACCAAAAAATCCAGATAAAACATATGTAGATATACCGAAAGACGACAAAGATCATGAAATCATATTTTGGTATAAGGAAAATAAACAAGAAAAAGTTACAGTTTATTATAAGAGCAAAGAAACAGGTGCAGACATAGGTGGACCAGAAACAGTATATCTTGAAGAAGAACCGAAAGATTTTAACGAAAATGGTGTACAAAAATATAATAAAAATTTTGTTCATGTTGAGACAAAAGTAGACGATAAAAGTCCAACATCAGATAAGATTGTAACTATTACACCGGATGGAAAAGATCACACAATTATATTTTATTATAAACAAGATTTATTAATAACTGTAAAAGCAGTAGATTCTAAAAATAATGTGGAAATAAAGACTTTGAAAACAGAGGCCGAGAAGTTACCACTAAAAAATAAATCATATACATATGTGGACTTAACAGAAGAAGGATATGATTTTAAAGATCAATATACTATTGATTATACAACCAATGCATATACAGGACAAGCTCCAGAATCAAGTGGAGGTACAGCAAAACTAAAAGAAATAAACGAAGCAAAAGCAGGAGAAACTCCTATTACACAAATTGTAATTTTGTTCTATTACGAAAAGAAAGCACCTACTGAAGCAATTGGAAATGTTAAACATATATACAGAAATCCATTAACAAATGAAGAAACACTATTAAAAGCAGATAGTGGAGTTTGGAAGATAAACGAGGATTATCATATAACTTTGGGTTCAGAGTTTTCGGGAAAATATATAAATGATGCTAAAAATGGATCTCCAGTTATTATGGGATTTGAGTGTGGTAATGCAGAAACACATGACGATAGTTATGAATATGGCGCTTATGTAAATAAGTGGACACAAATCAAAAATATTTATAGTGGAGATAAATTAATTGAAAAAAAAGAAATTCCAAGAAGTGAATTAAAAACATATTACAGAGGATTTGATTCACTTTGTCCAAACACTATGAATGTGTCTGAAAAAACAACATATGATTCTTGGACAACAGAAGAAGCTTATAATGAGGAAAAACTAATAAAGTATGAGGTTGGAACTACACAAAAAGAACGTAATACTATTTGTGAATTACCAGAAACTACAGCTAAGGCACAATCATTTAATACTACTAAATACAATATATGTTTCAAACCTATATCAGCAGCTACTGGCGATACAATATTTAGATACACCGATCAATACGTAAGTATAGAACATAGACTAATGTTGGAAACAGAGGATAAATATAAAGTAATAGGTAATAATTCAATGATAATTCCTGTAAATTCAAGTCCGACTGTTCCTAAATATAGTGATTCAGACTATAAACTAATAAGAATAGATTTGAACGGTAGAAAAGTAAAACCAGAAGATAAAGACTGGGCTCTTTTGACAGATAGTGGATACCCAGTACCGTTTATTAATGGAATGGAAAGCCAGAAAGTTATATTTTATTATAAATTGATTCCAACAGATGGCCAAGGTGAAAATGGTGGAAATGGCGGAAAAGGAACACCAGTTGTTTGTAACGTACCTGAGAAAAATCATACAGTAAAACTAGATGAAACATTTACAATAACTATACCAAACAAAGGTGTTCATAAACTTGCAAATGAAAGAGGATATTCAACACCAGTAGAAAGCGAATTATTCTCAGAGACAAAATCTTGGAATGAATATTTTGCTTCAGGAAAATATGCAAGTTTTGATATGGATGTAGAATACAATGGTAAAGTTTACAGTGCAGGCGAAAACATTTTATTAGTAGCTAGAACAAAGTCTGCAGAAGTATCAGATAAATTACGAGATAAATTTACATTTACAGTGCCAGTATGGGTAAAAGATAATGCAACATATACGGGTAAGATATGGGTTGCTCCTACAGGTAGTCAGGGTTCTATAGCTCCAAATCCAAATTGGAACTTAATAGCAGAAGATAATTCGGCATCTGGTATTGCAACAGATGAAATCACAATTACAGTTCAAGGAAAAATTTACGATTTCACTGTAACTAATATACAAGGTGACGACGAATGGAAAAAGATGTTATCTTTACCAAGTTTAAAAGATGTTGCAGGAGAATATAAGTCTCCAAACATTGCAAAAAATGATAAAAACCTACCTATCGCTCAAGAAACTGAAAGATCAAATAAGAAGTATAATTACGCATTAAAGAAAGGAACAAAGATTTTCTTTAGTGTAAATACAAAAGGTATCAGTAACGAAAGTGTTAAATTAACGCCTAAATTTTATTACATTAGTAAAGACGGAAAAACTAGAGAAGAAATAGATGTGTTCTCTAGAAATGCAAAAGGTACATATACTAAGCTTGCAAACATAACAATGAAGAGAACTTCTAATACAAATAATTCAAACAAATTAACGCAGGAATTTACTCAAGAAAGACAAAAAGCAATTTTACTTTATAATACTGTAAAATATAATGTTAATGCAGATATTGGAACATATAGTAATATATTATTAAATAGCTCATTTAAGTTTCCATATATGAATTATCTAAAAGAAGAAGGTAAAAAATGGACTCCATTTAAATCGAATGAAGAGATAGTGAAAAATGTAAGTCATTGGTATGGAGATTATACCTTACCTTCAGATGCTAACTTTGCAAAGAAAGGTACAGCTAGTCCTTCAAATAATGATTTCAATAAATATGCGGATGGATATGTAATTTTATTATTTAAGTTAGAATCTCAAACAGGAAAATCTACTTATTTGAAATATGATGATGTATGGGCAGAAGAAGGAATGACAAATCAATATGTTGCAGGTGTTCAATTGCCAAAAATATCTGTAAACGGAACATCACCAGTAATTGGTACAACTGCAACAAGTTTGCTTGCAGACGGATATGCACCAGTTGCAATATATCAAGCAAATATTTCTACAAATCAAAATTATGATACATCAGGAACTCACTAATATAAAAGGACTCCCTTTCGAGGGGGTCTTTTTATTGTTACATTTGTATTACGCAAATATTACAAAAATGTTAAATTTTCCTGCTTGCTATAAAAAATAACACAAGTATGATAAAATTTTTTATGAAAATTAATATAGGGGGTAGTAGTATGAAAAAAATAGTTGCATTATTAGTTATTTTAATGCTTGCGATTCCAATGGTGGTAAATGCTGCATTTTCTGATGTTGCAGAAGAGCATTGGGCAAAAGGATATATTGAAAAACTTACATCTAACGGAGTTATTAATGGTTATCCAGATGGAACATTTAGACCAAGTGACACACTTACCAAGGGAGCATTTTTAAAACTTATAGTTACAGCAAGTTTGCCAGAAGTTGATTTTAATCAGTTAGATAAAAATTTTGATCATTGGGCAGCTACATACGTTAAAGTTGCAGAAAATTATAATGTTTTAGAAAAAGGTGCTATAACTAAAGAAAATATCGATGAACCGATTACTAGAATAGATGTTATAAAGATTTTAAGTTTATGTGATATTAACATGAGAAGTTATGAACAAAAAGCTTTAGATTATTTAACATTCACAGATACTGATGGTTTAGATGAAACATCTGAAATTTTGCTTAGTCATGCTGTTGCAAATGGAATAATTGGTGGTTACCCAGATGGTAGTTTCAAGCCACAAAACAATTTAACAAGAGCGGAAGCTTCTAAAATTTTAGCTGTTTATATGGAAAAATAGGATGGTGATGATATGAAAAAACAAATTCGTTTTTTAGGCATGTTGTTTTTAATAACTTGTTTATTTGGTATGCTTTCTGTTTCTTACGCAGAACAATTTGATACCAATATTGTAAGCAGAGATGTTAAGCCGGGTGGCAGTAGTACAGAGGATTTGTATAAATATTGGGCTTATTATAAAAATACAGGTACAAGATATGTTTTTAGAGTTTATGATTGGAATTCTAAACAATATATTGCAGTGCCAAAAGAATATTATATTAATCATGTGTATGGATATACTAGTAGTGGCAAAGTGGATACTACTAAGCAAATAATGTATCTTGGAGTAGATAAAACTGAAAATGGAAAATATAATGTGGTAAAGTCAGGCAGTAGTATATTTACTGACAATACATATTCACATATTTTAACATGGTTTGATAATTCAAATGTTACAAATTTTGGAGTAACTAAGAATGATGCTAAAATATTAGCAGAAATAATTAGAGATGCTGCTATCTCAAATGGCAATTCAGTACTTGCAAAAAATATGCAAAATGTAATTGAAGGAAAGGTTCCTTATGATATAAGAGCAGAAATTTTGTTTCTTATGAAAATACCTGGAACAGAGGGAACTAGAGAAACAGCAACAGTTTATGGTAAAGGTTCTATGGAGGAGTATTCTTTTACCTTTTACAAGAATAATGCTAAAAAAAAGGATCCATCTAGCATGTGGAGAAAAGAGTATATAACTTATTTAGAGGCAAAAGCTATTTGTAAAAGCTTTGAGGATGACTGTGGTTTTACTATGAAAAAAGATTGGCTAGATGGAATTGCATGTGCTTTATATGAAAAAGATGAAGAGTATGTTTTTGTTAATAATATTTACCAGTGTTCTTGTGATTATTATAAAATAAAGTTTGGAAATGATATTTATTCGTTAAGTGGTAATAAGATTTGCTTGTCAAAACCGAGAGAAAATCCTAGCAGAAAGAGTGATAGATGGTATATGTACTATACTCCAGGAAGATGTGGAATTCCTATAAGTATTTCTGGTAAAACATATTATCTTACTCCAGGACAAACGTACCCAAATGTTAATGGTAAAACTTTAAGTGTTACAAAAGATATAAAATATTCAGATAGTAAGAAAGGGCATACAACATTAAATGCTGATGATGTAAAATATGTTACAAATGATGCGAGTAGAGCTACAATATACGAAGGTTGGGACTATATCACTAATAAAATGTCTGCTATATTAGTTATAGGTTGCGATAAAGACACAGGAAAAATAATTACAGCAAATAATGTTACCTATAGTGAGTTTGGACATGTTGGTGCAGGTACATATAATAAAAAAGCTTGGAATATAGAAGGATATGAATATGTAGGTAATATAACTAGAAACGATTTTTCTTCTCCAAGCACACCTATTAAAGTTTCAGATACATCAGATAGTACTAATGTGAAAATTACTAAAAATGATATTGAGAATGGTGTAAAGAAACAAGTTATATTTGTTTATGAAAAGAAACAAGCAAAAACAACTGTAAAAATATGGTATAAAAATGAAAAAACAGGGGACGTAATTACTGGTATTGAGCCTAATCCGGTTGGACCTAATGATAGAAATTCAGATGGTAAATACTATTACAAAGATTTAACATCAAATGGATATACTTACATAGGTGTGCAAGTTGATGAATCTTCAATAGATTCTACTACAGACAATGCTACTATACCTGATGATAAAAAACTACACGAAATTACTTTCTGGTATAAACCAGAGGAAATTACAAGAATAAAAATAACTCACAAATCTGAAAGTAATAAGATTTTATCTGGTCCTATAGAATTTACTATAAAAAATGGTGAGAGTGCTAAAACATTTAGCCAACAAGCAACAGCATTTGGTTCAAATTATGAATATACTGGTTTGGAAAAAATAAGTCCAGAAAAAGAAACAAAGGATCCTTCAAAAACATCAATAACGATTGGATTTGATGGTGATAAAACATATGAAATAATTTTCTGGTATAAAATGCAAACTCATATAAAAATAATTGGCAAATGTGAAGGTAGAGCAGGATTTATTTATACAAAAGATTTAGGAAAGGCTAATTTACCATTAAAAGGAACATATAAAGAAAGTTCATATACGCCAAACAATTACACATATTTAAATGAGTATGAAGTAAAGTATGGAACTCATACATATATGGGAAAGGGCACAACTACTTCTGGTAGTTCAGTTTCTCTTGATATAGCAGAAAGCAACGATGCACCAAATCAAATATTGATTGTATTTTATTATAAATCTAATTATTTAGCTACTGTTGAACATTACTATGTTGATCCAACAGGTGCTAATAGTGATGAATTGAAAGAAAAATATGATATTAATATTATTCCTGGTGTTTCAAAGGAATTACCATCAATTCGTATGGTAAATAAAGAAGGCACACCTTGTATTAATTTGAAATACGATGGCCTAAATGTAACACCAAATAATTTCAAACAATATACAAGAGATGCATATACGTTAACATTTACACCAGATGAATCAAATTATATAATAAGATTTTATTATACTTCTCAAATTATAAAGATTAGACACGAAAAAGAAAATGGAAAGCTAATAGAAGAAGAGGAAAAAATATTAAATCCTAATGAAGAAGAGAATCCTTTAAAAGATTATACTTTTAAAGAATCTAAGTTAAATGATGATGACCCAACAAAAGATACTCCTGTTAAAGTGCCAGTAAAAGAAGGCGTTCCATCACAGGAATTAGTATTTATATATAAGGATCCAGAACTAATATTTGGTCCAGATGATCCAAATCCAGAACCAAATCCTGAGGATTATAACAAGAAAAGAAATGAATATAATACGGGTATAATTCCTAATGACTTAAATAACCAATTAATAGGTCAAGATGCTGAAAAGTATTATTGGGTATTAAATGAAAATGGAGAAATAACAGTTAGACTTGCTGTTGGTCATATGGATACTGGTACACATTCACTTACATGTACTTTAAAAATTCCTTTTGATGTATATATAAATAAAATTTATAACAAAGCAAACACAGAATGTACTGTGAAGTGTGATTATAAGGAAACAAAAGACGGATACGATATATATGAAGGAAACATAAAAGATATATATGTTCCAGTTTGGGTTGAAGAAAAAGAATATGAAATAACGGGTAAGGTAAATTATGTGTACACTTCAGCAGATGGAAAAGCAGCTAATCCAATAAATAGTACTGCTACTGCTGAGGTTACGGTTGTTGGAGCAGTATATGATTTTACAATAACAAATTTAGATGGTTCAGATACAACAGGCGATTCAATGTGGAAAAAATCATTGTTCCCAACAGTAAAACAAGTTGAAGAAGGTTATAAAGCTACAGCAACAGCTATAGGACAAGGTACACAACAACCTTCAAAATATTATCAAGCAATTAAACGTGGTACAAGATTTTATTTCTCTGTAAATACATTAGGTGCTGCAAATAATCAAATAGAAATAGTTCCAAATTTTTACTATGTATCTGCTAATGGACAAAGTTTAGAAAAAGTAACTATGAAATCTAATTATATGAATAGTACAAGAAGCATTAACTTAAATGATACAAATAGAGTAACAACTGAGTTCTCAAAAGAAAGAGCAATGAAAAATACATTAGATAATGGAGCTACATCAAAAGCTGGTACTGTATTTGAAGTTGGTAATTATAGAAAGCTTACATTAAACAGAAATGTTAATACACCTTACTTGGGAATTGTAAACGATGTAAAAGCTAGATTTGCAGGAAAAGAATTAACAGCCATTTTACAAGGTACGGCTAAAACAGATAAAGATTTATACAAAGTAGCAAATCATTGGTATGCTGATTATTCTGTGCCAAATGATGCAACATTCTATAAGGCTGATGGTACACAAGTAGATGAAAATGGATGCTTAGTTGTATACTTCTCAATAATAACAAAGAATAACGCTAATAATGAATATTTAGCATATAATTTAGAATCACCATTTGTACAATCAGAAAAAATATCTGAATGGAACTATGAAAGAAAAGATAATACATTAACAAAAGTAGCAGACTATAGACTTGTTTTACCAAAAACAAGTGTAAATAACGCATCAAAAAATATAACAACAAATGATATTTGGATAAAAGGTACAAATAAAGCAGGACATACAGCAGTTATAATTTATAGCTTAAAACAAAATGTTTCAACAAGACAAAATGTAACATCTGCTGGAACTCACTAATAAATATAAACACTCTCTTTTATAAGGGAGTGTTTTTTTATGCAAATTTTAACTAGATAAAAGTTTATGGTTTAGCTAATATAATTAAATTTTGCACATCCATTTTTACTTGATTTTTAAAAGCAATAATGTTATGCTAATTTAAGTAAAAGAGGAGGTAATTATGGATAATATTGCAAATAAATTAGTAGAGGAGTTTAAGCTAAAACCTTTTCAAGTTGAAAATGCTATAAAGCTTATAGATGAAGGAAATACCATTCCATTCATTGCTAGATATAGAAAAGAAGCAACAGGCGAACTTTCAGATGAACAATTAAGAGATTTATTTGAAAGGCTAACGTATCTTAGAAATCTAGAAAAGAGAAAAGAAGAGGTCATAAGGTTAATAGATGAACAAGGAAAACTTACAGAAGAACTTCAAAACACAATAGTTAGTGCACTAACTATGACAGAAGTTGAAGATTTATATAGACCATTTAAGCAAAAGAAAAAGACAAGGGCAACTATCGCAAAAGCAAAGGGATTAGAGCCTTTAGCAAATATAATATTTGAACAAAAAGATAAAAGAGACATAAACGAGATTGCTAAGGAATTTATCGACGAAGAAAAAGATGTAAAGACAGCAGAAGAGGCAATTAATGGAGCTAAAGATATTATTGCTGAAATGATCTCAGATGTCGCAGAATTTAGAAAAGATATAAGAAAGATTATTTATGATAAAGGTGTAATTGCAACAAAGGCAAGTAAAGATGAAAAATCAGTTTATGAGATGTATTATGACTATAATGAGGCGGTAAAGAAAATTCCAAGTCATAGAATTTTAGCTATCAATAGAGGAGAAAAAGAAGATTTCTTAAAGGTAAAGATTGAAGAAACGGATGATGCAATACTAGATTATTTAAATGGAAAAAATTTAGTTCCAGATGGTTCGTATAAAGAGATTATGTTAGAAACGATTGAAGATGCTTATAAAAGGCTTATTAAACCATCTGTTGAAAATGAAGTTAGAAATGAATTAACGGATATGGCAGAGGAGCAAGCTATAAAAGTTTTCGGACAAAATGCGAAGAAATTACTTCTTCAAGCCCCACTAAAAAATTTAATAGTAATGGGATTTGACCCAGCATATCGTACTGGTTGTAAGATTGCGGTAATAGATGATACAGGAAAACTTTTAGCAACAACAACTGTATATCCTACTGAACCTCAAAATGACACTGAGGGCGCAAAGAAAAAGTTACTAGAACTTATTAATAAGTATAATATTAATATGATTGCGATAGGAAATGGTACAGCATCTCGTGAGTCTGAAATGTTTGTAGCTGATATGATTAAAGAAGTAAAACATGATATTCATTATGCAATTGTGAGTGAAGCAGGTGCTTCTGTTTACTCGGCTTCTAAGCTTGCAACTGAGGAATATCCTGATATAAATGTTTCTTTAAGAGGTGCAATTTCTATTGCCAGAAGACTTCAAGACCCACTTGCAGAACTTGTAAAGATTGATCCAAAGAGTATTGGTGTTGGACAATATCAACACGATGTAAATCAAAATAAGCTAGATGAAAGTTTGACAGGTGTTGTTGAAGATGCAGTAAATAGTGTTGGGGTTGATTTAAATACTGCTACGCCTTCGCTTTTAAAATATGTTTCTGGTGTTAGCAAGACGATTGCTAATAATATAGTGAAATATAGAGATGAGAACGGAAAGATTAAAGAAAGAAAAGAGCTTTTAAAAGTATCTAAATTAGGTCCAGCTGCTTTTACTCAATGTGCAGGTTTCTTAAGAATCATAGATGGAAAAAATCCTTTGGATAATACATCTGTGCATCCAGAAAGTTATGATACGGCTGAGAAAATTTTAGCAAGTATTGGATTTTCTTCTAAAGATTTAAAAGAGAAATTACCAGAGGTTAGAGCTAATTTAAATACAGTCAATGTATCAAAGATTGCAAATGAACTCGGAGTTGGTGAGCCGACTGTAAAAGATATAATAAAAGAACTTCAAAAACCAGGTAGAGATCCAAGAGATGATATGCCAAAACCAATATTAAGAAGTGATGTTTTGAAGATGGAAGATTTACAAGAGGGAATGATATTAACAGGAACTGTTAGAAATGTTATAGACTTTGGTGCTTTTGTGGATATTGGAGTAAAGAGCGATGGACTTGTACATATTTCTGAATTAAGTGATAAGTATATAAAAAATCCCATGGATGTAGTTTCGGTTGGGGATATTGTGAAGGTTAGAGTTATTAAGGTTGATTTAGAGAGGCATAAGGTTGCATTGTCTATGAGAGGGTGCTGAAAAATTTAATAAAAAATAAAATCTTGGTGTCGTGACGGTTTGATAATACTTTTAGTAGCGTTTTTTGTCAAGGTGGAGATTGCGCCAGCAATACTACCTTGACAAACCTAGCGGATAAAAGTTTTATCAAACCGTCACGACACCAAGATTTTATTTTTTATTAAATTATGGTGAGTTCGAAAAAAATGCAGGGGGACTGTTATTCAGCTTCGATGCTGTAAAGGCTTTCTTCGATTACTTCCCATATTGTTTCTTGATTTAGTTTTGTTTCTGAAGAGTATGCGAATATTAAATCCTCCGGGACTTCTAGAATTTTTGCGATATCGGCAACGCATGAAGAGACTTTTGTTTTGGCTATTTTATCTGCTTTGGATGTGATTACGATGTAGTGTTTTCCTGTATGTTTTATAAAGTCTAGCATCATGATGTCGTTTTCGCTTGGTTTGTGTCTAATGTCTATAAGCAAAATTATTAGGTTTATGTTTTTTCTGCTTTTTAGATAGCTTTCTGTTGAAGCTCCTACTTTGACTTGCTCAGCTTTTGACATTTCTGAATAGCCATAGCCTGGCAGGTCAACAAAGTAGAATTTATCATCCATGTTGTAGAAGTTTAATTGTCTGGTTTTTCCTGGAGCACTACTTGTTCTTGCAAGTGATTTTCTGTTTATCATTGAGTTTACAAATGATGATTTTCCTACGTTTGATTTTCCAGCCAAAACTATTTCTGGTAAGTTGTTTTTTGGATATTGAGATTTATTCATTACAGATATTTCAAATCTTGGATTTTTTATTAGCATTTTTTGACCTCCTATTTTTTAGAAAGTATAGCATAAAAGGTGGCTTTTTGCAAGATGCTCACGTGAGATGGCTTGATTAAGGAATGTGCTATAACGGGTGTAGGCAAACTGATAAAACTTTTATCCGCTAGGTTTTGTCAAGGTAGTATGGCTAGCGCCATCTCCACCTTGACAAAAAAACGCTACTAAAAGTGTTATCAGTTTGCCTACACCCGTTATAGCACATTCCTTAATCAAACCATCTCACGTGAGCATCTTGCAAAAGTCATAAGAAAAGGCTTCTCTTAAAAATAAGAGAAGCCGTAGGGTTCAAAAGTAATTACTTGTCAGAAACTTCGATAGATTTGAGAAGTTCGTCCAAGTCCTCGCCAGAGATGGATTCGTTCTCAATCAAATAGTTCGCAAGTGCATCGAGCATCAGACGGTTATCCGTAAGAATTTGCATCGTTCTTACTTCGCACTCTTTCGCAATCTTAATGCATTCGTGAGAGATAAGATTGCGCATCTCGTTACTCTCGTTAAGAACTGCCATGAGGGCAATCTTAGGAGATACATCAAGAGGACCGATTTCATCGCTCATACCGTATTTCTGCACCATGGAAGAAATAACGGAAGTCGCAGCTTGAATATCGGACGAAGCACCGGTCGAAAGAGCATCGAAAACGATTCTTTCTGCACATCGACCACCGTACATAATGCAAATACGATCGAGCAACTTCTGCTTGGAGACGATAACTTTCTCTTCATCGAGCGAACTAAGTGTATATCCACCAGCAGTACCACGAGAAGTGGAAAGTACTCGAATGATGGACTTTTTGCCAGAAAGGATATATTCCATAACGGCATGTCCTGCTTCGTGATATGCAATCAATTTTTGCATCTCGGTGCTGTGTTTTTTGTCGTTAACACTGCCACAAGAGAAAGAATCGAATGCATCAAAGAAGTCATTTTGAGTGACTTTGTCGTGCTCGTTTTTGTTTGCAAACTCGACAGCGGTCTTAACGAAATCTTTGATTTCCCCAATGGAAAATCCTACGCAAAGTTTAGTAAGCAAATCAAAGTTTACGTCGCTACTGAGTTTAACCAAATCGGTAAACTCTTTAAGCAAAGCTTGTCTTTCTTTAAAGTCAGGAGCTTCCATAACGATGACTTTTTTGAAACACTTTTCATAAGAGCTATCGGAAAGCAAAGCAGTAGGATCTTCGCAAGTTGCAAAGAGTATCACGTGAGGATAAACTTCAAGGTATTTTTGGAGTTTATCAATAATAATTTCGGAAAAGATTGCATTTCCAGTACTTGCGGAAGCAGTATACAAAGTCTCGAAAGAATCAATCTGAAGAATATAACGATTTACGTGAGGAGCAAGTTCAAATAGTGATTCGAGCAAGTTTTCGTTTTCAAAAAATCTCGAAGCATGCACTTTGATAAGGTGAAGGTTAGCTTCATTCGCAAAAGCACGAATTAAGGCATTTTTGCCACTACCGTTTTCACCAATCAAAAGAATATGCTTTTCGGGTGCATATACATCCGTAGGAGTTTTTTGTACCGTGTAAAGATTTTTAATGTAGTTCAAAAGCGGAGTAAGTTCACGAGTCGGTTCTTTCACATACAAGCTGCTAAACTTCATGCCATTTTCAGGATCGGGTTCAATAAATTCGAAACCATCTTCAAGAGTATTAAATTCAATGCATTTATTTTCTTCATCATCTTCACTATCAATTGAAGTAGCAACAAGAGCAGCAATACCAAGTCCAATTACTTCCAAAATAAAAAGAATCTTGAAAAATGCGATGGGAAAGCAAATTGTGCAAATCAACGTGAGTGCTACCAAGCAACCGAAGAGTACCAGCTTGTTAAGTGATTTCCAAAGCTTGGCAACCGTAATTGCAAGCCGCCCAACCCAAGAGCCTTTGTATTCTGAAAGGTTAGTCTTCATAATAGAGAATCCTCCTTATGATTTTTAGTTTTTTTTACGGCAACATTATATATTGCAAGTCGAAAATTGTCAATGAAATTTGTAAGAGTATGAGATTAAAATTAATAAAAAATAACCACTCTGTCCTATGAACTGCACCCCAAATGTTAGACAAAAAAATCTAACGTTTGGAGGTGCTTTTTT
>ERZ825670.3058-NODE-3058-length-14739-cov-3.694293_pt1 | contig 14739 bp, 17 predicted proteins | sample MGYA00519929_ERZ825670 | MGnify/ENA primary metagenome ERZ825670 (study PRJEB31778, sample SAMEA3449207) | human gut metagenome | biome: human gut; feature: human-associated habitat; material: faeces | place: United Kingdom | collected 2010/2012 ...
TATTCTTATTTATTGTTATTGCAATATTAGGTATGAGAAAATATTCTGATAGATATGATAATCCAAGTGAGAATAATTACAATATATATAAGAAGAACTACATTATTAATAAGAAAGATTATTTAACTGATGCGAATAAATGGCCTATAAAAGAAGGTGTTATATGCGGAATTCTACTTTGCATAGCGATGAATTTGCAGCAGATAGGGATTAATACATATCCTGATGGAGTTGCTGTATCAGGGAGAGCTGGATTTCTTACAGCGACTTATGTTGTTATGATTGCGATTGCTTCAGTATTTATGGGACAAAAGCTTCATAAGCTTACCATAATAGCTGCATTTGTATGTATTGTAGGAATGTATCTTTTGTGTATTGCGGGTGGAATTAACGAAATATATGTTGCGGATATATTAGAGTTAATGTGTGCTGTTGCATTTACAATACATATGTTTACTGTAGATAAATGTGATAAAGCAGATGGTGTTAAATTATCCTGTATACAATTCTTAACAAGTGGAATATTGTCAGGAATATTAATGCTTATATTTGATAAAGCAGACATTAACAGCATTATGAAAGCAATAATACCAATATTATATGCAGGTGTTATGTCAAGTGGAATTGCTTACACTCTTCAGATTATTGGGCAGAAATATGCCAAGCCATCAGTGACTGCCATTGTATTGAGCCTTGAGTCGGTATTTGCTGCACTTGCAGGCTGGATTTTATTAGGTGAACATTTAAGCACAAGGGAACTTACTGGCTGTATATTAGTATTCACAGCGGTCATTATTGCACAGATACCACAATTTGCTCATAACGTTGACGATAGTAAACAACAGGTCATAGAATAAAATTATTGAGATGCTCTCTCCTAAATAGCAAGTTTTAAGTATTTAACTTACCTTTTTAGAAGGGAGCTAATTATTTGTTAAATGATTATTATCATTACGTTTATTTGACAGATTTATTGCTGTCTTCTGATTTTTCTGATTCGTCTGCTTTTTTAGCTTCATCTGCATACTGTTTTTTAAGTTTTTCTGATTTAAATTTATAAATGAGCAGTCCGGTTGGAAATGGAAGTACTGCAATTATAAATAAAAGCACTATTATTATTATTACTTTAGTTTCACTCATATGCACTCCTAATGTATTAATAGCTTTAATTTGATCAATTATAAAGTAAAGTTAGTGCCAAAAGTAAATCCGGCACTAACGTATATTGTTATGAATTAGATTGTTTTTGATTTACAATATATTTGATAAGAATAATTGTAAGAGTCATAAGCACAATACCTATAATTAAAGGAACTACAGGATTGTGTATGAAACCAGCAATTATATATGTTATAAATGATACTGCGGCAACAACAACTACATAAGGAAGTTGTGTCGATACATGGTTCATATGGTTACACTGTGCACCAGCCGATGCCATAATAGTTGTATCTGATATAGGTGAACAGTGGTCGCCGCATACAGCACCTGCCATACAAGCAGATATAGATATAATCATCATAGTATTATCAGTTCCAGAAAACGTATTAACAACAATAGGTATAAGAATACCGAATGTACCCCAGCTTGTTCCGGTTGCAAATGCAAGGAATATCGCTACAAGGAATATAATGGCTGGAAGGAAATTAAGCAGGCTTCCAGAAGCACCATTTACAAGACCTGCTACATATTCTTTAGCACCTAAGCTGTCTGTCATACTCTTGAGTGTCCATGCAAAAGTAAGGATAAGGATTGCTGGAACCATAGCTTTAAAACCTTCAGGAATACATTCTACAAATTCATTATAAGAAATAATTTTTCTTGGAATATATAAAATAAAGACAAAGATCAAAGTAACAAATGTACCATAAACAAGCCCTCTCGAAGCATCACATTGACTAAAAGCAGTAATTAAATCTTTTCCATCAAAGAATCCTCCAGTATAAATCATCCCAATAATACAACTCATAATTAAAACAATAACAGGTAAAATCAAATCTAGAACTTTCCCCTTTTGATTATAAGAAATTTCTTCATTTGTCTGATAAGAATCATCCCCAAAACAAACATCGCCATTTTGAGCAGCTAATTCATGTTTTTTCATCTTTCCAAGATGAAACTCACTGCCAATAACATAACAAACCATGACAATTGTTAAAAGAGCATAAAGATTAAAAGGAATTGTATTTAAAAACAATTGAAAACCATCCCCTGAGGTATAACCACTTACAGCTGCAGCCCATGATGAAATAGGTGCAATAATACAAACAGGTGCTGCTGTACTATCAATAATATAGGCAAGCATTGCTCTTGAAACTTTAAATTCATCTGTGATTTCACGCATAACACTTCCAACTGTTAAACAGTTAAAGTAATCATCAACAAAGATAACAACGCCTAAAATAAAAGTAGAAAACAAAGATTGTTTAGAAGATTTCATCTTCTTTTTAGCCCATTTTCCATAAGCTTGACTTCCTCCACTTTTAGTCATTAAAGTCACAATAATTCCTAACATTACTAAAAATATTAAAATTCCAATATTAGAAGGTTTACTTAAACAATTAACAACTGTATCAAACAATAAATTTAAACTTTCAACAAGATGAAAATTTGTTAGTAATAAAGTTCCTGAAACAATTCCAATGAGTAATGAAATATAAACTTCTTTTGTTTTTAAAGCAAAAATAATTGCGATTACAGGCGGTAATAAAGCCCATATTGTCTTTACATAATTCATTCTTTCCCTCCATAAAAAAAGTACCTTGAGAATATCAAAGTACTTTACATACAAGATAGCTCTCCACTAAAAAGTGACAAGAAATTATATATTTTATAATTTCCCAGATAAATAACATTTGGTGCTGTTATTTTCTTCGGCACGTTTCCCTTTCATTGTTGACTGTCACCAAACATTATCAACAATTACTCTTGATTCATGCACCTCTACCAATTCTTCTATTTTGTCTTTTCAAGAATAACAAAGTCCAACATACTTGTCAATCAAATTGTATGAAATCAAGTATAATTTATTATGGTATAATACCTTTAGGAGGTAGTAAAATGAATGATTATATCATAAACTTTTTAAAAGAAATCATGGCAATTGATAGTCCTTCTGGATATACCAAAGAAGTCATTCACCATTGTCAAAAAGAAGCTGAGAATTTAGGATTTCATACGCATCAAACAAATAAAGGAAATCTAGAAATTTATGTTGAAGGTCAAGATGATTATACAGTAGGATTTTGTGGTCATGTGGATACTTTAGGATTAATGGTTAGAAGTATTAAAAGTGATGGCACATTAGCTTTTACAAATGTTGGTGGTCCAATTATTCCTACATTGGATGGTGAATATTGTCGTATTCATACAAGAAGTGGTAAATGTTATACAGGAACAATTCTTTCTAATTATCCTGCTGTTCATGTTTATAAAGATGCTAAAAGTGCACCGAGAGATTGTGAAAATATGCATGTAAGAATTGATGAAGTAGTTAAAAATAAAGAAGATGTACAAGCTTTAGGTATTCAAAATGGTGATTATATTGCTTATGATCCTAAAACTGAAATTACAGCATCTGGTTTTATTAAATCACGTTTTTTAGATGATAAAATGTCTGTCGCTATTTTATTTGGAATGCTTAAGCATTTAGCTAATAATCATATTAAACCCAAACATAATCTCATTGTTATTATTTCTACTTATGAAGAAGTAGGACACGGAAGTAGTTATATTCATCCTAATATTGATGAATTGATTGCTGTAGATATGGGATGTATTGGTGAAGATTTAGCTTGTAGTGAATATGATGTCAGTATTTGTGCTAAAGATGGTAGTGGACCTTATGATTATGATTTAACTTCTAAACTCATTGAACTTGCAAGTACGCATCAGTTACAATACGCTATTGATATTTATCCTTATTACAGCAGTGATGTTTCAGCCGCTTTACGTGGTGGTCAAAATATTAAAGGCGCTTTAATTGGCCCAGGTGTAGCAGCTAGTCATGGTATGGAAAGAACACATCTTCAAGCTGTAGAAAATACTTTAAAATTATTACTTGCTTATATAGCATAAAAATGTTGTCAAATGACAACATTTTTATTTTACTTTAACACCAAGGATCCCTATTAAATCTACAGCTTGAAAATCATTAATAATCAATCCTTTTAAACTTGCTAGATCAAACATTGCCCCTTGTATTTGACATGTAGATAAATCTAATCCTTTATGATGTAATGAAGCAAGTTCACTTTGTATTAAATTTGTTTCATTAAATTGTATTTTTTTAAAGTTTGCATCATAAAATGATGCTTCTTGTAAATCACAATGATCAAACATAACATTGAACAATTGACTTGATGATAAATTACTATAACGTCCCTGACAATGATCAAATAAAACATCTTTTAAATTTGTTTCAATAAAAGAAGTTCCTGTTAATTTACAGTTTTTAAATTGTACACGATTTAAATATTGATGATCAAAATTTTGATTTGATAGATCACATTTATCAAAAGTAACATCTATTAAATCAAGATGCTTTAATGAAACTTTAGTAAAATCGATATTTTCAAAAAGACAACCATCAAAAGTTAAATCTTGAATAATTGTTCTTTGTTGAATATTTTGATCAATATGAACATCTTGAAATTTCATTTTTTTTAAACATTCTTCAAAACTTGTTTTTTCTATATAGGATAGTTTAGGTGCAACTAACTTCATTTTTTCTCCTTCTTTAAGGAATCCCAAAAATTCCAAAATTCTTTTTTTTGAACAATTCCATTTCTACTTAAAATAACATAATCTTCTCCTTGCCAAGCATAAAAGACATCTGTTTCTTTAAAACCATTTTTTAAATAAAATTGTTTTCTTTTTATTCTTTGTTCTTTATTAGAAGTATCTTTAATTTTTTCAATATCTACAATAATCTTTTTAGAATCATATTGTTTTGCTAGATCATTAAGAATATAGCTTCCTATACCTTGATCACGATATTCTTTTTTTACAGCAAGATATAAAATATGCGCTATTTGACTTTGAATACATAAAATGGCAAAACCTACAAGTTGATTTTCTTGATAATAACCATAAATAGCGCCTAAATGTAATTCATCAAATAATCGAGTTAAATCCATTTGTTCATTTTTTGGAAATGCTTGTTGATAAAGGATGTATACTTCTTCTATTTCTGTGCTATGAAAAGCGATTTGTTTTTTTATCATTTTAAAAAACTCTTAATTTCTTAAGAGTTTAAATAAGTCCTTTTTCTTCTAATTGTTTTAAACAATAAGCAATTCCATTATCGTTGTTAGATAAAGTAATGTAGTTTGCTCTTTCTTTTACTTCATCTACAGCATTTTCCATAGCAACACCATATCCACAATATTCAATTAATGATAAATCATTATAACCATCACCAAAAGCAATTGTTTCTTCTTGTTTAATTCCTAATTTCTTACATAAAACATCTAAAGAAGCAGCTTTATCAATTCCATTTGCCATACATTCAATAAAATAAGGATCACTTCTATAAATAGACATCTTTCCTTCATATGGAGCTTTGAATTCATCTAAAATTTGAGCCACATATGCAGGTTCTCCAGTAATCAATACTTTATTGACATCAAAGTTCACTTCTTTTTTAAAATCTTGAACATGTTTAATATTCATTTTTGTTGTGAAACTTTCTAATTGAATCCAATGATCTCCAATATCTTCTGTAATGATTTCAGTAGCGTTATATGTAAGTGGTGATAAACCAAATGCTTTGGCACGATCATACATTTCATGAGCAACTTCACTTGATAATGTTTGTTCATAAACAACTTCATTTGTTTTATAATCTAAAACTCTTGCTCCATTGAAAGATAATAAATATCCTCCTACTTGATCTAAAGTTAATTCTTTTGCTTCTTTAAAGATACCAGCTGTTGGTCTTCCAGAAGCTAAAACAATAATAACACCTTTTTGTGCTAATTTAATAAGTTCTTGCTTTGTTTCTTCTAAAATATTTTTATTTTTATCTGTTAATGTTCCATCTAAATCTAATGCTATTAATTTATACATTTTTCTACCTACCTTTGCGACTATTATAACAAAGCCTTTATAAAAAACAAAATTATTTCTTAAAAAGAAAAAACAATGTTTTCACATTGCTTTTTCACGCCCCTGCCAAGGACTTTCATTATAACATATTTTATAATTCAAAAATATGATTTAATAGTTCTATTCCTGTTTTTGTTTTAAAAACATTCTTTTTCATTTTTTCGATAGCTTCTTTAGTGAAATTCGATTCATCACCATTTACTAAAAAGTCAGCTTCTAATAAAATTTGATAATCTAAACCATCTACATCTTTATACGTATGATGATGTCCTACTAAATAAGCCACACGTTCAATAAAAGCTTCATCTAAAGAATAATTTTTTAAGAAATCTTTTACTAAAACTGGTCCTTCTTGTTCTTGTAAATATCCTGCAGAATTTCCATATTTTTCACGACACATTGGACAAGCTATATCATGAACAATAGCAGCTACTTCGAGTATTTCTTGTTCTCTTTTTTCTAAATGCTCTAATTTTCCAATAATACGTGCATATTGATGCACTTTTAAAAAATGGGCAACATCATGTTTGATTTTATTTCCTTGAGTATATAAAATCATGCCTTGTTCAATTTCTTCAATCATTTTCTTTCTCCATTTGATCAATAAGTTCGATTACTTCTTGAATCATCCCATCACAATGAGGTTTCTTTTGTCCACCATTCTTTGCATTCTCTTTAAGTAAATCTGCACAATTAATAAGTCCATGATGATTATTAGAAATTGTTTTGATAAATTGGTTCACTTTTGCTGGTGAATCAATTCCTTTTGCTCCTAAAATCATTAAACCACTGGTAATAGCACCACAGACGCTCCCACATTTCATACCACCACCAAAGTTACATCCCAAATGATTAGCAAGTTCTTTATTGATTCCTAAATCATCGGCATAAACTTCCATAATTGTTTGTGCACAATTATGAACCATGGGTGTAGCATTTCTTAATTCTTTTGCTTTTTCTATATGTTTATTCATCTTTCAAATTCCTTTTCTTTTTATATCTTTATTATAACGAATTTTTATTTTGAATAAATCTTTTTTTGCCAACTTCTTTTTTGACAATGTGGACATTTCATATATCTTGTTCTTCCATAATGCATTGCAAAATAAACTTGTTGATAGCTTGGAATATATTTATGATGACACTTTAGACAGTCATAATAGCCTTCTTCTGTTTCTATTTTTAAAGCAATTGATACACCAATAATCAAAAAGATAAAGCTTAAGATAAACAAGATGACTTTTAATACACTGTTTTCAACAAAATAAACAGACATAAAAATTAAAATCAAAAAGATACTCGTTGAACCAATGCCAATAACATTTTCATAAAAGAACATTTTCTTTGTTTGTTTTACTTCTTGATTGGCCATCATTAATAAATTATCTTCTGCTTTTTGTTGATAATTTCTTTCTTCGATAAATTCTCCCGTTAACAGCTCATTGACTGAAATATCTAATATTTGACAGAGTTCTAACATATACATAGGATCTGGTAGACCCTTTCCTCTTTCCCATTTAGAAATTGTCCGATCACTAATTCCTAAATAGCTTGCAAGTTTAGCTTGTGTAAGCTTTTTATCTTTTCTTCTTTGAGCAATAAAACTTCCTATTTTTTCTTGATTCATAACTTTCACCTCACTTGCATTTTATGTATATTCATACAAAATGTAAACAAACGCATCGTAGAGATAAGAAAAGCAGCCTTAATTGGCTGCTTGATGATGATAAACTTTTGGGCGTACATGAATGAAATAAACAAGTGCTAGTGCTAATACAGTAACAAACCAACTAATTGGATAAATGATTAATAAATGATCGTATGAGGCAATTGATGGATAAATTGTATATAAGTAAGCAAGTCTTACTCCACAAATTCCCGCAACACAAATACCTGCTGGAACACTTGAATAACCAACACCTCTCATTACACTTGAGAAAACTTCAATTGACATGTTAAGGAATTGGAATGGTAAAATAATTTTCATTCTTGTATAAGCTAAACTAGCTACTGAAACATCTGATGTAAAGAAACTAATAAAGAAATGATCAAAGATTACAAATATCATACAAGCAACCATTGTTGTTGCTCCCCCTAATAAGAAAGATTGAAGTGTAATCTTTTTACAACGGTCATATTTTTTAGCACTATAATTTTGTCCAATAAATGTAACCGCAGCTTGAGCAAATGAACTTAATATATAATAAGCAAAATATTCATAGTTTAAAGCTGCTGAACTGGCTGCAATAGCATCTGATCCTAAAGCATTTAATGATGATTGAATGCAAACATTTGAAATAGAGAAAACCATACCTTGTAAACCAGCTGGAACCCCAATTTTCGCAATTCTTTTTAAAATTCTTCCATTAATTTTTAATTCTTTTAAATCAATTCTTAAAGCATCTGTTTCATGCATTAACCAATAAAGTAACATCATAGAACTAAAGATATTAGAAACAACAGTTCCAATAGCTACTCCTTCTACAGACATATGTAAAACAATAACAAAGAACAAATTTAAAATAACGTTAATGACTCCACCAATAAATAATGCAATAAGTGGTCTTTGAGTATCTCCTTTACTTCTTAAAACAGCTGCAGCAAAGTTATAGAGCATGACAAAAGGAACCCCAATAAAATAAATTTTTAAATATACTTCTGCAAGATTAATAATATCATCTGGTGTTGACATCAACTCTAAAATAGGTCTTGCGAAAAAGAATCCTACAAACAATAAAACAATTCCAATAATCACCGACATTAAAATTGAAGTATGTGCTGCAAGTGATGTTCTCTTTTCATCATTTTGTCCTATAAATGATGCAATAACAACATTAGCACCTATTGATAACCCTACAAATGAGTTAACAAGTAAATTAATGATTGGACCATTTGCTCCAACGGCAGCTAATGCCCCACTTCCTGCAAAACTTCCGACAACAGCAACATCCGCTGCATTAAATAATTGTTGTAAAATACTACTTGCTGCTAATGGTAAAGCAAAAAGTATGAGCTTGTTCCAAATAGAACCATTTAACATATCAAATGTTTTCTTTTTCTTCATATTATCCCTCCTGTTTACTATTCTATTTCTTTTAATTCAAGATGTATAATAATAATTGTGCAATCTACTATAACTTAAATGTATAGTGATATTTTATCTTCTTTATTTTTATTATTCCAATACTTTTATTGTAGATAATATTATGCTTATAAAGCATATTTTGACAAAGAAAAAAGAAATGAAATCATTTCTTTGTCATACGATATTGCTTTTCTAAAGTAAGCCAACGTGATGCCTCCACATGAAAGAATGCTTCTAATTTTTTAGCAATTTCTTCATTAAGTTCACATTCCCCTAAAATAAGTTGTGTCACTTCATCTAGATTCATATCCATCTTTTGTGCAAAATCGTTATAAGAGATATTTAAAGTTGTAAGTATATCTCGAATATAATATCCCGGTGCATAAGCAACCGCATTTGTACTTTTATCCATCTTTTTCACCCAATATGTATTATATTCTTTCTGTTATTTTGTTGCAATAAATTATTTCCAAGGAAATAATTTAGAAAAGAGTCAGAAAAAATCTAACTCTTAAATAATTTGGAAAATATAGAATTTTAAATAAGATGTTTCTTCCATTGTCCATAAAATAGGATGATCTGCATTTTGTTGAGTAACAGAAACTTGTTTTAAAACAACGCCTGCTTCACTTGCAGCTTCTCTTAACATTTTTTCAAAATTAGCTGTTTCCATAAAACGTGAACAACTACATGTAATAAGATATCCTCCATTTTTTAAAACTTTCATTGCTTGTTTATTGATTCTTTTATAACCATTATAAGCTTTTTGAACAGTTCTTCTTGATTTCGTAAATGCTGGTGGATCTAAAACAATTATATCAAATTCATTTTCTTTTAATTCATCTAAATAATCAAAGACATCTGCTTGTACAAAATCAATTTTTTCTTCTAAATGATTAAGTTTAGCATTTTGATAGCCTTGATCTAATGCTGTTTTAGAAACATCAACAGAAACAACATGACTAGCATTTCCCATAGCAGCATTTAAGGCAAAACCACCTGTATGACTAAAACAGTCAACGACACGTTTTCCATGAGCAATTTTTCTAAGTAAATAACGATTTGATTTTTGATCTAAAAAATATCCTGTTTTTTGTCCATTTTCAACATCTACATGTAATAATAAACCATTTTCATTAATAATTGTTTGTGTAGGTAAATCTTTATTTTTATAATAGCCTTTATATTGTTCTAAACCTTCTTTAGTTCTAATTTGGATATCATTTCTTTCATAAATACCTTTAACATCTTCTCCATCTGCTTTTAAGACATCTAAAACAATTTCATAAATCATATCTTTAATTTGTTCTAAACCATAAGAACTGATTTGACTTACTAAAATATCATTATAACGATCTATCACAAGTCCAGGTAATAAATCAGCTTCTCCAAAAATTAAACGACAATTAGATAAATTATCTCCTTCAACAGTTTTTCTAAAATCATAAGCTTGTTGAATTCTCTTTTTAAAAAATTCACGATCAATTATTTCTTTTCTATCTTTAGATAAAATACGTACCGTAATATGACTTTTTAAAGAAATAAAACCTGTTCCTAAATATCTTCCTTTATTTGTAACAATATCAACAAGTTCACCATTTTTTATTTGAGGATCACATTGTTCTAAATTATTTTTATACATCCACATTTGACCTTTATCAAGCCAAGTAACACCTTCATCTGAAATAATAATTTCTGGATAATTTCTTTCCATTCTATTGACTCCTTTTATTTAATATTTATACCACCAAAAATACAACGTGCATTAAGATAAATAACTTTTGTATTTTCTATTTTATTTTCTCTTTTATGAAGATCGACACCACCTAAAAAATTAGATGATTGTATTTGAATATTTACATCATCTGGCAAATATAAATCAACCCCACCAAACAAAGTTGAAATCGTAATGTTCGTTTTCTCATTTAAATAAGCCTTTGATAAATCTAATATCAATCCATTAAAAGTAACATCATAATTTCCACCTGTATATAACTGATTATCATAAATATTTTGACGAGGTTTCTTTTTATTAAAAGTATCTTTAAAAATCATTTTCAATCCTATTAATACAAAGATAACAGGAACCACTAATTTCCATGCAAATTGAAAATTTATTAATCCTTGACAATAAAGCAATAAATAGATACCTACAATCAAACCTATGATGTTTCCTGTTTTATCTTGATCTTTAAATAAACCAAAAAAACAAGGAACAATAATAAATAATGTCCACCATCCATCAAAGAATAAATCTATATTTGTAATATGAAAAGCATTTAGTCCGATAATAACTCCAATAATGATCAAAATAAGGCCTATAACGGTATTTTCAATTTTTTTCATAAATTTCTCCTCAATTCATCATTATAGCATATAAATAGCATTTTGATTAAACAAAAATAGCACTTATGTGCTATTAATGAAGTAATTCGATTTCATGAATGAAATCATGTTTTAAGATATCTTCGAATTCATCTGATATTTCTTTAGAAGTTTCTTTCTTTAATTCAATAAGAAATATAATTTGATATTCTTCGATTAGGATTGATGAAGGATTATTCTTCATCAAATGTAAAGCAATCGATAAATTATCATCATTGATTTTACAATTATGTGATTTACAAATTGCCCCTAACTCCTTTCTTGTCATGGTTTGTAACTTATGATTTAATGCGTTCATATCCTTCATATTCACCCCTTCTTTCTTACAAATATTATATCTCTAATAAATAAGGGATTCAACGAATATGACCTATTGTTCGATTTCATAAATGTCTTCCATTTTAATAATTTGACCATTTTGAAGAGTAATTGTTTGATAAATTGAATCTATCTTTTTTATTCTTTGAATGGTCGTCAAATAATCTCCACCTGATTTTTTTTGATCTTTTTTGAAGTAAGTAATTTTTATCTTTTCTTTAGTTTCTATAAAATAAAGTAATTTTTGATTTAAAATACTTTTTTTATTTTCATCAAGCTCCTTTTTATCTTCTGTTAGCCTTTGGGTTTCTTGAATAAGTTGTTTATGTCCTGTAAGAGCAGCAAAAGGAGCAAACTGTGCTGCACGATTTTTTTGAGACATATGTTTATACTTTTTAGATTTTTTATAAGGAAGATTTATGATATCACTATAATCATGAATATTTTTGATTGTGGCCATTACGCTTTATGTCCCCCTATAATTTCATTTCTTTCTCTTGTTGTTGCTCCTTCTTCTAAATTCATTCCTTTAAGAATTGCATTTTTACCATATTTTTGTTTGATTTTAAGAGTTGCTTTTTGTAAATTCTTTTCTTTTTCTAAAGCTTCTTTTTCATATTTTTGATTTATATTTTGATGATTTGTAAATAAATTCAATTGTTGATGATAAATCATATCTTTTACTTTATCTTCATATAAAACATTGGATGCTGAAATATTGATTCTTTTAACCAATAAATTCCTATTTACTATTTCATCAAATTTCTTTATTACTTCTTTAATTATCAATTTTGATGATGAAGTATAACGCTCTAAATTGATTGTTCCGTGTGCATGTTTAGGAATCTTTCGATTATAACGATCAATCATCATTTCTCCATGATATTCATTATCTTTATCATAACCAATCGTTAAAACAATTTGATTGGTTACTAATCCTTTTTCTACTAAATCAAGTGCTAATAAATCTAACATTTCTTTAACAATCAATTTTGTTTTTTCAAAATTATAAGGACGACTTAATACCTGACCTGTTCCAATACTATTTCTTTCGGGTTTATAATTTTTAATATCTTTCATTGTACATGATTCATAACCCCATGCATGGTCAATAAGTAACTCAGCATTAACACCAAATAAATCATAAAGAAGTTTTTCATTATAATATTCATTCTCTGCACCTTGTGAACATTTTGCGATATCTCCCATTGTATAAAGTCCTTCTTTTTCTAATTTTTTAGCATATCCTTTCCCTACTCGCCAAAAATCAGTGATTGGACGATGATTCCATAAATACTTTCGATATCTTTCTTCATTAAGTAAGGCAATACGTTGCCCATTATCATCTTTGTTTATATGCTTAGCAACTATATCCATTGCGACTTTACATAAATATAAATTCGTACCAATTCCTGCTTTCGCTATAAGGCCTGTTGTTTCATAAATATCACTTAAAATTTGGGAAGCTAACTCTTTAGGTGTTTTTTGATAAATGTGAGTATAATGTGTTATATCCATAAAAACTTCATCAATTGAATAAACATGAATGTCTTCAGGAGAAACATATTTAAGATAAATTTTATATATTTCTTGGCTCCACTTCATATAATGGGACATTCTTGGAGTTGCTATTTCATAAGCTATTTTTAAATGTTTATTTTTTTGGAGTTTACTTTCTAAGCATGATTCACCATTAAAATAATGACTTTCTTTTAACCTTTTATTATTTTCTCTGTTAATGGTTTGGATTACTTCAAATAATCTTGCTCTACCTGAAATACCATATTTCTTTAAAGAAGGAGAAACAGCTAGACAAATTGTTTTTTCTGTCCTGCTAGCATCAGCAACAACAAGATTTGTATCTAAAGGATCATAACCTTTTTCAATACATTCGACAGAAGCATAAAATGATTTAAGATCTATCGCTAAAAAAATGCCCATTTTGCATCTCCTTTCTTTCATAAAAATCCTTTTGAAGCCAATACATTGCTCTAATCAAGGGATTATTCAAATGTATGCTCATGATAGGTTTCGGAATTGTGAAATACACTTGTCCATTTTCATCAATCAGTTGTTCCTTCCATATGTTTTTGAAACTTACTTTTGCGCCTGAAAGCCCCACTTCAAAATACTGATTGATGAAAAAACCAATCCTATCAAATATGGAATACGCTGCTTTAAAAGCAGTTCTTAACATACTTTCTTTTAAAGAATAATCTGAAGAATCCCCTGTATCAACTAAATCCAATTCCTGATCCGAATAATGTTCGTATGCCTCTTCCGTTGATGTCTTATACCATAAAAGCCTCGCCCAATTATATTCTTGCTTAATTTGGTTAAACAGACCAATGAACTCTTTTTCTCTATCACTATATGGCGCTTCAAAGGGAAGATTGATGCTATCAACCGCGAAGCAGTGAGCGGATAATATTTCTAAACACGGATCTAAGAAAAGACGGTGTAAAAGCAAATAGTTTCTATAGTCCGCTTCAGCTTGATTGTCAACTTGAAATGGCGGAAGCTCTAGTGGCTTGTTCAAATACTTCTTAACATATGCAGAATCGAACAAAGAAATACAATGTTTCAATTCTTCCAGATATTTTTGATTTTCTAGGTTTATCTTGCAACGTACTGTTTGCTTATAGTATAGCACCGAAAAAGTCAAAAACAAATTTATTTGATGAGATAGCACCAATGTTTTCATCATACCATTCGTCAATACCTGAAAGCGTATACATTATCGTATCGTAGTTTGCTTCTACAATTGCTTCTTGCAATTTCACCAAATAATTCATCAAATTGGAATCACTTGTATAACCGTGTATCGTCCCGTATATGCCATC
>ERZ825670.3069-NODE-3069-length-14701-cov-5.137444_pt1 | contig 14701 bp, 14 predicted proteins | sample MGYA00519929_ERZ825670 | MGnify/ENA primary metagenome ERZ825670 (study PRJEB31778, sample SAMEA3449207) | human gut metagenome | biome: human gut; feature: human-associated habitat; material: faeces | place: United Kingdom | collected 2010/2012 ...
TGGACACCCTGATTAAGAGTCAGGTGCTCTACCAACTGAGCTAAAGGTGCATATTGGGCTTGCACCCTGAAAACCGAACAATGTAATTGGATGTGTTGGAGGACTTGGAAAAAAGACAGAGGTAAGACCACTAAATAGGGCTACACAGAGCATAAGACAAACTGGTTCATGTATCAAACCACTATCAGTACTGATGCCTGCAATTGATAAAAAAATAATAACAGCATCTTCAATATATGATGATATAGAACAAGACTTTCCAAATGGATATCATCCAACAGATTACAATAAACCATTAGGGAAAATAACAGTTAGAAGAGCAGTAGAATCTTCACAAAATATTCCATTTGTAGAAATAATGCAGCAATTGCAACCACAAAATTCAATTAAATATTTAAAAAAGATGGGAATATCAACATTAACAGAAGAAGATGAAACATTAGTACTTGCACTAGGAGGATTGCAAAAAGGAATAAGTACACTAGAGATGGCGGCTGGATATGCAATGATAGCAAATGATGGAGAATATATCCAACCAACGTTTTATACGAATATTAATAATAGTGAAGGAACTACTATTTTAAAAGCACAACAAAAGAAGAAAAGAGTTGTTTCACAAGATGTGGCATATATAGTTAAGGAAATACTGACACAGCCAGTAAATGGAACAAAAGGAACAGCAACATATTGTAAAATTTCTGGAGTAGATGTTGCAGCTAAAACAGGAACAACAGATGAAAACTATGATAGATGGCTTTGTGGTTTTACACCATATTATACAGCAGCAACATGGTATGGATTTGATGAAAATGAAACAATAGAATACAATAAAAGAAATCCAGCTGGATTATTATGGGCTAATGTAATGTCTAAAATACATGCAGGACTAAAAAATGCGAATTTTGAAAAGCCAAGTACTATTTCTACTTGCAACATATGTTCAGAAACCGGAAAAATTGCAACTACTGAATGTACAAATGTATATACTGAATATTATTTACAGAACACAATACCAGACTTATGTGATAAACATTCTGGAACAGAATTAAAGAAAAATACAACAACGAAAACACAAAATGAAAATGGTACGGTTGAAGAAATTACTAAAGATATAGATGCAATTGATCCTCAACAAATAGAAACAAATGTACAATAGAAAAAGTATAAAATATATATTGACAAAAATAAAAAATTAGTAGATAATAACTAATGATTAACAAAAAGAAAAAAATGCTAAAACAGAGCATAGAAAAAACATAGGAGGAAAATTAAATATGTACGTGTTTAACAGAATAACTGTAAATCCGCAATTACCAAAAAGAATTGGGAGAATAACAGAAATAGCAAATAACTTATGGTGGTCTTGGAACACAGAATTCCTAAGACTATTTAAGAGAATAGATATAGACTTGTGGGAAAGATGCAACAAAAACCCAGTAAAATTTTTAAAATCAGTAGATCAAGATAAACTAGAAGCAGTATCAAGAGATATAGCATTTGTTAAAGAATATGACAAAATAGTTGATGATTTTGATGGATATATGAGTAGTAAAAATACATGGTTCAACCAAAAATATCCAGAAAATAGAAATGATTTAATAGCATATTTTTCAGCTGAGTATGGATTAGATCAAACAATAGGAATATATTCTGGAGGCCTTGGAATATTATCAGGAGATCACTTAAAATCAGCTAGTGATTTAGGAATTCCATTAGTTGCAGTAGGATTACTATATAAAAATGGATATTTTAATCAAATAATAGATAGATATGGAATGCAACAACCAGAATATAGAGATTTAGATTTATATGATTTACCAATAAATCCAGTAAAAGATTTAGATGGAAATGATTTAATGCTATATATCAAATTTCCTAAAAGAAGAATATACCTAAAAGTATGGGAAATAAATGTAGGTAGAATTAAATTATATCTAATGGATTCAGATATAGATGTAAATAATTCTGAGGATAGGAATACAACAGCACGTTTATATGGTGGAGACCAAGAAATGAGAATAAGACAAGAAATAATACTTGGAATGGGAGGAGTAAGCTTATTAAGAAGATTAGGACTAACTCCAACAGTGTACCATATGAATGAAGGACATTCAGCATTTTTGAATTTAGAGCTTATAAAAAATACAATAAAAGAAAAACAAGTGTCTTTTGAAGTTGCAAAAGATATAGCAACTTCAAAAACAGTGTTTACAACACATACACCAGTACCAGCTGGAAATGATATATTCCCTATAGGATTAGTAGAAAAGTATTTTAAAGATTTCTGGCCACGTTTAGGATTAACAAGAGAACAGTTTTTGAAATTAGGAATGAAACCAGGAGAGGGGCTAGAACAAGGGTTTAATATGGGAATATTTGCTCTAAAGATAGCAGGAAAGAAAAATGGAGTAAGTAAATTACATGGTGAAGTATCAAGAGAACTATTTGCAGATGTTTGGCCACATATAGCTCCAAGTGAATCTCCAATAACATATGTCACAAATGGAATTCATACTTGCTCATGGTTAGCACCAAAATTAAAAGAATTATATAATAAATATTTAATACCATATTGGCAAGATAATATACATGAAGACTATGTTTGGGAAAAAATCAAAACAATTCCAGATGACAAACTATGGAAAGTTCATACAGATAATAAAATTAAATTACTAGCATTAGTAAAAGAAAATGTAACAAGAAGATTAAGACGTGAAGGAATAAATTATGATGAAATAGTTGAAATTACATCAAAATTAAATCCAGAAGCTTTAACAATAGGATTTGCAAGAAGATTTGCAACATATAAAAGAGCAACTTTAATATTTAAAGATATTGAAAGAATAACACAAATATTAAATGATCCTAATAGGCCAATTCAATTAATATTTGCAGGAAAAGCACACCCAGCAGATAGAGAAGGTGCAGAACTAATAAAATATATACATGAAATATCATTAAAACCACAATTTAAAGGAAAAATATTTATATTAGAGAATTATAATATAGAAATATCAAGATATATGGTTAGTGGAGTTGACGTATGGTTAAATAATCCAAGAAGACCTATGGAAGCATCAGGAACAAGTGGTCAAAAAGCTTCAGTAAATGGAGTAGTGAATTTTAGTGTTTTAGATGGATGGTGGGCAGAAGGATATAATCAAAAAAATGGTTGGTCAATAGGAACAAATAAAGAATATCCATCTTATGAAGAACAGGATAAAGCAGATAGTGAAAGCATATATTATACACTAGAAAATAAAATAATTCCTATTTACTATGATAAAGATAGAAATGGAATTTCTAAGACTTGGATTGAGCTTATGAAAAATTCTGTTATGTCAACAGGAGGAAAATACAGTACTGCAAGAATGTTAGTAGATTATACAAATAAATTGTATATGCCTTTATGTAATTTGACTAAAAAATATTATAATGATTTAAATAGAGTTACAGAATTTAATTCATGGAAAGAAAGTTTATATTCAAATTGGAAGGATATACGAATAGAACAAGTTGAAAATAATGCTGATAATATTACTGTTGATGCAGGTGCGGAAATTGAAGTAAGATGTGCAGTCACATTACCTAACATTGCACCAGAAGATATTAGAACAGAAGTATATTATGGGAAATTTTTAGAAGATGGAACTGTTCAAGATGTAAAAATAATTCCTATGAAAACAGAACGAGTTGAACCAGAAAATAAAAAATATTATTATGTAGCAAAAATAGATTTGACTTCTGGAGGAAATTATGGATATTCATTTAGAGTTATGCCTCAACATGAAATGATTTTGGATAGTGAAAATCTTGATTTAGTAAAATGGATAGAAAAATAAAAATATACTTAGAGCAAGGGCAAAATGGGGTCGGTTCCATTTTTGCCCTTTTATTTAGGGCAAAAAAAGAACCGACCCCATTTTGCCCTTGTTAAAATTAACAAATTTTGAAAAAATATATTTACAAAAGTTAAAATTTGTTATATAATACGACCGTAATTAAATATATATATAGGGGGAGGATTATATAATGAACCAAATTAGCTCCAAGCTATTAGGTATCCTTGCTATATTTCTTTTCATAGCAGTAATACCAATAGCGGCTTTAGCAACTAATGAAAATATCTCTGTAGTAAATAATGAAAAAGACGAATATATAATTTATATAAAAGACTACACAGATAAAAATTTTAAATATGCATTTTCAAACAATGCAAATCCAAAAGAAATGGATTTCATTTATATTAATTCAATCTCAGATTTGAGAGGAAATCAAACAGCATTTATAGATGCACAAACTTACGAAAAATTATCTAAAGAAAACAAGCCAATTTTTATGTGGGCAAAAGATGAAAATGAAAATTTAATTCTAGAAAGAGTTCAATTAGATTTCACGAACTCATTAACCAAGGAGAATATAGATTTAGTAGAGAAAACAACAAAGAGAATATCAGTAGAAATTGCAGAGACAAAGACTGCAACAGATTCAACTAACCCAATTAGGGAAGAAGAGGTTGATGGAATAAAAGAAACAGCAAAAGTAGGATATGTAAAGATCACAGATAGCAAAGATGCTACATATTATTATCAAGAGATTAAAACAAAAGATTCAACAGAAATTGCAAAATTAATGGAAATGTCTGAAAAAATTAATAAAGAATATGATGACATGGATATGTATGAAAAATTGCAAATAAATAAAGATTTCTATAATTTATATTCAAAATTAGCAGATGAAATTGAATGGCAAAAAGTTACAAATATGGAAATTAAACAACCAGAAGCATCAGTTGCAGGAGATAAATATATAGTATTTTTGAAGAAAGTAGGAGACAATCAAGAAACAACAGTTGATGTACAATTCTTAACAGCTTTTGATGATTATCAACCAAACATAATAAAAGAACAAAAAATAACACAAGAGACCACAAAATTACCAATAACATATGATAGTATTGCATTAATCGTAATATTAGCAGTTGTAGTAGTAGCATTAGTAGTAGTATTTATTAGAATGAAAAAATTAAACAAACATGAAGAAAAATAGTCTAAAAATAAAAATTTATAGAGCAATATTTTGTATGTTATTAATAGTTGCAGTTGTGGTAATTGGCATGATAAGTTATAAATATGTTTGTGAAAATATGAACGAAAAAGAAAGCCAAGATGCAGTAACAGCTTTTAGTAACATAGATTTTTCAAAAAATGTAGAAGAATCAAAAAAACAATTAGAATATAAAGGGTATAAAGTAATTGGGATAGTAAAAATTCCTAAAATAAATATTGAATATCCTATATTAGATATTGGAGATATTGATCCTGAAAGTGCAAAGGCACCGATGAAAATCTCTATAATAAAATACTGGGGTGAAGGCGTAAACGATTATGGAAATTTATCAATAGCGGGTCACAACAACAAAAGTGGTACAATGTTTGGAAAAACGAAAAATTTAAAAAATGGAGATATTGTAGAGTTAACAGATTTAACAGGTCAAACAATTAAATATTCTATTTATGATATTTTCGCAACAGACCCAAAAGATGTAAGCATTTTGTTACCCAAAGATAAAAAGATAAGAGAAGTAACGTTAATTACATGTACAAATGGAAATAAACAAAGACTAATACTAAAAGCAAGAGAAATATAGTAATAATTTTTAGGGGGAGTAAAAATGGCAGATAGAGAAAATGCCTTAGGCAAAAAGACTATTATTGCGATAATAGCTGTAATAGTGCTATTGTTTATTGCTGGTATATCAGTTGGAATATTTTTAGCTGATAAGGGTAGTTCAGAAGCGGTTGATGGTAATCAAGTTGCAGATGTAAATCAAAATACTGATGCAAACAATACTAATACAGAAAATCAAAAAAATGATGACAACAACGTTAATAGTGAAAATAAACAAAATGAAAATATCCAAGCAGAAAACAATAATAATCAAACTGGAGAAAATTCTACTCCAGATAATACAAATATAGCAACAAAACCAGATACAGGTGTACAAAACAATGTAACAACACCTAATAATAATGATGGAACAGTTGCTAATAATGGAACAACAAATAATAATGTAACAGCAAATAATGGAGAAACAGATAATAATGTAACAAACAATACAGAAATAACAACAGGAACTAATGTAAATGAAGTTGGAGAAACAACAGTAACAAGAGTTGAAGAAGAAGAAAAGCTTGTATCAAAAGACTTTTGGGACTGGTGGACACCAGCAAGTGTATTAGCTACAGCTGCTTCTGCAGTTTCAGATACAATAGTACCAACAACACCTGATTTTACAGTTGAAAAATTTGCAACAACAAAGTCAGGAGAAAATGTGGTATATGCAGGTGAAAACATTACATATACAATTAAAGTTACAAACAATGGAGAAAAAGACTTAAATAATATAGAAATTACAGATAAAATTCCAGAAAATACAACTTTTGTATCTTTTGATGATGCATTTAACATAATAAAAGGAAAAACAGTTATAGGAGAAAATGATGAAGTAGTAGGTGTAAAATGGATAGTATCTGTACCAGGACATAAAGAAAATGAAGATGCAAATTCAGTATTTGTTAGATTTACTGTAAATGTAAATAAAATGATGTTAGTTGAAATGGATGATGGAGAAATTGCCGAGGTTCCAACAACAGGAACTATTGCAAATACAGCTATAGCAAATGGTCAAGAAAGTAATGAAGAAAAAACAGCTATTATAACAAGTAATAAAACTAGCGAAATAACAAGAGATGGTAGTAAAGTTGAAGTTGCTAAAATTGGAGATGAAATTACATATACAATTAAAGTAACAAATACCGGAGAGGTTGATGGAGTTACTACAATAAGTGATAATGTACCAACAGGAACAATATTAAAAGAAAATTCTGCTGAAGGAGCAATTATTTCCGAAAATAATACTAAATTAGAATGGAAAAATGTTACTGTTCCAGCTGGAGAGTCAGTATCTAAAACATTTATAGTAATAGTAGATAATTTTGATGATCTTACAGAAAATAAAATAACAAATGTTGCGACAGTTGGAGGAAAAGAAACAGATGAAGTAGAAGATCCGATTGCAATAGATATTACAGTAAGCAAGGATTGGAAAGATGCAAATGACCAAGATGGAATAAGGGCACAATATGGAGTAACATTAACAGGAAAGATAATGAAAGAAGGAAAAGAAGAAGTAGTATATACAGATACAGCAACATTATCACCAGAAACATTAAGTAAGACATGGAGTGGATTAGCAAAATATTCAAATGGAATAGAGATAATATATACAGTAGAAGAAACAACAATTCCAGAAGGATATGAAGCAACATATAGTGGAGATGGATTTACAATAACAAATACTCATACGCCAACAACAAAAAATGTAGTACTAACAAAGATTTGGGATGACAATGGTAATGAATTAAAGAAGAGACCAGGAAGTGTTACATTTAGAATAAACAATAAAAACTATGTTTTATCAGCATTAAAAGATGAAGATAAAACAACATTAAATGAATGGACATTAACAGTGAAATTACCAATAAACAATACAGATACTGTATCTGAAGTGCCAGTAAAAGGATATACTACAATATATGGTGAAGATGGATTAACAGTAACAAATCAAATAATGCAACCAGGTAAAGTAACTATAAACTCATTAAAGCAATCATCTGAAAAAATAAATGCACCAGTAGATGTAGTATTCGTATTAGATACATCAGATAGCATGAATGAAAATAACAAAAAAGCAAACATGGTAAATGCAGTTAACAATACAATATCAAATATAATGTCATTAAATCCAGATAGTAGAGTTGGTATAGTAGGATATGCAGGATGGAAAGAGAATAATAATAATGATTATTCAGAACATCCATCAGTTATAGTTCCGCTTGATAATTATAAAACAATAAAAGGAAATTATATAAGCTTATCAGGAAATGTAATAAATGTAAATGATTCAATAACAAAAGGAGAATCTAGAACAATAACAGGAGGAACTTATACACAAGCAGGAATTAAACTTGGAGCAGAGCAACTAATAAAAGGTTCAGAAAGTAAGACATATACAGGTAAAACTAAAGATGGTTTAGACTATACAACAACACGTGTACCAATGTTAGTATTAGTAACTGATGGTGTTCCAACATATTATATCAAAGCAGATAATGCTCAGATAGTGGAAGGTAATGGATGGCAACCAGGAATAAATGTAAAAGGTGATGGACAGGAAACGAATGTAACATCTGATTATTATTACTGGACAATAAGAACAGCTAAATATTATAAAGATGAAGTAACAAAAGCTTATTATGGTGAAAATTCTAAAAATACATCAAAAGTATTTACAATAGGAATTGGATTAAATAATAATAATAGAGCAAAAGTAATGTTAAATCCAAATAAAGATACTATAGATGCACAGCTACGAAGAAATGATGGATTGTATATAAAACTACAAGAAAATGACAATAATCCATATAAATATGATTATGCAGAAGCATCAACAACAACAGCTGTTACAAGTGGTGAATTAGAAGAATTTTTAGAAGAATCAATATTTGGTAGTTTGCCAAATCTACCAACAATAAGAACAATTACTGCTGAAGAAACAACATCAAGAAAGATATATTTGCCTAATATAGATACAAATAAAGAATTTAAATTAATAATAGGTACGAATACTTATAATACATTTAAAGAAGCAAGTGCCTATATTAAAGGAGATGCAACATCAGGTTATTATGTGGACTTAACATCAGTGTCAAAAACTGCAACTGTAGAAGTTAGTTATTGGGAAATATTTACTGGAACTAATAGTTAACAATTATTGATAATAAAAGAGAATTTCGAAAGAAATTCTCTTTTTAAAGTGTAATTAATTTATGGGTATAATCTAAATTGCCAATAGAATCATATTCATAAGCTAGATTGTAAACATTAGTAGCCCAAATATCTTTTTCCATCATCATTTTTAAATTTTTATTAGAACAATTATCCATAAATTTTTTAACAGAAAAAATAATGTCTAATTTTTTTGAATGTTTAGAAACTTCACTAAGAATATTTTTGCCATTTTCATTAAAGCCTAAAACTCTTATATATGGTTTAGCATTTATAGAAGTTTCCATATCTTTTTTTGTTATTCCAAGAATTGCATACAAAAGAATACGCTGTAATCTAGTTTGAGTATATCTTTTGGTATTAATAATTGATAATAATTCAGAAATGCTGTTACATTTATTTGCAGCAGATTTTATTGCAAATTCAAGGCCTTCTGAAACATCAGGAAGATTTGAAATTTCATCAGTTGACATTTTTCGTAGAGAATAAAGAATTATTTTATCAAAATCTGAAATACTTTTTACGACATTTCCATTTTTTATACTATCTTCTAAAAGATTATAAGATGGTTCAGGCATAAATTTTTGCAATAGAGAAATATCAAATGCAGATTGACAAATATTTCTTATAGAAGATCCACTGGCAAACCTTGAATCAACAGGAATTGCTCCATCATTATATCCAGAACCTTCTCTTTTTATAGTAATAGGTTGGATATTGCTTTTTTGCCTTTTTAAGGATTTTAAGTATTCTACACCTAGAATATTATTAGGAGTAGACAATATATTGGCAAATCTACGAACATCATTTAGGTACATCATTAAAGCTCTCTCACGAGCTTTTGGAAAAGATACACCTCTTGCAAGTTCATGAGACAATAAAGTTTTATATTCAGAAGGTTCATATGCTAGGACATTTGCAATATCATCTAAAATAGATATATTATTACATTCACTACCAAATGAAATGTAGTCAACAATACCAAGAGAATCCAGGATTTTGATGGCTCCTGAAGCAAAGTTTTCAGCACTTGAAAGAGTATAAAGAGTAGGCAATTCTAGTACCAAATCAATTCCATTTTCAATAGCCATTTGAGCTTTAGTCCATTTATCAACAATAGATACATCGCCTCTTTGAGTAAAATTACCGCTCATTACTACTATGGAATAGTCCGAATTTGTGATTTTTTTTGACTGAATTAAATGGTGAAAATGACCATTATGAAAAGGATTGTATTCAGCTACAATTCCTAGAATATTACTCATGAAAACCTCCTAAAATATTGAAAATTTTTAAATTTATTGGTATAATCTTATCACAAAACATATAAAAAACAAATAGATATAAGTAAAAAAACAAAAAAGTTTTAATGGAGGCTATAATGGAAGAAAAAGTTATAATTTATACAGATGGTGCATGTTCGGGAAATCCTGGACCAGGCGGATGGGGAGCAATACTTATGTATAAAAGTGCAAAAAAAGAAATTTCAGGTGGAATGAAAAACACAACTAATAATATAATGGAAATTACAGCAGTAATAGAGGCACTTAAATGTTTAAAAGTTGAAAGTGATGTTCAAGTTTATAGTGATAGTGCATATACTGTTAATGCTTTTAAACAAGGGTGGATTTATAATTGGATGAAAAATGGATGGAAAACAGCCAATAAAGAACCTGTAAAAAATAAAGAACTTTGGCAAGAATTGTATGATTTGACTAAAAAGCATAAAGTTGAGTTTATAAAAGTTAAAGGACATGCTGATAATGAATTTAATAATAGATGTGATGAAATGGCACGAAATGAAATTTTGAAGTTATAATAAATGTATAAAATCCCAAGAATTGTATAAAATAATATAAATTTTATGCAAAGGGTGATAAGATGAAAAAGAAAATAATTGGATTTATATCAATAATGTTATTAGTAATTTTATTTATAACAATATTAGCAGTTCAAAATAATGAAGTACTTGCATTATCAAAATACGGTTCAAGAGGAAGCGAAGTAAGGACAATACAAGATAAATTAAAAAGATGGGGATATTACACTGGAAGTGTTGATGGAATATATGGAAGTTTAACAGTATCAGCAGTAAAAAAATTTCAACAGAAAAATGGATTAGCTGTTGATGGGATTGCAGGAACTAAAACATTAACAGCAATGGGAATAACAAGTGGTTCATCATCAAGTGGATCGTCAAGTAATAATTCGTCAAATTTGAATTTGTTGGCAAGAGTAATATATGGAGAGGCAAGGGGAGAACCATATACAGGACAAGTTGCTGTTGGAGCAGTAATTTTGAATAGAGTAAAGAGTAGTAAGTTTCCAAATACAATATCAGGAGTAGTATACCAAAGTGGTGCATTTGATGCGGTAGCAGATGGACAAGTAAATTTGAATCCAGATAGCACAGCGAAAAAGGCGGCACAGGATGCTTTAAATGGTTGGGATCCATCTTATGGTGCAATATATTATTTTAATCCAAGTACAGCAACTAATAAATGGATTTGGTCAAGACCACTTACAGTAACAATCGGAAAACATAGATTTTGTAAATAAAAAGGATTTCTAAAATCAGAAATCCTTTTTATTTACAAAATTTATCTTTTTAATCTAATTAAAATCGCAATACCTAATAAAATAAGTAAAACGCCAACAACAATCAAAGCAATACATAGAATATTAGTTAATTCTAAATCAAAATCAGAAGTAGTAACTGTTGAAGACAATGTTGAAGAAGCGGAATTAGTAGAAGAAGTATTATTACCTAAATTCATATCTACAGCAGCAAAAGCATAAGAAAAATTAGAAAGTATAATTAAAGCCACTGATAAAATAATAAAAAATTTCAAAAGTTTTGACATTTGTATATCCCTCCTATAGAATGTATAATTTTTACAATTCAATATTTCTTAAACTATAATACCAAAACAAGAAAAAAAAGTCAATAATAAAAGAATATTATATTAAAAAAAAGGTAATTATATAATAAAAAAAGAGCAAAAACCATTGACTTTAAAGCAAAAAAGTTATAAAATTATGTCAAATGTTAAAACATTTTGTAGCATTGAAAATTCATCTATTGAAAGGGGTGTAAAAAGATGGAATTTGAGAGTATAAAAAAAATTGTAGAAGCTGAAAAAAAGGCCGAAAACATTAAACAAGCTGCAAGACAAGAAGCCCAAATTATAATGGATCAAGCTGAAAATTCAAGAGAGAAAAACAGATTGTACTTTAAAGGACAATTAGAAAACAAAGAAAATGAATTAAAGAAAGAGCAAGCAGAAGAAAATGCAAAAAGAATTGCAAAGATACAAGCAGAAAAAACTGAAATGCTTCAAAAATTAAAAGATACTTTACAGGAGAATGTAACTGAAGCAGTAGATAAAATATTTGCAAAAGTTATAAAAATTTAGAAATAAATAATAAAAAAACCTTAAGACGGAAAGGGTGAAAAAAAGCAAATGTCAATTGCAAAAATGAATAAAGTGACAATAATAGGAACAAAAGATAAAGAAGAAGAAATACTAAAAAAATTAATGAAACAAGGCTTCTTTCAAATAGAGGATATGTCACATCTTGTTGAAGATGAAGAATTTAAAGAAATTTTTAATAAAGAAGAAAAAAATGATGAAATATCAAAAATCAATCAAAAATTGGTAAAGATTGAGAAAGCAATTTCAAATATTCGCAAATATTATAAAGTGAAAAAATCAATGTTTGCAGAAAAAGAAATTTACAAAGAACTTTCTGAAAAAATTGCAGAGAGCTCATTTTTCGATGTTGAAAAAGTAAATACACTATCAGAAACTATAGAAGAAAATAAGACAAAAATAGAAGAACTAGAAACATTAAAAAAGGAATTAGAGCCTTGGGTAAGTTTTTCTATATCAACAAACTTAAAAGATATAAATTACATAAAAATACGCAATAAATGAACAGTATTTAAAGCAAAGGGGAAATAAATATGGGTAGATATGCTTATCATGGACAAGAAGTCTTAAAAAGAGATGGCAAATTAGTTGGATTTAATGCAGGATATGGTTTTTATGCTGAACATGAATCTGGTTATACAGGTACAGAACAAATGAAACCTAAAAAGATTATAGATAAAAATAAAAATCATCCGTTTAATGGAGAAATTGTTGAAAATCCTAAAGCTATTAACTTAATGGAATTTAGTGATGGAAAAGTTTGGTTAACAAATGATGAATGGAATTATGCAAGTTTAATGAGAAAAACCGAAGAAGAAAGACATGAAATTATGGATAGATATATCAATAATGATGATAGAAAACGCAATGAAGAATTTATGTCAAGACTTGGTGCCAATGTAGATTCTCCTGAAGTAGTTGCTTTATGGTATGCAGGTTTTAATGGTAGAGGAAATTTTGATTTAATATCTACAAATGAACAAAGCAGTGAATTGATAAAAACATTATATGCTGAAATGCAAAAAGGCAATGTTGCAATTTCAAGTGATTATAGTTTTATGTTTAAAGACAGAGGATTATCATTTGTACTATTAGACCAATTAACTCAAGAAGACCTTATGAATAAACAATTAGTGGATCATCGTGATGAAATGGCAAGACAATTTCAAAAAGAATATACAGAATATTTACAAAAAGAAGGATTGCATGGAGAAAGTTGTATACTTGAAGGAAGTAAATATCCAGCAGAATTTTGGAATGTTCAAATTAGTGATTTAGAAACTAACCTTAAACGGAGAAATAGTACCTAAATTTTATTTAGAAATTCTTGATACTTCAAAAGGAAGAGAAGATTTAGATGCTCTTTGTATGCACAAACTATGTCGCTTGAAAGGTGATGAAATTAAGGCTTTAGTACCAGTTGTTCAATCACAAGAATATGCAGAATATGCTAAAAGTCATAGTCAAGAAGATGTTGAAACATATTTATTAGAAGAATTAGGATTATATCGCCATAGACAAGAAATAGAAGATTTACGATATTTAGCTAATAAGGAAGCTTTAGAGCAAATTGCATCAGAACAAAGAACAGAAACAGTAGAGAAAAGTTCTTCATCATTAAGAGATAAAATAGGAAAATGGTTACACCCTGATAGAGAAAATGATAAAGATAAATCAGAAGAAAAAGGAGAATAATATGGAAAATATAGAATATTCAAATTCGCTTTATCAAATAAATGAAATATTAAAATATATGGAACCAAACTTGAAAGCTAGAATACCAAAGAAATTTATTAGTTATTTTGAAAATAATAAATCACAAGAATATAATTGGAATATTGATAAATCACTACCATTAGAAAAACAAGATTTATTACCAACTACAAAAGAAATCTTGGCAGTATTATATAAAGATTTTATATGTGATGATGTGGAAAGAGTTAAATTAGAAAAAACATTGAGCGATAATGAGATAAAATACCAAGAAGAATTAAGAGAAAAATATAATCCTGACAATATATTTAAAGATAGACAAAAACCTACTGAATATGTTGAAACACAAAAAGAAAATACAGAAATGGCTACTTACAAAGAATCATTCTTTAGTAAAATTATTAGTAAGATTAAATTGATTTTTCATAAATAATACAATGAATTTTAGGAGAATAATATGATACTAGCAATAACTCGGAAGATATGGATTATCTGAAAAAGGAACTGAAAAATATTATATAGATAAAGAATTTAAAGATATATTTGAAAAAACTTAATGTATTATTATTTCCAGTTATGTCATTAACTAATTTAGAAGAAGTTGTGAATATTTGTGATGGATTAATTGTTATAGGAAGTGCAATAGATATAAATCCTAAAAATTATGATGAACAACCTATATTTGAAATACATAAGATGACAGA
>ERZ825670.3071-NODE-3071-length-14697-cov-2.683172_pt1 | contig 14697 bp, 14 predicted proteins | sample MGYA00519929_ERZ825670 | MGnify/ENA primary metagenome ERZ825670 (study PRJEB31778, sample SAMEA3449207) | human gut metagenome | biome: human gut; feature: human-associated habitat; material: faeces | place: United Kingdom | collected 2010/2012 ...
AATTCTTTTATATGATTATTTCTGTTATTTTGATTGTTTATTGCTAAAGAAATGGCTTTAGAAGATGCCGCTATTAATGGTAATGACGGTGTACCACTACGATAGATTGTAGTGGATTTTCCACCTTCTATTTGAGGCTTTAAATCAATATTTTTCTTTTTTACTAAAATACCTATTCCCGTTGGGCCATAAAATTTATGTGGTGTTATGGTTGCTAGATCAACTAATGAGTAGTCTATGTCTACTTTTCCTACGGCCTGAGAGGCATCTGTATGAAATATAGTATTAGGATACTCTTTTAATACTTTACTTATCTCATTTAATGGTTGTTTTAAACCAATTTCACTATCTACTGTACAGATACTTACTAGAATAGTATCTTTTCTTAACATATCTTTTAATGCTTCAATGTCAATAATTCCTTCTTTAGTAACGGAAATTACTTCTACTTCAAAGCCTTTCTCGCTCATAGATGTTACCGCTGATACTATAGAATTATGTTCTAGAGCACTAATTAAAATGTGCTTACCTCTATTTTTATACCTTTTACATATACCTTTGATTACTAAATTGTTTGATTCTGTTGCTCCTGATGTGTATATTATTTCTTCTGGTAGAACATTTAAAGTATTTGCTATATTGTTAGTACATTCTTTTATTAATTCTTTTGCTTCTAGGCCCATTTTATGTGATGAATTGGGGTTGGCATAATATTTTTTTGATATTTCTGTCTTTAAAAATTCTCCAATTTCATTTATTTTCTATGACCTTTTTTTATAATATACAAGCTTATAGTTTATATATCATTTTATATATTTTTTTTCAAGCTCTTTTTACAAATTAGTACAAAAACTGGCACATTTCTGTGCCAGTTCTATCTTTCATATCTTCTTTCTTTTTTCTTGTTTTTCTTTTGTTCCTTTTCCTGTTTCTGTCTTTCTTCAAAAGCTTTTATTTGCTCTAATTTTTCCAAGCTTTGTTTTTCTATATTGTCACATAGTTTAATTTTTCTTCTTACTTTTGTAATTTTTTCTCCTATTGTTACAATATCATTTAATATTTCCTCTTTATTTTGATTTTCAGGCATTTTATCTCTTGTGTAATATAATTTCTTTCGTTCATTTATTAATGCTTGTAATTCCTCTTTAAAATCGTTTTTACAAGTATTTAATTCACTAAGAGTTGTTATATTATATTTGCATAGCAATCTTGTTTGTTCAGAATATTCATCCATTTTCTTTACAGCTTCTCTCATCTCAGGAGTCAATTTGTGTTGCATTTTTTTCTTTGGAAATACTTTTAATAAATAACAATAATATAAATATAATGCCTTTAATCCTTTTGCTTTAGTTTTTGTTTTTAAAGTCCCTTTATATTTTAGTTTCGTATTCCATGTTTGAGGTTTTGGATATACTTCTTTTTCTGGGTTTGTATATAAAATTCTATATTCTATTCTCTCTAGGGAATATTCTTCTCCAAATGCCCTTTCAATTCTAATATTTCTTTTATATGGTTCTCTCCTTATACTAATTTTTCCAGCTCTTATATTCACAAAATATCCAATATTGTTTAAAATATTTACAAATTGCTTATAACTCCATGCTTGTTTTATTGCATAGTCAATATCTTCTTTTGCAAAGGTATAATAACTTGATTTTTGTATTGCACTTTCATAATATTTATCAAAATTCACCTTGTAATTTTTATACTGACCTTTTTTCAAAACTTTAAGTCCATATTCATCGCATAAATCATCTGATGTTCTTCTAAGTAGTGCAGTATTTTCATAATTACTGTAATATTTCTTTCCATCTACAAAAGATACAGAATTTAATACAAAATGATTATGAATATGTTTTGTATTTAAATGAGTAGATACTACAACTTCAAATCTATCTCCCCACATTTCTTCAGCAAGTTTTACTCCAATTTCATGTGCTACTTCTGGAGTAACTTCTACTTCTTCAAAAGATTGATATCCATGAAAAGCCATTATCTTATTTCTTTTACTGTATTTATATTTTTTAAATTTCTTTTTAGTTTTTATCATTTGTTTTAAAGCTGTATTTGGCTCACAATTTATTCCTGATACAAAGAATTGTTTTTCTGTTTTATCTGCATTAGTTGCATAGTTTAATGCTTGCATAATTATATAATCACTTTCTTCTACATTTTTATTTTTTGTTTTCTCTTTATCTGTTGCATAATCAATTACATGATCTAATCTTTTGTCTACTTTCCACAAACTTGTAGTCGCCATTCTTATTCCTCCTCTCTTAAAAAGGGGATTGGGGAATTTTCCCCATATTTGAATTTCGACTGATGAAATTCATTGCTTGCTAAGACATAATTTATAAAACTTCATATATTGAAAATGCCTAAATTTCATACAGAAACTTAAGCATTTTTATTCATTATTACTCTTCATATACATATTTTTTTATTACAATTTCATCTGCAATATTACTAATATTATTCATAAGACCTACCCATTTCATTTGATCTCTTTCCTTCAATTCTTCTGTAATATTTTCTTTTATTTTTAATTCTTTCATTATTTTGGTTTATCTCTAATGCTTTTTTAGCATTTATAATGGCATTATCATAATCACTTAAATGAAAATATGCAATAGATAATAAATCATTTAATGTTTCATCATAACTAAAAACTTCATTCATATATGTTTTAGGATTATTTTTAATATCTAATGCTAACAGTCCGTATTTACAAACGTTTTTATAATCTTCTAAAGTATAATAAAGTAAAGCAAGCTCGGTATATGGGTCTCTTAAATATGGGGCTTCATCAATAGCTTTTAACAACCACATTAAAGCTTCATCATAACGCCCTAAATTCTTATAACATCTGGAAATAAATCGCATTGATGCACATCTTTCATCTTTCCATGTTGCAGTTTCCAGTCTTAAATGTTTTATTAAAGTATCAATAGCATCATTCCATCTTCCATAATACATATATTCTCTTCCTAGATAATGCATATTTCTATCATTCAAAGGATTTTCGCGGACCGATAATTCAAGTAAAGGCAAGTAATTAGCTCGTGACTTTTCTCTATCTGGATAATGATTAACAATAATATTATCTGTAAAAATTTGTTTTTCTTCATGGTCAAATTGCAGTACTTCATGAACAGGATTTACCCATTTACATCCAGTTCTTTTATGTATTTTATCAGCATAAAAACTTACCTTAGGAACATCTCCTTCAATATACCAATTATAAACATATCTTATTCTATCTGTATCACTTTTCCATATTTTTAATATTTCTTTTTTCCAACCATCAATCATAACTTCATCTAAATCTAAAGAAATACAAATATCATAATCATCAGGTATCATTTTTAATGCTTCATTTCTAGCAACATCAAAACGCCATGGTTTTATTATCTTTTTCTTAACAACAATACCATGACTTTTTAATTTTTTTCTTGTTCCATCAGTTGATCCAGTATCTAAAACAAATACGCCATCAGCATCTTTTATTGACTCATACCATCTATCTACAAACTTTTCTTCATTTTTACATATTGCATATACACATATTTTTTTTATAATTATACCTTCTTTCTCTAAATTATATAAATTAATTTCTTAAATATTCTATAATTATCGTAATAGGTGAATTAACAAAATAAGAATTACTATTAATATTTTTTAAATCTGGCGTTTTTAAATATATACTTTGTTTTGATAAATTAACAAGATTATATTCGACATTTGTATCTAAAACAACAAGTATACATCTGCGGTTATTTCTCTAGATATTTAATCAGATATAAATGTACCTGCTCAAATATAAATTATTAGAATCTTTTTGTTTAAAACCTAAAGCCACAAAATCTTGATTAGAATCAAAATTAGTGCCATTTTTTTTAACATATGCATTAGCTTTAAATAACACTTTAAAATGTCCAATTTTCCTAAATTTTATGTTATTCCTGGTTTTTATATAATCTAACATAATTATGTTGCTCCAACCAAAGATTTATTAAAAAAATTAAGTTTATAAAAATGTCTAGAATAATAAATTATATATGCAAAACTCAACAAATATTGTTAATAAAATAAATATATACTATAATATTAATGCGGAGAAAAATATGAATGAAGATAATGTTTATTTAAAGTACAAAGAATTTACTAAGCAATACAAATTATCAAATTATGATACAAAGAAGTTATGGAAGATAATTGAACCTATTGCAACTCATGAAGAATTTGCTAAAAGATGTAGTGATCCTTATTTTCATCATGATATAAAAACGCTCGGTGACCATATTCTTTGTGATGCCATAGTTACATATAAATTAGCAACTAAACTAAAAAGAAAAAATCATGCATTAAAAAGTATAAATATAGAACTGGCGGTAGTAATAGCAATGTTTCATGATTTATATGAATTGCCATGGCAAAATATAGATATAAAGAAAATAATGCGAAATAAACATGGGTTTGTTCATCCAATCGAAGCAATTATTAACGCTATAACATGGTATCCAGAATATTTTGAGAATAAGGATAAAGCCATGGTTATAATTGATGGTGTACTTCATCATATGTTTCCTTTGGCAGTAAGAAGAATAGATAACACCGATATGGAACTTAACAACAAAGAAAAGTATGAAAAGTTACCAAAAAAATATAAAGATATGATTAAATTATCAACAGATATAGGTAAAATTGGCCATTATTCCTTAAGAAAAACATTTTTTGTAGAAGGAAGAATTATGTCAAAAGCAGATAAAATTGTAGCCTTAAAAAAAGATATTGGTTCATTTAATGGATATCTTGCCCTTTTAAGTGGAAAGAATAAAAATATTAAGAAAAAACATAATATAAATGGTGATAATAATGAATATAAACATAAGTAAAGTTAAAATAGTAGTGATGGTACCTAGAAATTATACTGATAATTTAAGAGAATTAATTTGTAAAACTAAAGCTGGAGTCATTGGAAATTATACGGACTGTTCAGTATCAACTAATGTGATTGGAACATTTAAACCGAATGATAAAGCTAATCCCACGATTGGTAAAAAAAGAAAATTAGAAAAAGAGGATTTAGAACAAGAGGCTTGTATTTTAATACTTGAAACTTGTGGAGATTTAGAAAAAAATTTTACTGATGATGAACTTTCAAGAATGATTTATTTAAGAACTAGAATTAATATGTTAAAGCATATTGGTACAGAATCAAAAGTTGTAAGTATATCTGAATATTATAAAAAAGCCCAAGATAGAAGTACTAAAGGAAATGGTAAGAATATTGATTTAGTAATAAAAGATGAAAATGCTGATACTGAAAAAGATGCTTTAGATAACTATGAAAGTGAAATTGAAGAAACCTCTATTATAGGTTATTTATCTAAGTTAGTAGAAAAAGGGTATGATAGAAATGCTTGTCTAGAAAAAACAGCAAATGCATTTGGGATTGATAAAGAAACAATGCTTGAAGTAATTAAAGAAGAACTTTTAAGACGAGGTAAAGTTAAACAAACAGATAAAGGAGATTATTATATAGGTGATTGAAAGAGAATGCGAATAAATATAAGCATTCTCTTTCAATTATGGCGAATTTGCCATAATTAAATTTATTATCAAGATAATGTGACCAATTCATATGCGACAACATTGTTGTCGCATTGAGAAAGTAAATATAGAATTTTTAGGTATTTTATTATTTATTTAAAAAGTATTGAACATTTATAAATTTTATGTTAAAGTAAAGACAATAAATCGAGTTATATAAGAGAGTTTGAAACAAAGTATGTTATTTTTCGCATACCTGTTTCGAAATCGCTCCAATTTTGAAATCAACTTACGGACTTAATTGTGTGTAAGTTTTTTCATAAAAAGTGCAAAAAAGTATTTAACAAATATAGAATCATTTAATATTCAATTAAACATTGTTTTTTTTTATGTCTAATTATTTTAGATAAAAAATGAAATAGAAAAATATGTGTAATAAATAGGTAAAAGGAGATTTTGTTTATGAATAAAAAAATTAAAAACATATTAAAATTTGTAGTACCAATAATCATAGTTTATTTAATTATTAGTTCAATATATATTTTTGCTCATATAGGTATTGGAACTGCACAAAGTTTAGGATGTAAGGAAATTAATAGAGCTACAAATGTATTACGAGTTTTTATGGGATTACCAAGTACGCAATCTGCTTATATGGGAGTAGATCAGACGTATTTGATACAAGTTGCCATAAAAATTGTTATAGCGGTAGTTCTTTTGATTTTTTATCCAAAAGTGAGTGAAAAAAATAATAGAAAATGGACTATTGTAGCAATACTAGTACTAATAGTAACTACATTGTGTATAGGCGTTAAAGTAATAAAAAATAATATACAGGTAGATGGAGAAGTAGAAGGAAAATATACAGGGTACCAATTAATTTTAAGAGCTGATTATGGAGGCTCTGGAATAGCTGGTCAAGATTTAAGCAGTGGAACGATTATAAAAGTATATAATGTCAATGATAATGATACTTTTTTTGAAGACATATTTGGAGGAATATGGGAACTTAATATTGAAAATACTTCAGAAAAAGGAAGTACAATTGTGGGAATATCTTCGTATTCTTCCGTTTCTTGTGAGTCGGGGATGTCTGCCTATGCAATGAGCAAGGAAGCGATGAACACGCAGGTGAAAGTTCTGGCAAAAGAATTTATTAAAAGAAAGATACGAATAAATACTGTTATGCCGGCAAATGTTATGTCGAAGATGGCTTGCGAAAACAACGATTGGACAGAAGAAGAAATTAACAGCGTTGAGAGCAAACAGCCACTGGGAATTATTCCGATTGAAAATGTAGTAGATATGATTATGTACTTGATGTCGGATGCAGGAAAATATATTACAGGTGAAACCATTGCCATCAGTGCAGGATATCAAGCGTGAAAATAAAGAATGGAGGAAATTAAAATGACAAGAGAAGAAAAAATAGAGTATATTGCAGAAAGTTTGGATATGGAGGTACAGGACATAAGCGAAGAACACCAGTTAGCAGATTATGAAAACTGGGATTCTATCGCAGTATTGTCGATTATCTCTGTGATTAATGAAAAATTCAATAAATTCCCACATGCAAATGAGATATTAAAATGTAAAACAGTGAGTGATTTGATGCAGACAATGGAGTAAAAATTGATGAATGGAAAAACTTATTTAATAACTGGTGCGTCTTCCGGAGTGGGAAGAGCATTGGCAATCGAAATAAGCAAACGTGGTGGACAAGTTGTCTTGGTGGCACGAAATGAAGAAAAATTAAATGAAACACTGGAACAGATGGAATATAAAGAAAAACATATTTGTATTCCGTTTGATTTAACAGATTTTGAACATTATAATGAATTGTTTCAGTGCATCAAAGAGCGGCAAATTATTCTCAATGGTATGGTTCATTGTGCAGGGATTGCACCGATTACACCGTTGCGGACAATCAGCACTAAAAAACTCAGTGAAGTTTTTGATATTCATTATTTTGCATTTATGGAATTAGTGAAGTTTTATGCAAAAAGAGGGATGTCAGAGGGGGGAAGTATTGTTGCGATTTCCTCTACGATTGTTGAGCATCCATTGAAATGTATGTCCATATATGCTTCCGCCAAAGCGGCAGTGGAAGCAGCATGCAAGAATTTGGCGATTGAATTATATGAGAAAAAGATTCGTATTAATACAGTTGTTTTAGGTGGGGTAAATACAGAGATGGTAAAGAATGTTACCAATATTGTGCCGGCTGCAAAAACAGAAGTAGATGATTGGTCCAGAGTTCGTCAATTAATGCCTATTGCAGAAGTTTCAGATGTCATGGGAGCAATTATGTTTTTATTAGGACAGGATTCTCGTTATATTACAGGCAGAAAAATATTTGTGGATGGAGGAATATTGTGATGCTACACGATGAAAATAAAGTGCTATTTCATGGACAACACGAAAATGTTACGTATGGAAAAATTGTTTCAGCGATGAAAGAAATTGGGGCAGATCAATGTGATGTGCTGTTTGTTCATTCTGAAATTTCTTTTGGTATGCTGGAAAAAGGAATACGAAGAAATGAAATTAAAGAGTTATTGCTTGATGCGATAAAAGAGTTAAATGTTAAGACACTTATTTTCCCAACATTTACATTTAGTTTTTGTAATCAGCAAGTATATGACAGAGAAAAATCGCCGACGGCGATGGGAATGCTTCCGGAATATGTCAGAAAGCGTCCGGATGCGGTGCGTTCTGATGATCCGATATTATCCGTTGCAGTACTGGGGGAGCAGGAGGGATTTGACAAAATGGTTGGAAGTTCTTCTTGTGGAAAGGGAGGAATTTTTCATATCTTGCATCAGACAGATAAAAAAGTTAAATTTATGTTTTTTGGAACATCCCCTTTAATGTGCTTTACATATTTGCATTATGTCGAGGAATGTTTCAAGGTCCCTTACAGATACTCGCGAAAATTCAAAGGAACGATTATTGAAGATGGAATAAAAAAAGAGAAAGAAATCGATTTATATGTGAGATATAAAGGTGTTACAGCTACGCTTCCGCCAAACTTTATGCAAGAATTGGTACAACGAGATATTGTTGAAGTGACAAACGTGGGAGATAGCCAGATTTCTGTGGCTGATGAAAAATTAAGTTACGAGTATATATCTAAAATGTTAAAAGAGAACCCCTATATTTGTGCGATTATGCCGGAAGGTGAAACCCTGACAGAAGAGTATATATATGGAGATGTTACAACAATGTAACAGTTACTAGGAGGATAATTTATGTTTGGACAATACGATAATATTTGTATAAAAGGAGTAGCTGCGGTTGCACCTGAAGATATTATAGAAAATATGGAATTTGCTGAGCAAATAGGAAATCGTAGAGCAAAAAAACAAGTAAAATTGACAGGAATATCTAAAAGACACGTGGTTGTCGAAGGTCAAAGTGCGTCAGATATGTGTTGTCAGGCAGCAGAAAAATTGTTTACAAAATTGGACTGGGAAAGAGATAGTATCCGTGTTTTGGTGTTTGTAACTCAATCCGAGGATGTGAAGACGCCATCTACTGCGATGATTATTCAAAAGCGATTGGGAATCGGACAAGATTGCTTGGCATTTGATGTGAATTTAGGCTGCTCCGGCTATGTGAGTGGATTGCAGATTGTATCTGCTCTACTAAATAATACCGGAGGAAGAGCATTGCTGTTATGCGGGGATGGAAAATATTATAATGTTCGCAAAAATACATCTACAGATGCGATGCTTTTTGGCGATGCCGGTACAGCTACGGCGATAGAATTAGAACCTGGCTATCCTTTGCTTTATTCACAAAAAACGGATGGAACACGCCACAAAATGCTGACGATGTCATTGGATGGACAAATGACAATGGATGGAAATGGTGTTTTATTATTTTCACTTAATGAAGTTGTGGACAGCATAAAAGAAATGAAGGCACATTTCAAAATAGATGAAGAACAAATTGATTATTATGTATTTCATCAGGCACAGAAACTGGTTATTGATAGTATGGCAGCAGAATGTGAAATTCCAAATGAAAAGGTGCTGATTTCTTATGAGGAATTTGCAAATACTTCGACAGCGACACTTCCGTTGACAATTTGTCATAATGCTGGTTTGATGACAAAAAAGAAAAAGGTCAGAGTTTATTTGTGTGGCTTTGGCGTAGGACTTACATGGAGCAGCGTGGTATTAGATCTTGATACCGATGCGATTATGCCAGTTGAATTGTCAAGTTATTGTTATAATGATTTAGCGTTAGATGAGTGAGGAGAGAGAGCATGTATTTTGAAGAAATTAATGCAAAAATGAAAGAAATCAGAAGCCAGAACAGAGCATACATCTCCAATATGGTTTACAGTAAGTTAGAAAAAGAAAAAGATTATTCGGTAGTCTGTCATAAGAGTGCAATGGCTGTTTTGAATGAAGAAAAGTATAGAACAAGTGCGTTGTTTATTGCTGCAGATGAAAATGCGTTACAAAAACTGTTGCAAGAACTTCCGGAAAAGACTTATATAGAGGATTTTCACAAGGAACCAGTCAATGAAAAAGAATCTTTATTTGTAGAAAACGGATTTGAAAATTATGCAAAATATAACAGAGTAACGACAACATTTTCAGAGAATCCGTATTTGAGTAAAGAAAAAGGGCGGCGTGCACTTCTTCAGGAAATGTATAATCCGAATCGAAGAGAATATCCGGTGGTTCAAGATGCGGAAGAAATTTTTGATTTATGTATGGATGTATTTGATCCGACAATTGATGAAATTTTTTCTGTGGAAGACTGGAGAAGGACGATAGAGAACAAAGAATGTGTTATTGTTAGAGAAAATGGGAAAATTGTAACTTTGTATAAATGGCGGATTGAAGGCAAAAAACTGTATGGAAATATATCTGTCAATTTGGGAGCAGCCAATCTATTATATGATTTGGAACGCAGTGTTTTTGATGAATATTGGGAAAAGGGAATACGGACGATGTATGCCTGGATTAATTGTTCCAATAATAAGGCATTAAAACGTGGACCAGGATATGAGAGAGAGATTGTAAAAGCAAGAAATGTATTATATGATACAATTTATAAAAAACAGTAAAGGAGAACAAATATTATGGAAGAAAAAATTTATGCAATTTTAACAGATATCAGACCGGAATTTGATTTTAAAGAAAGTGATAATTTTGTAGAGGATGGCTTTTTGGATTCATTTGATGTTGTGACGCTGGTTTCTGAGATTGAAGAAAAGTTTGACGTTATTGTGGATGGTATGGACGTGATGCCGGAGAATTTTGAAACAGTTGCAGCAATATGTGAATTGATTGAAAGAAGTGATAAAAAAGCATGAAAACGACATTTACCGGAAAAAGAATTACAGGTGTTCTGACTATTTTGCCGGAACAGGAATACATTTATGAGGATGAAATAGCAAAGGAACCAGAGGAAAACCGAAGATTAAAGCGTTTAAAGAGAATCATGGGGTATGGAAAAAGAAGAAGAGCCAAAGAGACAACGACGGTTTCTGATATGATTCTTTATGGAGCCAAAAAACTTATTCAGGAAGGAAAAATCAAAAAAGAAGAGATTGGGGCCATTGTTGTAGTCACACTCTCTCCGGATTATTTTTGCCCTACTGTCAGTGCGATTGTCCAGGGAGAATTGGGACTAACGGATGATATTCTGTGCGTGGATATTCCACAGGCATGTGCCGGATATGTTGTTGGACTGATGCAGAGTTTTATGCTGTTAGAGCATATGGAAGGGAAAAAAGTTCTTTTATGTACGGGAGAGACGTTTTGCCGTGGAAACAAAGAAAAACAGGAACCACCATATTACAGAGCACCATTTGGTGGTGATGCAGCCAATATAACAATAGTGGAAAATGCTGGAAATGAGAAGGTGTATTATGAATTTCATCAGGATGGATCACAGAGAAAATGTCTAGTGATTCCTGACGGAGCATTTCGTAATCCTATGACAGTAGAACAGATTCAGAATCAGATTGTCAGAATGCCGCTAACAGGCGTTGTTATGGATGGCTCTACGGTATTTAATTTTGCGCAAAAAGAGGTTCCGATTCTAGTTGACAGTTTGACAAAGATGGCAGAAACGACCAAAGAAGATATTGACTGGTTTTTATTCCATCAGCCCAATAAATTTATGCTTCAAAAACTGGCAGAACGTATTGGGGTTCCTTTTGAAAAGATGCCGATGGATATCGTGGAAAAATTTGGAAATTCAAATTCTGCTACGATTCCCACAGCGATCACGGCAGACTTAAAAGAAGAAATGCTTAATAAAGAATCGTTGTGCTGCCTGGCAGGATTTGGAGCAGGTGTTGCCTGGGCAGGGATTATTATGAAAATGGGAAACATGGATTTTTGCGATACGATCATTTCGGACTTGTAAAAATCATAACAAGATGAAAATGTTGGAGGTGTAGAAATGAAAAATTCAGTACTTTGTTACCTGGAAGAAACGGCGGCAAGACTGCCGGATAAAGTAGCTTTTTTTGATGCAGAGGGAGAAATAACCTTTGAGCAGCTTCGAAAAAGCGCTGTGGATATCGCCTTTGCCATTCAGGAAAAGGTAGGGGGAAGAAGAAACCCTATTTTAACGTATATACCGAAGTCGGTAAAAAATATTACTGCTTTCATGGGGATTTTGTACAGTGGGAATTTTTACACACCGACAGAAGTGCGTTTTCCTGAAGAAAAGGTGAGAAGCATTGTAGAGACATTGCATCCGGCGGCTATTCTTGTTGATACAAAATCCAAAGAAAAACTGTGTGGGTATGAATGGACGAAAGACATATGTCTGATCAATGTGGATGAAGTTGCAAAAAGCGGCCGTTACGAGGAAAGCCATGAATTGGCAGAGAAGATCCTTGACGTTGATCCGGTATATACATTTTTTACATCAGGATCTACCGGCACACCAAAAGGCGTCATCATCAATAATCATAATGTAATTGATTATACCGACTGGGCTGTGAAAACATTTCCGATTAATGAAAATACAATTATGGGAAATCAGTCCCCGTTTTATTTTGATATTTCTACACAGGATATTTATACGACATTAAAAACCGGGGCAACACTGGGAATCATCCCGCCGATGTATTTTGCATTTCCGGCGAAAGCACTTCAGTTTATCAATGAAAGGAAGATCAATTTCCTGTATTGGGTTCCATCGGCGTTTGTATCGATTGCAAATTATGATCTGTTAAAATCGATTCCGCTCAATAATGTGGAACTGATCATGTTTGGTGGAGAAGTAATGCCGGTAAAACAATTGAATTATTGGAAAAAGTATCTTCCCAATCTGAAAACCATTGCAAACGTGTATGGACCGACCGAGGCAACCGTAAACTGCACGTATTATATCGTTGACCGGGAATTTTCGGATTCAGAGGTGCTGCCGTTGGGAAAAGCCTGTGAAAATACAGGGTTACTGGTTTTGGATGAGGATAATAATATCATCGATTCATCGAAAGTAAATGAACTTGGTGAATTATGTGTATACGGAAGTTCTTTGTCTGCCGGATATTGGGATGATGAAGAAAAAACAAAAGAAAAATATATTGACAATCCAACCAATCCGTATTATAAGGAGAAAATGTATCTGACGGGGGATCTTGTGTATTATAACGAGCGGGGTGAATTGGTGTTTGCCGGTCGTAAAGACTTTCAGATCAAGCATTCCGGATACCGTATTGAATTAGGAGAAATTGAGTCGGCTGCGATGGGGGAACAGAGAGTTTCCGTCGTATGTGCATCATATGATAAAAAGGAAAAACAAATTGTGTTATTTTATCAAGGAGATATTGAGGAGGAAGCATTAAAAGAATATTTGCTGACAATTATTCCCAAATACATGGTGCCTACGGTATATGTTTCACTCAAGAAATTTCCATACAATGACAATGGCAAAATAGATCGGAAAAAGCTGGAAAATGATTACTTGAGTTAAAAAGTAATTATTATTTTAGTAAATAAGTCCAGCTAATAAATGTCAATAGAAAAATGAAAAAAATGTTGATTTTATTTTCTGACTAAAAAAGGACGCACTTCCCCCTTGGTGAAAATATCATTTTTTAAAAATATTCATTCAAGGAATTCAGTATTTTAAGCAACTAAGTCGCATTTAGCAGCATTGTATTGTTTGTTATGCTCCTGTGGTGTAATGATTACAAAAGGTTTGTTGTCCCTGAGTATTGCAAATATCATGTTGCATACTTTATGAGAAACTGCCCCCATTGCTACGAGTTTTGGTTTTGATTCACATTTTTTGAGGTAATACTTACGGAGTACCGGATTTTTTGCTTCTCCTGTGCGGGAAGTACTAATGCTTTGCAGTGTCAGTGTGTGAATTACCCGTCTGGCTATAGCAGAGCCTCTTTTGGACATTTGTACCTTGGTTCCTTCAAATTTACCGGATTGTTTTACTGCCGGATCAAGACCAAAGTAAGCGAAAAGTTGTTTCGGTTTTCCAAATGCAGAGAAATCACCGATTTCACCCATAAGAGAAACCGCAGATAAAAAGCCTGCGCCTTTAAATGTTTCAATTAAATGAATTTGTTTTACAAAATCGGTATCCTCGTTAGCATCAACAAGTTCATGCAAGGCATCAAGTATGTTGTTGATTTCTTCATCATACTTACGGATGAAACTAATATATAAGCGAATACGTTTGATATTGCTATCAATGATATATCCAAATTCACTCGCTTCATTTGCAGCCTGAATAATGGCATTATACTTGTTCTGAGCATATGTAAGTCCGAAACGTGCTGTTGATCTGATGGTATCAAGAATCTCTTGTTTGTCTGCATTAATAAAGGCAGATGGAGAGGTATAAGTTTCCAATAATGCAAGAGATGTATTGATTGTAACCTTGGAGAAAATGCCAAGGTACTGCGGAAATGCCATACGCAGTTCACCCTGAAGTTTGTTCACGTAAGCACTTCGATTATCCATTAAGTCGTAGTATTCACGACAGAGATTACGACAATTCAGAGCAAGGTCAGATGGCATAAGAGAAACCTTTAAATCCGGTTTCAAACCAACCAATGCCGCTTTTTTTGAATCAAAACGATCATTATGTACTTTTCGAATGTTGATATTTGTGCTATTCTTAGTAATGATAGGATTAATA
>ERZ825670.3079-NODE-3079-length-14674-cov-18.127847_pt1 | contig 14674 bp, 10 predicted proteins | sample MGYA00519929_ERZ825670 | MGnify/ENA primary metagenome ERZ825670 (study PRJEB31778, sample SAMEA3449207) | human gut metagenome | biome: human gut; feature: human-associated habitat; material: faeces | place: United Kingdom | collected 2010/2012 ...
CAACCAGAAAAAATCGAAATTGATGCAAACGAAAGGGCAGTTAATGAAAAGTCTCAATACTGCTTTTTCGTTTGCACCACCTTCGATTCTTTTCTTAACGATTTGTCAGATTCTAAAAAAACTGTTTTCCGTAATTGTATCATAATCCTGAAAAGAAATTAAATTTTCTTTTCCAATCCTTTTACTATCTTATCAAAATCAGATTCAATTGGCTGTGTCTTGTTAAAAATATCATATTCCTGATATGCTTTCTCCACTGCCTGCTTATGAGAAATACATCCATTATCTTTCAAGATATCGTATCTGCGGAACGCAAGAAATTCGTTCACACTTTTTGAAAATTCCTCCATAGTAAAGACGTTTTCACGTTCAATCAAATCCTCTATGTAATCAAAATATCCTGTAACAGCACGTTCCAACTGACGAATCTGTTTTTCATCCAAATAGTTTTTGGCAATCGGGGTATCAGATTTGAGAATACGACCATCTGGAGCATTTTTCCATGTGGTCAAGCCCATATTTTCCTTGGTGTGGTCAGCTTGATTATAGACGATTTCAGCCGCTGTTTTACCGGTAATAGCATAATGAAATTTGTTCTGTATGGTTGCATAAAAATGATATGCAGTATCAGAATCTCTATTGTAATCAATGCTGCACTCTGCAAAGATATCGGTTATCTGTTGCCATATTCTACGTTCGCTGGCACGGATGGAGCGTACTCTTTCCAGTAATTCACGGAAATAGTCTTTTCCAAATGCTGTTTTACCCTGTTTCAGGCGTTCATCATCCATAGCAAAGCCCTTTATCATATATTCCTTCAAAATACCGGTTGCCCATATACGGAACCTGGTTGCCTGAATAGAGTTTACTCTGTAACCTACAGAAATAATGGCATCCAAATTATAATAATTGGTAGGAATAGTCTGCGTTTTATCCTGCATTGCTCCGTGCTGAGTGGTTGTTGCAATTTTTGCAACAACCACTTCCTCATCAAGCTCACCGGTTTCAAAAATCTTTGCTAAATGGCGGCTGATGCCCGACTTGTCAATACCAAACAATTCAGCCATGGCTTTTTGTGTCAGCCATATCGTTTCATCTTTTATCAAGGCACTGACTGTTACGTTATCATCTTCGGTTCTGTACAGCACCATTTCCAGTTGTTTTGTAATATCTGTATTCATAATCAGCCTTCTTTCTTAAGAGTCAAGAATATTTACATTGTAGCAAACGTATGTTTGCACGTCAAGAAGGCGGTGGAATTTTTATGGAGCAGACAAAAACTTTTTATTAAAAAAAGCAATGTATGATACAAAAAGTTTACAACTGACATATATACTCATTATAACAACATGGAAGATAACTATTCTGAATAGTCACCGGGAAAGAACAAAAAGGGAGGAGAGCCGCATATGGATAAAAGGGATAACATATCTTCACGAAATATGAGATTATTTGCAGCAATTATGACACTCATCGAGGCACTTGTCCTCATATCACTCGCAGGCTGTGCCGGCAAAAAGGTAGATTATGGCACTGATACAGAAAAACTGACAAAAAGTGCTGTATGCAATGTAAAGGATTTTAGTTCAGATGAGACCTACAGCGATGAGTTTTCCGTGCAGACAGAAATTGGAAATGTAAATATAGATATAAGTGCAAAAGTGGAACTGCCTGATTGTAAGACAATGTCAGTAGTTGAAGTGGAAAAGATACCTTATTCTGCAAAGCTCAAGGAAAAGGTATTGAAGGCATACTTTGGAGAGTCACAGATTTATTACTATGATAAGGAACATTGGACAAAAACACAGCTTCAAAATCTTATTGATTCCATAAATTCCTCAACAACACCAACTGATACATCTGGCACAGGAAACAGAGCTGAGTTTTTGAAGGAATATACGCATTATCTGGAAAATGCCGGGGATGAATGGACTATAGCTACAGAGTATGATTCATGTGATGAGTTTGTAGGGAAAAAAGGAAACACCTGGTATAACGTGAATTTTGTTGCAGATGGTGATGAAAATAAATGGCTGTCGGGAATTGGCGCAGGTCCGATTGAAGGATATACCAAAAAGACAGGAAGTAATGAATACGAGTGGAGCAATATATTTAACGATGGATATGTGCAGCAATACTTTGGACCGGATTCACTCATGGAATATGATACGGTAAATGATATCACGGATTCACAGGATACATCGGGAGAGGAAATCGCGCAGGAGGAAAATGAATCGGGTATCACAATAGAAGAAGCGGGGAATATGATAGACAGTTTTTTGAAAGAGACAGGTTTTTCATCCATCCCGCAGACTGAGAGCTCGCAGCTGAAATGGAGTGGATATAACGAAAGAGCCGATCATGTGTATCAGGAAGATGATATACATGAGTGTGTAAGTGGTTATAGATTTTACTACAATATCGGAGTTGGCAAAATATTATTTGATGATGCTTTAAATCCGATGGATTACAGCGGATACAATATGAAATATGGTGATAGTATAGAGGATACTTTTGATAATGAATTCTACAATTTTTATGTTGATAAATATGGTATATGTACTTTTTATATAGACTGCCCGGTAAGTATAGTAAGAAAACAGGAAAATGTAGAAATGCTTCCTTTAGAAAATATATTTGATATTGCCCGGGATGAGCTTAAAAACAATGCTGAGGAATATGTACTGGATACAAATGTAAAATATTACACTCTAAAACTTGCATACATAAGGGTAAACAACCGGACTGATATGCAAAAATACAGTTATATTCCGGCATGGAGTCTGGAATTGCTGCAGAAAGACACTACAAATGCATGCCCTGTATTTATCAACGCGATTGACGGAAGTGTGATACATCCGGACGATCTGAGTTAAGATACAGAATGTTTACATCGGACCGTACTTTCACAGGAATAATTATGTTGTAGAAAAAATGTGACATATCAGGGAGGATTGGCATATGAGAAAACACACAAGAATACTCGCAGCGGCTATGACGATCGTTGAAGCGATAGTAATCATCTCACTCACAGGCTGTTCAGGAAAAAAAGTAGATTACAATATGGAAACTGAAAATATAAACACAAAAGCAGGAAGTGATATAAGTGCATTTGACGACAGTACGAAATGGAATGACAGCTTTTCTGTTGAGATATCGGATAAAAGTGTGGATGTGGATATTTCAGCAGACATTACCCTGCCGGACTGCAAAAGCATGTCGGTTGTTGAGGTGAAGAATATAAAGGTGGGTGCCGATTTCAAAAAGAGTGTGATAGAGGCTTATTTTGGCTATAGTACCGTATATTATCACGACATACCTCATTATACGAAAGAAGAGATATATCACAGCATGGAGGTTGTAAAAAATGAGATTGCCGGGTATCAGCAGGAAATTGATGCGGGACTTATCACAGAAGAGGGCGTCAGCAGGGTGATGAAAAGTGAAAATGATCTGCTGGAACAGTATGAAAAGGCAGAACCGTCTGCACTGGATACGCGTGAAAAAGCTACAGATTATACGGATTGTAATGAGTATCTGGGATATATTGGTAATGTTTTCTGTGAGCTTAGATTTGGAATTGCTGAGGACGGCTCTCTTGAATATATTTCAGCACAGCCTCTTAAGGCAGGAAGTGAGGGGACATTATACGATGATAGTGAGTATGGCTATTACGGACCACCATCCTTTGCAGAGGAGAAAGGTGTAGAGGGATTTAACGGAGGCTCTACAGGTGGAGATACTACATCTTCATATGATAATGAGTGTGCATTATCAAAAGACGAAGCTATAAAAAAGGCAGAAGAATTTCAAAATAAATTAGGCAGGGCTTCACAGGTATATATAGGAACATCAGACTACGAGTGGAGCGCAGGAGTGATAGAGGATGGTGATGATACTGTAAAAACTGATGATAAAGAGAGCGTCATAAAGGATACAGCCTGGGGATATATCATAGATTATGGCGAGGGTGTGGATGGCATAGCGTTTTGCAAGTCACTCGATTTCACCCGGAATATGGATATATGGGAGACACTCGATAACTATGATGATTTTATGCCATATGGCAGCAGTTCCTTTATTGTGACGGATCAGGGAGTGACGGAATTTACTGTTTCTTACCCGGTTGATATTGTAAATGAGTCAAAAAACGTAGAACTCTTGTCAATGGACACTATTAAAGAGATCATCAAGGATGACATGACAAAAAACTCAGATCAGTATGATTTTACACAAAATCACACTTACAACAATCTAAAGCTCGGATATATCCGTTTGAAGGATGCATCTGACAAGGATAAATGTACTTATGTTCCGGCATGGTGTCTGTCAAAACAGGACAAGGGCTACGACAGATATCCGGTGTATGTGAATGCGATAGACGGCACGATCATAAGGAGTGATGATCTAATATAAGATACTGTTATTGGCTGCAATAAAGTTTATACATGGAGTTACATTTTTAGATAATAGATCAGGTTCATATTTATTTGGAAAAGATGTGGAAAATATATGATTAATAAAAAGAAAAAATATGTAGGGCGTTTGACACTTGCCACTGCAATTACCTCTATTTTATTTTCAGGATGTGGGGCGGCACAAAAGGAGCTTGCACAGACGGACAGAGCTTCCTACGAGAAAATATCATACCAGACAGTTACGGTACAGAGCGGTTCACTCACACCGCAGACTACCATCAGTCTGAGCGCGCAGGGCTATACCAGGTTTTCCTATGGTGCGACAAACACGGAGCTTACGCTTGAAAAGGTAAATGTGGCAGTGGGTGATCATGTGAAAAAGGGTGATATACTGGTGGCTTTTAAATCCGGGGAGATACAGAAAAAGATTGAGGACTACAGCGGGCAGATCAGTCAGAATAAGCTTTTAGCAGAGCACTACAGGGCTATTATGAAAATCGATGATACTCAGGATTATTCAAGCGATATAGCCAAGCTTGATAAGGATACAGAGGTTGCGCAGCTTTATCTTGATGAGGCTAAGGAAAAACTGTCGAGATATCAGATCACGGCATCAGAGGATGGTACGATCACAGCAATGGACAATTCACTTTTGGCGGGAGTTTTTGAACCGGGCAGCAATCTTATAACAGAAATCAGCGGAAACGGCAATTACGAGGCTGACAGACCGGAAGGTTATGACTTTAATGTAGGTGATATATACACGGCAACAGCATCTGATATAGAGTTTGAACTTAAGGTAAAAGAGGTGGACGATCAAAAGCTTGTTTTTGAACCGGTATCGGACATGTCGGCAGTATCGGATGCACAGATATTTTCCATGGAAGTGACGCGCCCTGCTATAGAAAATGCTGTGTATGTGCAAAAGGACGCAGTACATGAGAAGGATGGCAGGTATTTTGTATACACACTGGATGAGAATGGATACAGACAGGCGGTATGGATAAGTGTCGCAGATCAGGTGGGAGACTACCGGATCATCACAGAAGGACTTAAAAGCGGGGATGAGGTGGTTTTGCAGTGAAGAACAGAAACCTTTTATCAATAAAAAAACTGGCAGTACTGGGGATATGTGTATCGTTTGTGGCAGGCGGCTGTGGAAAAATGACAGAAAGCAGCATACCAAAGCTTGAAGAACCTATAGCGTTAAATGAAGCCTATAGACCTGTGGAATACGGTACGATCGGCTCCATACAGGTGCTGATGGCTACCGCAGTTTTGAGGGATTACTGCAATTACTACAGTGCCAATGTAAATATTTCACAGATATATGTGGAGCCGGGAGATACAGTAAATGTAGGGGATGTGCTTGCTGTCTGTGATGTGGATGAGGCAAAAAAACAGTTGCAGGAATGTAAGGATGCGCTGGCGCATGAGAATGAGACATATGAGATATCCGCTCAGATCTCGGATACGCAGATCAAATTATGGGAGAGTCAGGCGGCACCAAATATTGATGAACGTGTAGCGGATACGGGCGAATTCTCAACAGAACAGACTGAGAAAAATGAAAGTACAGACGAGGATTACAACAAACAGATCGCTACAGAACAGGAAAATCAGCGGTACGATAAGCAGCTTCACGAATACCGCGTGCAAAAGATCAATGAGCAGATAGCTTTATATCAGCAGCTCGTTGATGATGGAACGCTTAAGGCAGCCCACAGCGGTCTTGTCACTTACACTAAGAAGCTGACAGATGGAAGGTCTGCTGCGGCATACGAGAATATAGTCATTGTCTCAGATACGGATGACCTTGTGCTGGATATAAAGGGCACAGCCATAAATGAGTACAAATACAGCGATTATGACAAGAAATATGTGATAGTCGATGGCGAAAAATATGATGTCACCGAGTCTCAATATACATCAGAGGTTTTGGTACTTTCGAAGATAAACAACCGCTATCCGGATGTGTGCGTGGAAAGCAGGGAAAAGCCGTTTCTTACGGCAGGACAGATGTATCCGGTATATTTTGAAAAGACAAAAACGGATCAGGCACTTGTCGTGGGAAAAGATTCCATCTATAAGGATGGCGATACCAGATATGTCTATGTGAAAAATGATGAGGGCGGCCGCGAGAAACGCATCATAACAACAGGTGAGTCTGATGAAAACTATACACAGGTCACAGAGGGCTTAAAAGAGGGGGAGCTGGTTTACTATAATTCTACAGATCAGGTTCCGACAAAGTACAGCAAATATACGGTAACAAGGTCTGACTTTGATATAGCAAACTACGGTGTGCGCTACAGCAGATCTGACGCAGGGACGATAACCGAAACCTGTGATTATGAAGGGCAGATCGTATCGGTCAATGTGAAGCAGGACGATACGGTAGAAAAGGGCATGCTGCTTTACGTGGTGGATACCGGAGAGGGCAAAGCTGCTATAACAGAGGCGAAAAATGCGATCGACTCGGAGAATGAATCCTATGCGCAGAAGATTGCTGATTACGATAAACAGATAAAAGATTTATCTGAAGGTGGTAGCAGCGCAGAAGAAAATAACCGGCAGGATGAAAAGCCGGATACAGCATATGATGAGCAGCAGTTGAAACTGAATTTACAATTATTGAATCTGCAGAAAAAACTTGCCTGTGCAGACCACACCTATCAGCTTTCCCGGCTACAGTCAGCATATGACAGCATAAGCGCTGGAAATGACGGCAAAGGAAATATTTCAGTATATGCCAAGAATGACGGAAAAGTTTCAAAGGTGAGTGTCAAGGCAGGAGATAATGTGGAGGAAGGCTCAGATATCCTGCAGATAACCGGAAATTCCACGGACGTACTGCTGGTTCAGGTAAAGGATAGCAATAGCTATAAAGTATATAAGGACAATATAGCAGATGTGGGAGAGCGCGTATCACTTGAGCTGGACGGTACAACGATCTACGGAAGCTGTATCGGTTTTGCCGGTTACGGCAGGGAAGCTCAAAAGGGATATATAAATCAGGATGATAAAGGTGTGCATATTACCGGAAACACAGATTCGGGATATGGAAATGCAGCATTTTATATAAAACTTGACAATGGAATACCGGATGATCTGACCGGGGCATCTGCTGTAAAGTTTTCTTATGTTTCTTTTAAAAAGGTGGTAGTGGTGCCGACTTCGATCATACACAAGCAGATCAATCCGATGGACAAAGATGATATATCCTACTATGTGTGGAAAATTGATGGGGACAGCGTGGTAAAGCAGCCGGTAATATTGAGCGATTATACATCAGGCAGCAATACACTTGTGCTTTACGGTATTGATGAGGGCGATGAAATATGTTTGGCTTCGTAATTAATAAATTAAAAAACAGAAAATGGTTAAATTTGTGTCTGCTTATGGGAGTGGCTTTGTTTATAGCACTTTTTGTGTGCCACCCTATGTTTGAAAAGGGTGCGGGCAATCAGATACTCGACAGACTTTTTACGGATCATGCCACACAGCAGAATGAGTTTCCAGCACAGATGAGCCGCGAGGGAACATATGCGGTGGCAGATTATCCTGATTCGCAGTCAGTGCTTGATAAGCTGTCAGGATACGAAAAGAAGTGGACTGAATATGTGGATATAAACAAGGTTTCCTCACAGCAGCTTATCACACTCTCAGGAGGACGCGCAGATACAGAGTTTGGAGGACTTAACCATTATTTTACAATAGGATATCTGCCGGGACTTTCGGAGTACGCGGATGTTGTAAAATCTCAGACTGACACAGCCACATTCGAATGCAGTATAAGCGAAAAGACAATGGATCACTACGGACTTGTAGCAGGTGAAAAAATCTATTTACATGTACCTGATGGCAGTGGGAAAAAGGAAATTTCTTTCGTCATATCACAGATCTGCCGTGAAAAAGATATAAACGATCCATATTGGGCCAAGACGCTTTCGGATATGGGCGATGTGATATTTGTTTCGCAGGATGTTTTTGACGAAATGATGCAGTATTACAGCGAGGACAATATCAGCTACAGTGATTTTCTCATGCTGGATTACAGGCAGATCAACACGGAAAATGCCTCACTTTATGACGGTTATATGGAGCAGTTTAAGGATGCTGACAAGCTCTACAATGACAACATCCGTGATACGCTGGAGCGCTTTTTTACACAGCAGAAGACGATAAAGCTGATGCTTTGGGCGTTGGAGCTGCCGTGTCTTGTGCTTTTGATTTTATTTATAAGAATGATATCTGCACAGATACTTTCGCTCGAGGAAAATGACATACTTGTTTTAAGAAGCCGCGGTGCGACAAAATTACAGGTATTTATTTTGTACCTGCAGCAGTCAGGAATAATAGCGTTTGCGGGCTGTGTACTTGGAATAGTACTCGGATATATAATGTGCCGGGCTGCCGCATCTACAGACGGATTTTTAAGATTTACGGCAAAGGATATAGGCACTTACAGATTTGTATGGCAGATGCTTGTCTATGCGGTGGCAGCGGCAGTTATCATGGTGCTGTTTATCACAGTTCCGGTGTGGAAAAAATCAAAGGATGCCATATCAGAGCGCAGCAGGGAACGAATATCAAAGAAAAAGCCTCTTTGGGAGAAATGCTTTATAGACGTTATACTTTTGGCTCTGTCAGCATATCTGCTTTACAATTACAACAAGCAGAAGAGTACGCTTGCGATATCTGTTCTTGAGAACAGGAGCATAGATCCTGTCATGATACTGGACAATTCGCTTTTTATATTTGCAGCGGCACTTTTGTGCGTAAGACTTACCGGACTTATTATTCTGCTTGTGGACAGGCTCTTTAAAAAGCATTTTTCTCCGGCAATGTATGCATCATTTTTACAGCTAAAACGAACCAGATACAATCAGGGATTTCTGGCAGTATTTCTTATCATGACAGTGGCTGGCGGTATTTTTGACGCGAATATGGCGCGCACCATGAACAGCAATATGGAAAAACGGATCGTCTACAATGTGGGGTGTGATGCGATATACAACGAAGATTTCAGACTCAGGATACAGAAGAATAAAGATGGCTCTGTAAGCTGGATGTATGACGAGCCTGATTTCGGTAAATACGAGTCGCTCAAAAATGAGGGCATCTGTGACGGGGTCACGCGTGTGCTTGAGGACGAGCGGGTAGACATTTCCGCAGGCAGTGGTTCGATTTCGGATGCATATCTTATGGCGATAAACACAAAAGAATTCGGTGAGACTGCGAAATTGCAGAGTGACCAAAATGATGATATTAATGACGCGCACTGGTTCAATTACCTGAATGAGCTGGCAAAAGAGCCGGACGGAGTCATCATTTCCTCAAATCTGGCAAAAGCTCTGGGACTTAAAGTTGGTGACAGCTTAAATTACTCAAGGTATGTACCGGAGGCTGTCGATGATGATCAGATCTACGCATCCGAGAATGCAAAGGTATGTGCCATAGTAAAAGGTTTTCCGGGCTACGAGCGTTACACCTATGAGACAGATTCAGAAGGAAATGTGACAGAGCAGGAGAAATACCTGATCGTTGCAAATTATGCTACGGTTGTGGAAAAGTTCGGCATGACACCGTACAGTGTGTGGATGAACCTGTCAAAAGGAAAAACGGTGGATGATATATACAAAAATTTAACATCCGCGCAGCAGCTTATAGACGAGAATAAAAACTCAGCCACAGTGCAGATCACAAACGGTATGTTTACATTAAGTTTTATACTTTCACTGATAGTGTGCTCAGTAGGATTTTTGCTGTATTGGGTTATGACACTAAAACAGAGGGAGCTGCAGTTTGGTATATACCGCGCAATGGGAATGAGAATGAGAGAGGTAAAAGCAATGCTTTTAAACGAGCAGATATTTTTATCATTTCTGCCGCTTCTTGCGGGAGCAGGCATAGGTATAACTGCAACAGCGATGTTTGTAAGGCTCATATCGATCATATATCTGCCGCAGAAACACAATATCGGAGTAAATGTATATATTTATCAATCTGATATGCTGGAGCTTGCAGGAGTACTTTTCGTGGCTGTAGCCGTATGCTATGTGGTTATCAGCAGATTGCTTAAGAGTATGAAGATAGCACAGGCACTAAGGCTTGGAGAAGATAGTTAGCATGTAAAAAATGAGGTCGTGACATATGGAAAATGCGATAATTGCTCAAAATATAAAAAGATATTTCAAGGCGGGAGATGGTACAACAGTCCACGCACTTGACGGAGTATCCATGGAGATAAAAAAAGGAACACTTGCCATCTTAAAAGGGCGTTCCGGCTCTGGAAAGACCACACTTCTTAATATCCTTAGTGCGCTTGATATGCCGACAGAGGGAAGTGTGCAGTTTCTGGATAAAAACCTCGAGCAGATGACCGAGAAAGACCGGGAAATGCTAAGGCGGTATGAGATGGGATTTGTATTCCAGTCTATAGCACTAATTCCCACGATGACGGCATATGAGAATGTGGAATTTGCCCTTAGACTTGCGAAAAATAAACGTCGGATACGGAAGAATTTGACTGATATGGATAATGACATTGGAGATGCAAAAAACGATGTGATAAATGAGAATACGCATGACAGAGTATCAGAGCTGCTGGAGCGTGTCGGACTCTCAAAGCGCATGGATCATATGCCGAATCAGTTATCGGGAGGTGAGCAGCAGAGAGTTGCGATAGCGCGCGCTGTGGTTCATCGCCCGAAGGTGGTCTTTGCGGATGAGCCGACAGGAGCACTCGATACCGCTGCTGGATTTGAAGTCATGCGATTGTTCCGTGAGTTGATAGACGATGAGGACATCACAATAGTTATGACCACGCATGATCCGAACCTGATGGAGCTGGGGGATGAAGTGTTTGAGCTTAGTGACGGCATAGTAATTTAAATTAAAAGGGGGGAAACCCAGATGATAAACTGCGATGGACTGGTAAAAATATATGAGACAGACGATAAAAAGGTGATGGCACTGGAGGGGCTTGACCTGACGGTGGAAACAGGGGAGATGCTTGCGGTAATAGGAAAATCCGGCAGCGGAAAATCCACCCTTTTAAATATGATAGGAGGACTGGAAACTCCAACGGCGGGAGTGCTCACTATTGACGGAAAAGACATTTCCACATATTCAGAAGCTGAAATGGTAAGATACCGCAGGGACAAAGTAGGTTTTGTGTGGCAGAAAAGTGCCAAAAATCTGTTCCCATACCTGACTGTGCTGCAGAATGTCGAAGCCGTGATGATGTTTGAAAATTCAGGTAATACCGATAATTTAAAACACAGAGAAATTATAAAAAAGCGCAAGGATGATAATAAAAGCTATGCCATTAAACTGTTAAAGGCAGTGGGATTACAGGAGCATAAGGATAAGCTTCCGGCTCAGCTATCGGGAGGAGAGCAGCAGCGAGCAGCGATAGCGGTGGCACTGGCAAATAAGCCGGACATACTGCTTGCGGATGAGCCCACCGGAGCCGTGGATACAAGGACTGCTGATACAATCTATGAGCTGTTTCATAAGCTGAACAAAGAGCTTGGTATAACCATCATCATAGTGACACACGATATGGCACTTGCAGGCCGTGTAGACCGCATAGTGCTTATATCTGACGGAAAGGTAAGTACGGAGAAATTGAAGAAACATCCTGCAATGGAATATACGGTATTGGATAAGGCACACAGGATAAAACTCACTGATGAGATGCTTGAGGCAGCGGGGATAGAGTCTAATAAGGTCAGGGTTGATGTGCAGGATGGAAGGCTTGTGATATCGCGGATTTAAGACATATTAAACGTTTAGTGTTATAGAGACACAAAATATATCATTTTCGGTTTTAACAGAGATAAAACCACTATTTCTATTTACACATTCTTTGACATTTTCAAGCCCATATCCGTGGATAACTCCGGCTTTTTTTACCGAAACCTGTGGAATAGGATTGGATATTTCATAAAGCAGCACATGATTTTTCTGGCGCAGCGTACATGAGATGGATGGTTTGTGACCTGCCGGAAAAGCATCGCAGGCTTCTATTGCGTTATCCATAGTGTTTCCAATGATTATGTACAGATCAACAGGCGAAATGTTGAGGTCAGTATCCAGCCATAGATTAAAGTTTATGGAGATTCCCAGACTGTCTGCTTTATTAGAGCCATAGTTTAGGATACCGTCAACAATGGAATTACCGGTATCAATCATTTGGTCAAGGCTTGAAAACTTTTTCTTTAAGGCAGAGAGCTGGCTTTCGGCTTCAGGTCGTGTTTTCGTAGAAACCAGATTTTCCATTGCCAGCATGTATTTTTTTATATCATGCCAAAGTGCGCGGGATTCGTCCTGACGAGCAATGATATCCTGATAGTAAAGCTCCTGTTTGGCAAGCTGCTCCTGTATACAGAGCTGATTTTTCTGTAATTCATAAGATTTCTTTACTATTTCCGTATATCCACAAACCACTATATTGATAACAAGCATACATATGGTGGTCATCACAAAGGTGGAGTATTTACCATTGTCAATAAAGGTAGTGTACTGGGCAAACAGAATAAATATGCTTGACAGATTGCAGAGCATGAGTGGTATGGCATGCAGTAGAGCCTTTGAATCAAATCGGGCATTGGTAAATAAAATAATTATGACCAGCAAAAACAGATGAATAATCTTGCTTGTGGTATTGTAGATAAGCCGTCCTTCACTTATTCCTAAAAGTTCATTTATTGAAATTCCAAGTCTGGAAAGTACAAACGCACCAATAACATCGGAAAACATCGACGTGACAAAAAATAATATAATAGTATAGGTGATTTGGAATATTTTGCATTTGAAGCGGAAAGTATAGCATAAAAACAAAAATAAGCTGATAATGGCAAGCCGTATAAACATAGGTGTATATAGGGTTGATAGCATTATGACCGCAAAGAGTGATATGCAAAATAGGATAATATATCTGCGGGAAGGGTATACAGGTCTAACCTCTTTATGAAAGAAGTAGAAAATAAGCAGGCATTCTATAATAATGGTATATATTTCAATTGGAAAATTCATTTGATGGTACCTCGTATCAAATTGTTAAAGCGCTCTTGGAAAATGGTCTGTTTTTTCCGCGAAAGTGGAATTTTGCAGCCGTCAGTCATAGTGACAGCAAGTGGTGTAAAGCTGTCCACATAATTCAAATTGATGCAATAGCTTCTGTGAATCTGTACAAATGAAGGATATGAAAAAACTGAAATCATATTTTCCATTGAATCCTTTATCTCCAATGTGGATGTATTTGCAAAATGAAAAATAATGTGCCGGTTCAGGCTCTCAAAATATATGACATCGTTTATAGAAATCATTTTCTGAGTTGAACCACATGTTACCGCTGCCTTTTGCGGAAGAATCTCGTCAAGAGCCTCCCTGACAACACTTTGAAACATTGTAATCGTTATCGGTTTGCATAGAAATCGAAAAGCAATTCCATATCCTCGGACTGCATACTGCAGTGCGTTTGTCGTAAAAACTATTACGGGACGAGGAGAATATCCTGCTAAAATAGAGCCAACTTCAAAACCATTTGGCTTATCCATTTCTATATCAAGAAAAATTAAATCATAAAATTGGGATTTAAAAGCCTCAAGCAGGGCAGAGGCAGACAGGAAAGTAGAAATATTGTATGGTAATTTGCATGATTTGCAGTAATTGTAAAGTATATCAATATCTTGTTGTTCATCATCACAAATAGCAATATTCATAAAAATAATCCCCTTATCAAAACAATTAAGCTATGAAGATTATAGATTATAAATTTTGAATTTACAAGATTAATTTAGGTTTTTTAAATCATCCATCAGATTGAGAACAATATGTTTTTTGTCAATTGATAATTGTTTGGCATAGAGAGCTATCTGATTATCCAATTGCTGACTTTCAGAAGTATGTGTATCGGTGCCCCAAAACAATTCATTTGCGTCTATTTTGAGAGTGTTGATTATTTTTGATAAAACAGAAAGTGAAATTTTGCTTTCACCACGTTCGATTTGACCAATAAATCCGCAGGAGCAGTCTGCATATTCACTTAATTGTTCTTGTGTTAGATTATTTTTCAAACGGTAGAAACGTATGATTTTTCCTATATGCTTTATGAATTCTGTATCCTGCATGATTTACCTGCCTTCATATTTAAACTATAGATATTGTAGGTAAAAAAATTAATATTTTGGCTTAATTGTAATCCAAGATTCCATACCCGCTATCTTGGATAAGTGTAAAAGTTA
>ERZ825670.3080-NODE-3080-length-14666-cov-3.525426_pt1 | contig 14666 bp, 10 predicted proteins | sample MGYA00519929_ERZ825670 | MGnify/ENA primary metagenome ERZ825670 (study PRJEB31778, sample SAMEA3449207) | human gut metagenome | biome: human gut; feature: human-associated habitat; material: faeces | place: United Kingdom | collected 2010/2012 ...
TGAATGCAATGACTCCTCACGAACGGGCAGTTTACGATGAGAACCTGAAGATTTACCGCGACTGGCGCAATACGCTGGAATATGCGGTCGAGGAAGCAGAGGTGAAAGGCATTAAAAAAGGCAAGCTTGAAGGGATAGCTGAAGGAAAAGCCGAAGGATAACGTCAAATTGCTGCCAATTTAAAAAATCAGGGAGTTAATATTGAGACAATTGCCCAGTGCACCGACCTGTCTGTTGAAGAGATAAACGAATTGTAATCTATTCACACGATATTAAATCAGCAAAGTCCCGAATCATCGGAGTGCTTTGCTGATTTGTTGTATTAGGTCCTGTCTGGTTTGAATGTTTCAGCTATTATCAAAATTGAGCTATCTAATTATAGGCTGGTTGTAACACAGTAAATAGCTCATATTCTATAATTAGAAAACAGCTATTCTCGGAATCAAATACAAGAGCGTAAATATAAGCCTGTTTGTTATCTGATTCGCCCTCCTTATGAATTGCATACTATTGCATTCAGCTTTCAGAAGCCCTGGATAGAGTGTTTTTCAATGCATCCGGCTGAAGGGATGAAACTGTAAAAAATGTATACGAGAATTCAAGGTTAAATAGCTGCCGGCAAAATAGAAGACATTTGTCTTCAAATATATACACTTGTCATCCAAAAAGCTGTCTTGACAATTCGGAACATCTATGCTTTTGGGACGGATAACTTCCCGCCGGCCAACGGATAACTATTCGTTGGCGAACGGATGCCTACTTATCGGAATCAACTTCCTGTGTAAGGCATCCTTCAGGCGGGTCCGCTATTTTTCAATCAGTTATCTATCCTGAAATCTGAAAGGTGAAGTTTGAAAACTTTATTGGAGGGCGGTTTACAGAACGATGGCCTCGCTCAATGGAGGTTAAAAATGAATCTCTTTTCGTTCCGGCAATGCCGGCATCAGTTATCGTTACCTGTCATCCGGCAATGTGACTTTTTAAATTAGTTCTTTCATCTCTTATAAATAGACAAAGGAGGTACTGTTACATACCTCCTTACCTATTGTCTCTTAAGTGCTTACCCTGTAAAGTTACCCTGTACACCCTAGTCGGTTAGGGTGTACACCTCATCCCGCTACCCTGTACACCGTAGTTGGTTACCCTGTACACCGTATTCAATTCCTCCGTACAGGCCAGTAACACTAACTAACTACTAATAAACTAGTTGATAGTAGCATTTAATATAATAGCCAGTAACCTATGAGAGAACATTCGATGACAATTTCACCACGCTGACACAACTGTTATGCACAACTGTTGGCAAACATACGAGCTATGAATGGTTCATTTATTATCAAATGTGAGCTATATTTTCTTACTAAAGAACCAGGAGAAAAGAACATAAAAAAAATTACCTGTTGTTTTATACAAATCACTTTCGTACTTTTGTAAGCTACTATAGAGATAAAAATGAAACAATATTTAGAATTGCTGAATCGCGTATTAGCCGAGGGAGTGAGGAAGGAAGACCGTACAGGTACCGGTACACAAAGTATTTTCGGCCATCAAATGCGATTCAATCTGGAAGAGGGATTTCCTCTGCTTACGACGAAGAAGCTGCATCTGAAGTCTATCATTTATGAATTACTCTGGTTCCTTCAAGGGGATACCAATGCAAAATATTTGCAGGAACATGGAGTGCGTATCTGGAATGAATGGGCAGACCCCGACGGGAACCTGGGACATATCTACGGTTTCCAGGGGCGCTCGTGGCCAGACTATAAAGGTGGTTCTATCGACCAGATCAGCGAAGCTGTCGAAACGATCAAACATAATCCGGATTCCCGACGGATCATTGTCAGTGCCTGGAATGTGGGTGACCTGGATAATATGAACCTCCCGCCTTGTCATGCGTTCTTCCAGTTTTATGTGGCGAACGGACGCCTGAGTTTACAGATGTATCAGCGCAGTGCGGATATATTCCTGGGCGTACCTTTCAATATTGCTTCTTACGCATTATTATTACAAATGATGGCACAAGCGACAGGACTTATAGCCGGAGATTTCGTTCATACGCTGGGGGATGCTCATATCTATAGCAATCACCTCGAACAGGTAAAGCTTCAGCTTACCCGCGAACCGCGTCCTCTTCCCCGGATGGAAATAAATCCGGACGTAAAAAACATCTTCGATTTCAAATACGAAGATTTCAACCTGACCGGTTATGACCCTCATCCCCATATCAAAGGAGAAGTGGCGGTATAGGGAATTGAAAATTGAGAATTGAAAATTAAAGAGAGAGTATACACATTACTAATAAATCGATAAGTTTATGAGTACTATTTCAATCATTGCCGCTATTGCAGAGAACAATGCGATTGGTAAAAACAACAAGTTGTTATGGCGTCTGCCTGCCGATATGCGACGTTTTAAAGATTTGACAACCGGCCACGCCGTAATCATGGGACGTAAAACGTTCGAATCTCTGCCCAAAGGACCGCTTCCCAATCGGAAGAATGTAGTCCTGACCACTTTGCCGGAAGCTGGTTTTGTAAACTGCTTCGCCTGCGAATCAATGGGTTCGGCACTGGACATCTGTGAAAAAGAAGATGAAATATTCATCCTCGGCGGTGCATTGGTGTATCGTCAGGCTTTACGCATCGCAGACAAAATGTACATCACCCGTGTACATGGTGAGTTTAAAGATGCCGATACTTTCTTCCCGGTCGTAAACTGGGATTTATGGGAAGAAGTGGAACGCCAGGAATTCCCGGCTGATGCAAAACATGCTTATCCGTACACATTCCTGACTTACGTTCGCAAGAAATAAAAGAAAGTACAGATAGTTTCCAGTTCACGAGGGCCTCATAAATATTTTTGACGCTCTCGTGAATGTTTATGAGGACGTCGAAAACAATAACCTCCCTATAGAAATCCTGAACCTTACACCTCCTCATTGCTTTTTACCACGCCAATTCATTATTACACCTTATTAACAAACAGTTTACATCTTTTTACCCTTTCTTTGTATCTATATAGCAAAGAACGTTGTTTAACATGTAAACCCATATAGATATGAAGATAAAAGCTATTATTGTTTCCGCCCTGATACTATGCTGTATTTCAGCGGTTATCATGTATACAAATGCGGCACAACCTAAAAATGAAAGCAAAATGATTACCGAGGCTATTCAAAGTAAAAATACACCGCAACTCATCAAAGCGCTGATCAGTCGGATGAAAGAACAACTGGATGTGAATGACGATGACTTCCCCGAACTTATCAAGGAAGTGGAAAACTATGCGGCCGAATGTAAAGAACCGGCTTCTACAGCCGTACTCCATTCGATGGTTGCCGAAATGTACAATCAGTATTATACGATGAACCGCTGGAAGATTAATCAGCGGACCGACCTGGCCGGATACGTTCCCGAAGATATCCGCGAATGGACTTCAAACCTTTTCACGAATAAGATAAAGGAAGAATTGACCGCATCCCTGCAACCGGCAAAACTGCTGCAGGAAACACCGGTATCCGATTTCAAAGCCATACTGGAGACAGGAAAAGACACGCCTGCCCTACGCCCTACATTATATGACTTTCTGGCGTTCCGTGCTCTTGACATCGCTCCTTCCACAGAGATATATGAAGAACTTATTGCCTATCTGAACACGCAACCGGACAAAAAAGCAGCCATGCTTGCCAACCTGGACTATCTGAGATTCAAATATACCACCCGCTATTCCGAACAGGCAAGAGATAATTATACATCCGCACTGGATAGCCTGTTGGCCATCTACGGTAATAAAGATTATTCCGTGGAAATCATTGCAGCTAAACTGAATAACGGATTTTACGGATATGGAACAGAAGCCAATATGGATTCTCTGAAAGCTGCCGAGTACGAACTTTGCAAAGAAACAATTGCCCGCTTTCCGAACTATGAACGGATCGGCCTGATAAAAAACAGGCTGGCCAATATGCAAAACCCGTTCCTGCAAGTCAACACAGACAATAATGTATATCCCGGAAAAAAACTGACTCTAAAACTCACATATCAAAATATCCGGCAAATCACAGCCCGCATATACAAGAGTTTGAAAACTCCGCAACAGACGCTTAATTATAATGCCCAGGATACTGCAAATAATTTGGGAACCCTGGTCAAAGAAGTTACTTTTTCATTAAAAGTACCGAATACCTATACCGAGCTGGATACGAGCCTCGTCATCCCGATGGACCAGACAGGATTGTATGAATGTGTTATTACCGCTCCCGGAACGACGCTGAAAACGAACAATCTATTTGAAGTTAGCCGTCTGGCTGCCATTTCGCGCAGTATGCAAAATGGAAATACGGAGGTATTGGTGACCGATTATTTAAGTGGCAAACCAATCACTGATGCCTCAGTAACTTATTATTCGGGAAAACGCCGTGAGATGCAACCACAGGGAACCGTAAAAACAGATAAAGACGGCATCGCTGTTTTTCCACATAAACGCGATATGATGGCCTATCAGGTGGCTCGTTCGGGAGATTCACAAACAATGCTGACAGCCGTTTATCCGAACGGACGATGGGAAATCAGCCAGACAAAACGTCCGGAACTGGCCCTGTTTACAGACCGCGGACTTTACCGCCCGGGACAAAATCTGTATTTTAAAGGGATCGCTTATACAAATACAACCGACAAGCCTCATGCCATCGAAGGCGAAACCTTCAAAGTAACTCTCAGGGATGCGAACTGGAAAGAAGTGGCCACCAAAGAGTTCAAGACGAATAAATTCGGTTCTTTCAACGGTGAATTCACTTTGCCTCAGCAAACCCTTGGAGGAATGTTCACGCTGTCTACCGAATATCAAAGTGTAAATTTCCGTGTAGAGGAATACAAACGTCCCACTTTCTTCATTGATTTACTTCCCGTAAAAGGTGAAATTACGTTCGGCGACCTGGTGACAATCCAGGGAAAGGCACAGACTTTTTCCGGTATCTCCCTGCAAAGCGGAGAGATTACTTACCGTATCAACAAACGTCCCTTCTGGTTACGTAGCTACATCAGTAGTTTTTCTAACGAACAAGTAGCAGAAGGACAGGTTACTGTGAACAGCGACGGGACATTCTCTTTCAGTTTCCGTCCGGAAAAATCAAGTAGCAATCTCCCTGCCTATCAAAGTTATCTGGTCACAGCCACATTAACCGACAGCAATGGTGAAACCCAGGAAGCGACTTCCGTATTCTCTGTCGGGACATCTAGTATTGTCCTGAATACCGACCTTTCCGGACAACTCGACAAAGATTCTGTAAAGGCTTCCGTATCGGCACAAACACTGAACGGTGAAAAAATAACAGTGAATGGAACTTATACGATAAACAGATTGGGCGACACCGAAAAACCATCCAAATACGGAATCATTGAATACGAAGTAAAAGAACAGGTGGCAACCGGTAATTTTGCATCCGGTAAAATGATTGATAAAAATGTATTCGCCAAACTAGCTTCCGGCCGTTATCAGATCAAGCTGGATGCAAATGATTCACAAGGACGCCCGGTTACTACAAAGCAGGATTTCATCCTATATAGTTTACGCGACAAAAGACCGCCGGTATTCATGCATACCTGGATGTTAGATGAAAAAGTCTGGTGTCTTCCCGGTGAAGAGGCGAAGATATTGTTTGGCACATCCGACAAAGACGCACATATTTTATATGAACTTTACCAGGACAACAAATGTATTTCACGCAAACGCATCGTACTGAGTAATGAGAACCATCTCTTCCGTATCCCATTCATGGAAAGCTACGGGGAAGGAGTCGTGGCACAATTTACCTTTGTAAAAGACGGCAAATTATATACATCACGAACTGATATTAAACGCCAACAACCGAATCTCTCATTGGCAATCAAACCGATTACTTTCCGTGACCATCTGCTACCCGGCAATAAGGAAACATGGAAATTCAGGATTTTAGATGCAGACTCCATGCCTGTTATGGCAGAAATGCTGGCCAGCATGTACGATGCGTCGTTGGATAAGATATTACCGTCCGGTTCCTTCAGATGGAATTTCGACCCGAGAAGATATTTCTACTTATCTGCCCCCTCTTTCAACAGAGGCATCGGCATGGATGATAAGACAGCTTATAAATCAGAAGAGTCGAAAAATGTCAATGTTCCGGATTATCAATATGACCGTTTGAACTGGCAAGGAATCATGAATTTCAGAAACCGGGGAATGTATGCCGGAGGTATCATGATGAAGTCGGCAGCCCCTATGGCCGCTGCTGAAGCACAGGTTATCGGTTACAGAACGAATGACGCTGCAACCGCTACCGGAAATGTAGAAATGGTTGCAGACGATGAAGTAGAGGAATCAGGCATGGCTGTCTTCTCTCTGGCAGACGGTGCTCCGGCTGAAAAGGGAATGTCAGAGCAGCAAGTTGTCCAGATACGCGAAAACTTCAACGAAACCGCTTTCTTCTATCCGTCATTACTGACGAATGAGGAGGGAGACGTCATGGTACAGTTCACGTTACCGGAAAGCAATACGACCTGGAAGTTCCAGGCACTGGCCAATACGGAAGACATGAAATACGGCATGCTGACCAAAGAAGTCATCAGCAGCAAACCGTTGATGGTATTGCCGAACCTGCCACGCTTCATGCGCCAGGGTGACGAAGTATCCGTCAGCACACAGGTTATCAACAATTCAAAAGTGACTATCAATGGACGTGTCAGCCTTGAATTGTTCGACCCGGCAACCGACCAACCGGTTATCTGTCTGACAAAATCACAAAAGCCGTTTACCTTGTCTGCCGACAGCATCACCACCGCTTCATGGACCTTCCGCGTACCGGAGACCACCAATCTGATTGGTTGCCGCATCGTAGCAGATTCCGAATCCGGCAGTGACGGTGAACAACATTTGATTCCAGTTCTCTCCAACCAAATACTGGTAACGGAAAGCACACCTTTCTACCTGATGGAGAACGGAGAAAAACGAATCCGGTTGTCAGGAAAGAATGGAACGGACAGCCGCAATCCGTTCAGAATGACATTGGAACTGACAGGCAATCCTATCTGGTACGCCGTACAGGCTTTGCCTACGCTTACCCAACCGACAAATGACAATGTCATTTCCTGGTTCGCCTCTTATTATAGCAATACGCTGGCTTATTATATCGCAACAGCCAATCCGCGCATCCAAAAAGTAATCAGCCAGTGGAAGGCACAGGGCGGAACCGCTTCTACCCTTTATTCAAATCTCCAGAAGAATCAGGAGTTGAAGAATATCCTGCTGGAAGAAACTCCCTGGGTGCTGGCTGCCGAGAATGAAACGGAACAAAAGCAGCGTTTATCCCTGTTGTTTGATATGAACCGGGCAGCACAACAACGCGAAGTAGCCATGCAACAAATAGTAAAGCTACAGAACGAAGATGGCGGATGGAGCTGGTTCAAAGGTTTCCCGGCAAGCCGCGAAATAACACTGTCTATCCTGAAAGGTATGTCACAGTTGGTTGAAATGAGTGCCGTACAATACGGACAGCAGGAAAAGGAAATGCAGATGAAAGCGCTCAAATACCTGGACAAACAAATGCAGTCCGATTATGAAAGCCTGCAAAAGAACAACAAGAAATGGCAGAGCAGCGTTCCGAACGCATTGCAACTCGAATTTCTCTATGTCCGCAGCGCTTACCGCGACATTCCGGAACTGGGTGATGCCCGCGAAGCAATCCGTTTCTATACAACGCAGGCAGAAAAGACCTGGAACGAACAATCCCTTTACGGAAAAGGCGAAATCGCCCTGCTGATGTACCGCAACGGCAAAAAAGAAGTTGCCAATACGATATTGGCCTGGTTGCGCAAAACAGCCACCACGACCGCCGAACAGGGAATGTATTGGGCCAATAACCGGAGAGGTAACAGTTATTTCACTTCGCCGATCGACACTCATTGTCTGCTGATGAAAGTGTTCAATACCTTATCGCAAGACAAGAAAGAGACCGACCGTATGAAACAATGGCTGTTGAACCAGAAACGTACGCAGAACTGGGAATCTGTTCCTGCAACGCTGAATGCCATCTACGCATTAATCCTGACCGGAAACGACTGGCTGAATGAAAATAATACCTGCACCGTAACATGGGGCGGCAAAACATACAGCACAGCTGAAGGTGAAACAGCAACCGGTTATCTGAAAGTGGTACTGGATGAAAAAGAAATTTCTTCCGGTAGTAATTCCATTTCCATTCGGAAGGAAGGAAATACGCCTGCCTGGGGAGCCGTTTACGAACAGTATTTCGAAAACATCGACAAAGTAGAAAAACAGAAAGGTGTACTCAATGTTGAAAAGAAATTATTCATCGAAAACAACAGCGGCAGCGGTTTACAAATTGTACCGGTAGAAAACGGAAAACTCCGCGTCGGAGACAAAGTAATCATACGCCTGACTATCCGGACAGACCGCGAAATGGATTACGTATTCCTGAAAGACCTGCGCGCCGGCTGTTTCGAACCTGCCAACCAGCTATCAGGGACACAGTTCAGAGACGGAGTCGCCTATTACCAGTCGCCTACGGATGTTTCCGAAAACTTCTTCTTCAGCCGCCTGCCGGAAGGAACTTTCGTGATCGAATATCCGGTTTACGTGTCCCGCACCGGTGAATATGCCGGAGGACTAAGTACCATCCAATGTCTGTACGCACCTGAATTTGTGTCACATACGGAAGGGAATAATCTCACGGTTAATTGAAAATTAAAAATTGGAAATTGAAAATCAGGGATTGAATATGAAGAGTAGCAGAATGTTCTTATATCCGTCCAAAGGTAATTTTCAATTTTCAATTCTCAATTTTCAATTCAATTGTCTATCTTTGTAGAATAAACAATAGCTAAATAAAAAGTAAAATGAAACAGATTATTTTTATTTTTATGGCAATCCTGCTTGCTACAGGAATGGCCTCAGCTCAGAAAAAAGCTGTTATCGCAGCAGACGAAACCTCTCATGACTTTGGACAGATAAAAGAAGCTGATGGAAAAGTTTCCGCGACATTTGTCGTAAAAAACACAGGGGATGCGCCGTTGGCGATTACCCGCGTCATCGCTTCCTGCGGATGTACCACCCCGGAATGGACAAAAGAACCGATCGCTCCGGGAGCAAGCGGAAACATCAAGATAACATACGATCCGAAAGGACGTCCCGGCCCGTTCTCAAAAACAATTTCAGTTTACAGCAACGGAAAAACCGGAAGTTTTATCCTGACGATACGGGGAGAGGTAATTTGATTTCCAACAAGCAAAACTAAAAACAAAGAATGCTGAATATGAAAAGACTGAGCTTTATCCTTTGCGGCATATTATTCTTTGCTGTGTATATGGCAGCACAGAACGGAGCTCAGATAAGTGCAGACGAACTGACGTACAACTTCGGTACAATCGCTGAAGCTGACGGATTGGCCAGTCATACTTTTGAAATAAAGAATACGGGAGACGGCCCACTCGTCATCACCCGTGTTACAGCGTCTTGCGGTTGTACGCAACCGGAATGGACAAAAGAGCCGGTCGCTCCGGGAAAAACGGGCAATGTAAAAGTAACTTACAACCCCAAAGGTCGTCCCGGCCCTTTTTATAAAACTATTTCCATATTCAGCAATGGTAAGAAAGGCAGTTATACACTGGCAATCAAAGGGAATGTGACACCGAAACCGCTTACACCGGTTCTAATTTACCCGTATTCGATAGGCGACCTGAAGATGCAGACCAAGACGGTACTGTACAGCAGTATCCGCCCCGACGAAACACTGGGTGAAAAGATCAGCGTAAAGAATGAAGGAAAGACGACCCTGACAATCCATCCGGGAAAAGTGCCTCATTTCCTGACTGTCGAAGTACGTCCAACCCAACTGGCACCGGATGAAGTCGGTGAAATAACTTTACTTCTCGATGCCAAAGCAACCAAAAGAAAAGGCCGGGTTACAACAGAAATACCTTTAACGATCGAAAGTATCGGTCAGAAAGAAGTTTCCGGCGGAGTACACGTCGCAGCCAATATCATCGACAACTTCGGTAAACTTTCGGCTGCGGAAAAGGCACAGGCACCGATTGCACAGTTGTCCGGCACATTACTTGACTTCGGTAAATTACCGGAAAAAGGAGGTTTCATTCCTCTGATCGGTGGAAAAGTGACCGGTACTGTCGACGTGACCAACACCGGGAAATCTCCGCTTATCATCCACAGCTTTACCTGCGACGATGAACGGGTTGATATTTCAGGAGGAAAAAGAGAAGTAAAACCGGGAACAACGGCGACATTTAAAATATCAGTCCGTCCGCGAGAGATCAAGACGAAACTGGAAGCACTAGTAAATATTGTTTGTAACGACCCGAACGGTCCTGTTCGCCTGATAAAGGTAACAGCAGAGAAATAATAAGCCAATTAAAACAATGTGCCAATATGCCAATGTCTTTTTCGATTGGCATATTGGCACATTAGCACATTAAATAATTATTCATCATGGAACATCCCGAAAACGACGATCTTTACAGAGGATTAAAGGTAAACAAGGGAGTAGCCGACGTACCGACTGTAAACCCATACCTCAAAAAAAAATTACGCAGAGAATATACCCCTTCCGAGTTCGTCGAAGGGATACTGAAAGGTAATATAACCATCCTCAGCCAGGCTGTCACGCTGGTTGAAAGTGCGAAATATGAACATCAGCAAATAGCCCAGGAAATCATTGAAAAATGTCTTCCGCATGCAGGCAAATCAGTCCGTATCGGTATTACGGGTGTTCCCGGAGCCGGGAAAAGTACGTCTATCGATGCTTTCGGCATGCACCTGATCAAAGAGGGACGCAAACTGGCTGTATTGGCTATCGACCCGAGCAGCGAACGATCCAAAGGTAGTATTCTCGGTGACAAAACCCGTATGGAAGCCCTGTCACGTGAGAAAAATGCGTTTATCCGCCCTTCCCCCTCGGCAGGATCATTGGGAGGTGTCGCCCGCAAAACACGCGAAACGATCGTTTTGTGCGAAGCTGCCGGCTTCGATACTGTATTCGTTGAAACGGTAGGTGTCGGACAGAGTGAGACGGCTGTTCACTCAATGGTCGACTTCTTCCTGCTCATCCAGTTAGCCGGCACAGGTGACGAGTTGCAGGGCATCAAGCGTGGTATTATGGAAATGGCAGACGGGATCATCATCAATAAGGCGGATGGCGACAATATCGATAAGGCAAAGCTGGCTGCTGCCCAGTTCAAGAATGCTTTACACCTTTTTCCACCTGCTGATTCCGGATGGTTTCCTAAGGTGCTGACTTACTCCGGATATTATAATTTAGGTATCAAGGAAATCTGGGATATGGTCGGCGAATATATGGAATTTACTAAAAAGAACGGTTATTTCGACTATAAGCGGAACGAACAAGCCAAATATTGGATGTACGAAAGCATCAATGATACATTACGGGAAACATTCTATCACAATCCGGCTGTGGAAAGCATGCTGTCTTCCACCGAACAACAGGTGCTGAAAAATGAGATCAGTTCATTCGTAGCTGCCAAAAGAATGATGGACCTGTTTCTGGAAAACCTGTCAAAGAAATAAACTTAATTGATATATAAAAAGAAAGCCCGTCGGATCAAATGATTCAACGGGCTTTCTTTTTATATTCTCTTTTTCAATGCCGGATCAGATAGAAGACACACGCAGTGTATTCAGCAGATCACGGTTGATCGGTTTGTCATTTTTGATCGCTTTTGAGAACGGAACATATACGATCTGGTCATTCTGGATACCCATCATGACATTACGCTGATCATCCAGCAAAGCATCAACGGCTGCAACTCCCATGCGGGTAGCCAGAATACGGTCCTGGGCAGTCGGAGATCCTCCACGCTGCAAGTGTCCGAGGATAGATACACGGACATCAAATTGCGGATATTCAGTTTTCACACGTTCGGCAACTCCCATGGCACCCCCGGTTACTTCACTTTCTGCAACCAATACGATACTACTGTTCTTCGATTTACGGAAACCGTTTTCGATCATTTCTGCCAACTGGTCTTTTTCCATGGAGATTTCCGGGATAATAGCCGCTTCGGCACCTGAAGCAATCGCACCGTTCAAAGCCAGGAAACCGGCATCACGTCCCATCACTTCGATAAAGAACAGACGGTCGTGGGAAGTGGCTGTATCACGTATCTTATCCACACATTCCATGATCGTGTTCAAGGCCGTATCATAACCGATCGTTACATCCGTACCATATAAGTCATTATCGATCGTACCGGGAACACCGACTATCGGATAATTGAACTCCTGTGCAAAGATACGCGCACCGGTCAGCGTTCCGTCACCACCGATAGCGATCAGGGCGTCGATCCCCTCTTCCATTAACTTGTCGTATGCCTGCTTACGGCCTTCGGGAGTCTTGAACTCCAAACAACGAGCTGTCTTCAATATTGTTCCACCACGCTGGATGATGTTACTTACATTTTGTGTCTTGAACTCTTCAATCTCACCTGTAATCAATCCTCTGTATCCTCGGAAAATACCTTTAACTCTCATCCCGTTATAGATAGCGGAACGCGTCACTGCACGGATGGCAGCGTTCATTCCGGGAGCATCACCTCCGGACGTTAAAATGCCAATACATTTAATTGTAGACATAGCGTCTTTATTTTAAATTATTCGCGGCAAAAATAGTAATTATTTACCAACATTCTTTCATTTTCTCTTAAACTTCATGAAATCTTAACCGTTTTATCACCGGCTTGCATTCAACTCCCGGATACGCACGGCAACCTCTTCCATCAGCCATTTAGGGGTTGATGTGGCACCGCAGACTCCTACGCGGCGGACACCGGCAGGCAGCGGTTCGGTTATCTCTTTTACCTCAGAAATAAAGAGAGTATTCGGATTTGCTTTCCGACATTCTTCCAGCAACATCTTACCGTTCGAACTTTTCTTTCCCGCTACAAAATAAACCCAGTCATGGCTGGAAGCAAAGGCCTTTATATTCGGAAGGCGGTTTGCCACCTGACGGCAAATCGTATCATGGTATTCAAAACGGGCATCCTCCGTTTTCCGTTTATATATTTCTTCCACGATCTTACGGAACCCGTCCAAAGACTTTGTCGTCTGGGAGAAAAGACAAATATCACGGCTGAAATCCAAACGGTCCAGGTCTTCTATCTTTTCAACCACAATGGCCGTACCATCAGTCTGGCCGACAAGGCCGTTTACTTCGGCATGTCCTTTTTTACCGTAAATCACCAGCTGTGTATTATTTTCACGCGTCTCTTGATAACATTTATGTATCTTCCGTTGCAACTGGAGCACGACCGGACACGTTGCATCGACGATCGTTATCTCATTCTGCTTTGCAATCTCGTAGGTAGAAGGAGGTTCTCCATGTGCACGAAGCAAGACTTTTTTCCCTTTCAGCTTGGAAAATTCATGGTGATCGATAGTGCGTAATCCCTGTGCCTGAAGACGTTCTACCTCCAGGCTGTTATGTACAATGTCACCCAGGCAATACAGGATATCTGTGTTATCCAGTTCACGTTCAGCGCTTTCAATAGCTGTAACAACTCCAAAACAGAATCCGGAACCTTTATCTATTTCGACTTCAATCATGATTATTTATTCCACCGCAGCTTTATTATATTGAACAAGAAGCCACGCTTTTTGTTCAGCGATAGTCATATGCGAATTATCCAGCACCACAGCATCATCGGCCTGGCGCAGCGGACTTTCTTTACGGGTAGAATCGATACGATCCCGCGTCTTCACGTTTTCAAGTACTTCTTCGAAAGAAGCGGCCTCACCTTTTGCTTTCAGTTCATCCAGACGGCGCTGTGCACGTACTTCCGGGCTGGCTGTCACATAAATTTTCAACTCTGCCTCCGGGAATACAACCGTACCTATATCTGTGCTTTTTCCGCCTATGCGTTCAACTACATAGCCGCCGGATGCAATGCTGTTTTGCACAACATCAGCCCATCCACCGGTATATTGACGTTCTGCTTCATAACGTGTCATACCGGTATCCGCAGAAACCGGTATGACCGGAATTATTGATGTGCTCAATGCGACTGCAGCACATACTGATACCATCTTTTTATAAAAGCTCATAATCAAATCCCTCCTAATGTTTATTTTATGATTTGATTTTATTATATCATTGAGCTTTGTATATTCAATTGAGAAAAATTTAATGTGCATATGAATTTTTTAATTAGTTTCCGTTATTGCTGATATTTTAAGTATTTATAAAAAATAAAATTTAGACAAAACAAAAACCCTCGACATTTTACTGTTCGAGGGCTTTTATTTAAGCAACAATTCAACACGTTCTTGTATTACACGTTCAACTGTTTTTAATATTTTCTTGCTCCAATTATATCTTGGATGTTTTTTGAATTTGAAGTTTTGCAACTTATGCAGTTTTTGTTTTTGTGAATTTGTTATATAGTGTTTTGCAAACTCCATAAAATCCGAATATGTTGCAGGCGTACGGGTATTGACATATGCGGAAATATCATCAAGTTCATTTTCCATTGCAAATCCCCATAATGACAATCCGTTATCAAATATCGGTGCATTGTCAATTACCGTATTCGTATGATTATCAACAAGAACACTGAAATTACCAAAGTGTCTGTCTGTATTACACACTA
>ERZ825670.3082-NODE-3082-length-14650-cov-3.810072_pt1 | contig 14650 bp, 10 predicted proteins | sample MGYA00519929_ERZ825670 | MGnify/ENA primary metagenome ERZ825670 (study PRJEB31778, sample SAMEA3449207) | human gut metagenome | biome: human gut; feature: human-associated habitat; material: faeces | place: United Kingdom | collected 2010/2012 ...
CTATCCAGCAGAAGACAGGTGTTATGCCATTAGTTCTTCACGGTGGTACAGGTATCCCAGCTGACATGATCAAGAAGGCTATTTCACTTGGCGTTTCAAAGATCAACGTTAACACAGAGTGCCAGTTATCATTTGCAGATGCTACAAGAAAGTACATCGAGGCTGGTAAGGATCTCGAGGGCAAGGGATTTGATCCTAGAAAGCTTCTCGCTCCTGGTTTCGAGGCTATCAAGGCTACTGTTAAGGAGAAGATGGAACTCTTCGGATCAGTTGGTAAGGCTAACGACTAATCAGCTATCTTTGACAGACTAATTAACAAATGTAACGATAAACTATCCGGTACCTATCGGACAAGTATCGCTCACGTAAACTTAAAGAACCCCATCACAGCATATACAAGTCGTGGTGGGGTTCTTATTTGTTGTTTTGGACTCTGATTTCGTCTAATAAATATTTGTCATCTTTACGTCAAGTGCTTTTTATACCAAATCAGCCTGTTTTGGTTGAATAAGGATAAAATTATCCAATTTCTCCATTTAATCGAACTGAAAGTTACAAAATATCAGGGTATTATCCTAGAATGCAGTTTTGATTTGAATTTAGGATAATTTTGTAACAAATTCCTTCGAATCCCAGCGCAAATATAAAAACACATCGTTATAAAGTGTTATTTTAGGTAGTATCAAATGAGTTATAAAAAATGTATCCAAATAAAAAGGGCTCAAATGCGTACTGGGTGGACAAATAATGAACACGGCAAAAGAACGAACGAAAACGGCCAACAAAAAGGCAAATAAATAAAACAAGCCAAAACAAATAAATAAGGACAAAGCGTTGTTAAATGGGATTGATCCATCAACACGTTTTGTCCTTAAGATTCTTATATTTCATTTATGGCAAAGCCTGATATCTTCAATTCTTTTCTTCTGTTATACTGCAGATTCCGCAGTTTCTTTCTCTGACTTTGCCTTTTTCCTGCTGACTGCCCACCATACAGGCACTGATACCAGAAGAAGAATTGCTGTTACCACGCTGAACCATGCACCAAAACCGAGACCGGCATTTACTGTTTTGTCCAGCCTGCCAAGATCTATCAGCGAGAGCACAAACTCGAATATGAGTGCGCCTCCAATGATAACTGATATCACAAGATCAATTATATATGCTACAGTTTTGTTCATGAACGCACTTATTATATCTGCAACAAGCAATACTGCCACTACAATTACAGATATTACATCTATGCCAAATACTCCACTTATCGTTCTGACATCAGAATCCATATGTGCATACGGCAAAAATACTGTGATCAAAGCCATGATCATTCCAACAATATTCAACAGATTTGGTATATGTGTTGAACCCTTCTTGACATCTACAGGAACATTCTGTCTGTACTCATACCCAACGTATCCCATTGGACTGTCATACGGTGTAGACTGCTGACCCGGTTGACCGTATGGTGGATGCTGGTATGACTGCTGCCCTGCCGGACCATAGTTCTGCGGCTGTCCCGGTGCGCTGTACTGCGGCTGCTGCCCTGACTGGCCATAATTTTGCGGCTGACACGGCTGATCATATCCCGAACGTGCCTGTTCATTATTCAGCGTATCTTTCTGTTCCAGATTACCCTCTAATGACAATCTATCATCCTTGTGGATACCATCTACATTATTCTGTTCATCCATGTTGTTACCTCCGATGTAATTATTCGACACATCCCTTACATGCCGAGATACCTCTTCAGATACTGCCCTGTATACGACTGAGATATCTTTGCTACTTCTTCCGGAGTTCCACTGGCAATGACCGTTCCACCTCCAGCGCCCCCTTCAGGTCCCATGTCAATAATATAATCTGCGGTCTTGATGACGTCAAGGTTATGTTCGATAACAACAACCGTATTTCCGCCCTCGCTGAGCCTCCTGAGTATATCCACAAGCCTGTGAACATCAGCAAAATGAAGTCCCGTGGTAGGCTCATCAAGTACATATATTGTCTTTCCTGTTCCACGCCTTGACAACTCGGTTGCAAGCTTGATTCTCTGTGCCTCTCCGCCTGACAGAGTGGTGGATGGCTGTCCAAGCCTGATATATCCTAGTCCCACATCTCGCAACGTTTCTATCTTCCTGAGTATTCTCGGAACATTTGCAAAGAACTCACATGCCTCATCAACAGTCATATCGAGAACTTCATTGATACTCTTACCCTTGTATTTGACCTCCAGGGTCTCCCTGTTGTATCTCTTTCCTCCGCACACTTCACATGGCACATATATATCTGGCAGGAAGTGCATCTCTATCTTGATTATTCCATCTCCACGACACGCCTCACATCGTCCACCAGATACATTGAAACTGAATCTTCCCTTGCCGTAACCTCTTGCCTTGGCATCCTTGGTTCCAGCAAACAGATCCCTTATCAGATCAAATGTACCTGTATAAGTAGCCGGATTGGACCTCGGCGTTCTACCTATAGGTGACTGGTCTATATTGATAATCTTATCCAAAGCATCATAGCCAATGATATGGTCGTGCTTTCCTGCTTTAATCCTGCTCTTGTTGAGTCTTCTCGCCAGCTTCTTGTACAAGATCTCATTTACCAGAGAACTCTTTCCTGAACCAGACACACCCGTCACACATGTCATGATTCCAAGTGGTATATCCACATCTATATGCTTGAGATTGTTCTCATAAGCATTCTTGACAGTGAGCCATCCAGTTGGCTTTCTCCTCACATCCGGAACCTCTATCTTCTTCCTGCCACTTAAGTAGTCACCGGTGATAGAATTCTCGCACTTCATGATATCCTCTGCGGTTCCCTCTGCAACCACATATCCACCATTTGCACCGGCTCCCGGTCCTATATCTATGATGTGATCCGCAGCCCTCATAGTGTCCTCGTCATGCTCGACAACGATCAGAGTATTTCCAAGGTCTCTCAGATTCTTGAGAGCAGCTATGAGCTTGTCATTATCCCTCTGATGAAGTCCGATACTCGGCTCGTCAAGAATATACGCAACACCGACCAAGCCTGAACCTATCTGCGTTGCAAGTCTAATTCTCTGCGCCTCACCTCCTGAGAGCGTACTTGTACCCCTGCTCAGACACAGATAGTCAAGACCCACGTCTATAAGAAAATGCAATCTTGACCTGATCTCCTTGAGTATAGCTGCGCCTATCATCTTCTGTCTGTCCGTGAGCTCCAGCTCTTTCATGAATTTTGCAAGTTCTGTGATAGGAAGCTCTGTAAGTTCAGCAATATTCTTATCTCCAACTGTAACAGCAAGGGCTGTGGGCTTAAGTCTCTTGCCACCGCAAACCTCACACGGAGTTATAGTCATGAATGTCTCATACTCAGCCTTAGTAGACTCAGCAGATGTCTCCCTGTATCTTCTTGCGACACTCTTCAGAAGTCCTTCAAATGTTATGTCATACACGCCTTCACCGCGCTGTCCCTTATAGTACACCTTAACTGGGCGAGAGTTCTTTCCATATAATAAGAGATCTTTTATATCCTGTGGGTAATCCTGAAATGGTGTATCCAGAGAGAACCCATATTCCTTACCGAGTGCCTTGAGTATTGCATTTGAATAGCTCTTGCCATCATTGCATGACTGCCATCCAAGTACCACAATGGCTCCATCATTTATAGACAGACTCTGATCGGGTATCATAAGATCCGGATCAAATTCCATCTTGAAGCCAAGACCTGCACATGTCGGGCAGGCGCCAAATGGATTGTTGAATGAGAAGCTTCTCGGCTCTATCTCATCTATGCTGATTCCGCAATCCGGACATGAAAAGCTGTCTGAAAAATTGATGACAGCATTCTCCTTCTGAACACCGGTCTCATCCCTCTCCCCGATCACCTCTATCTTCATAAGACCCTCTGCGAGCTGAAGGGCTGTCTCTATGGAATCCGTGAGTCGACGCTCCACATCCTGTCTGACAACCAGACGATCTACAACTATATCTATGCTGTGTTTCTTATTCTTATCAAGTTTTATCTCCTCTGACAGCTCATACATACTTCCATCGACAACCACTCTGACAAATCCGCTCTTCTTTGCCTTCTCAAGAAGCTTTACATGCTCTCCCTTTCGGCCTCTGACCACAGGCGCAAGCACCATGAACTTTGTCCTCTCTGGAAGCTTCATGATCTCATCCACCATCTGATCAACCGTCTGTCTGCTTATGACCTTGCCGCAGTTCGGACAGTGTGGTATTCCCACTCTTGCATATAGAAGTCTGAAATAGTCGTATATCTCTGTGACAGTACCAACTGTAGATCGGGGATTTCTGTTTGTTGACTTCTGATCTATGGAGATCGCAGGGGAAAGTCCCTCTATCTTGTCCACGTCCGGCTTCTCAGCCTGTCCAAGGAACTGTCTCGCATAGGAGGACAGAGACTCCATGTATCGTCTCTGTCCCTCCGCATATATCGTGTCAAATGCCAGTGAAGACTTACCTGATCCCGAAAGTCCTGTCACGACGACAAATTTGTCCCTTGGAATCTTGACATTGATATTCTTTAGATTATTTTCACGTGCGCCCTCAATAGTAATATACTTCCTATCAATATTCCTGCTGGCGTTGAAATAATCATCCTTCATGCTCGCATCCGTTATATCCTCCAGATGCTCACTGCGTTCATAATTCTTATTGTCTTCCATCTTGATCTAACCTTTTCTCTTTATTATTTATATTTCAGTCCTTATCATAATCTCTGAGTGCCGCCTTGTACACCTTGAGCTGATCTCTGATCTCCGCCGCCACCTCAAAGTTGAGGTCTGCTGCCGCCATATTCATCTTCTTGGTCAGCTTGGCGATAACCTTCTGAAGCTCCTTCTTCGTCATGGACTCAGCGTCCTTATCCTCATCTGGAAGCTCCTCCTTCTTCACCTCTATGGTTATGAGGTCCCTGATACTTTTCTCTATAGTCTTAGGGGTTATTCCATGTTCCTCATTATACTTCTGCTGTATCTCACGACGTCTGCTCGTCTCATCGAGGGCATACTTCATAGAACCCGTAATAGTATCCGCATACATGATGACATGTCCATCTACATTTCGGGCTGCTCTTCCTATGGTCTGGATGAGCGATGTCTCCGATCTCAGGAAACCTTCCTTGTCAGCATCCAGTATTGCCACCAAAGTGATCTCCGGTATATCAAGTCCCTCTCTCAGAAGGTTGATTCCAACAAGCACGTCGAACACGCCAAGACGGAGATCTCTCACTATCTCAACTCTCTCCATAGTGTCTATATCCGAGTGCAGATATTTCACCTTTATATCATTATCCCTCATATAGCTGGTGAGATCCTCAGCCATACGTTTTGTAAGAGTAGTTACAAGCACCTTGTGTCCCTGCTCAGTCTCCTTGCGGACCTCTTTGAGCAGATCGTCTATCTGTCCCTCAACCGGTCTGACCTCAACCGGCGGATCAAGAAGTCCCGTAGGTCTGATGATCTGTTCAGCCATGAGCATCTGGTGTTCTTCCTCGTATTTGCCTGGTGTGGCAGATACGAACATGACCTGATCCAGCTTCTGCTCAAATTCTGAGAAATTGAGAGGTCTGTTGTCAAGTGCCGACGGCAATCTGAATCCGTAGTCCACCAGATTCATCTTACGTGAACGGTCTCCCGAATACATCGCGCCAACCTGCGGCACTGTCATATGCGACTCATCTATAATAAGAAGGAAGTCATCACCAAAGAAATCCAGAAGTGTGCTCGGCGTCTCCCCGGCTGATCTGCCCGCCAGAGGTCCTGAATAATTCTCTATTCCAGAACAAAATCCAGTCTCCCGCATCATCTCCATATCAAATTTAGTTCTCTCCTCTATACGCTGGGCCTCAATGAGTTTATCCTTTGACTTGAAGTAAGCAACTCTATCCTTGAGTTCTGCCTCGATACGTTTCAGTGCCTTCTCCATCTTCTCCTGTCCAACTACATAGTGGGATGCCGGGAACAGACAAGTGTATGTCAGATCCCTCTTTCCCTCTCCGGTGAGCGGGTCAAATTCCGTGATCCTATCTATCTCATCTCCGAAGAATTCTATCCTTATTCCATCATCAAATGTAGACACAGGAATGATCTCCAGCACATCCCCACGCACCCTAAATGTACCTCTCTGCAGATCCATATCATTCCTGTCATACTGTATATCTGTCAGCTCATCAATGACCTGATCCCTGTCCTTTATCATGCCCACTCTAAATGAGAGCATCTGATTCCTGTACTCGTCCGGATCACCGATACCATATATGCACGACACAGACGCAACCACGATGACGTCCTTTCTGTCTATGAGCGCAGCTGTGGCACTATGTCTCATCCGGTCAATATCATCATTTATAGATGAATCCTTTGCAATATAAGTATCCGTAGACGCAACATATGCCTCCGGCTGGTAATAATCATAGTATGAAACAAAATACTCCACTGCATTATTCGGAAAAAATTCCTTCATCTCTCCATAAAGCTGCGCCGCCAAAGTCTTGTTATGTGCAAGAACCAAAGTAGGCTTATTCAGCTGCTGTATGACATTCGCCATGGTAAATGTCTTACCAGATCCGGTTACACCGAGCAGCGTCTCGAACTGATTGCCTTCCTGAAAACCCTTTACCAATTTTTCTATTGCCTCCGGCTGATCTCCGGTGGGCTTGTATTCTGATACCAATTCAAAATGATCCATAAAAGTCTCCTACTCTATGCTAAAGCCTGCATCTATTATATCGAACATTAGTTCCCATATCAAGTAAAAACGCGGCAGTTGCTCAAGTTTATTTATCCCCTGAACAACTGCCACTATACTTCAGCTGTTTGCTCACAACACCTTCTATGCCGCTAGTTCATCCCTACCCAGGCTTATCTCATAGCAGCCTTTCTCATCAACAGTCACCACGACTCTCTCAAATCCTGTATAAAAGCTAAGGATATACAGATCATTTACCTTTGAGATAACCGCCTCAGCATTCATCTCCGCCAGATCCACAATGTTGTCTTTCAACACTCCCTCGCTTACTTTGATGATCTGCCTCTCCTTCTCCACCTGTTTCTTCTCCTGAAGCTCCTTATAATAAAGAAAGAGATTCTCCTCAACCGCCTTCGACTTACATCTGCATCTGTGAAAATAGCTGCCGATGATCATGTAAAGCATGTATGCTGTCTCCTGCTGTCTATGTGATGTCTTTTCTGTAAATGAATATCTCATAATCGTTACCTCCATAATGAAAAATTAAAATAAATCTAAACTGTATCTATAAGTTATCAAGAGCTTCACCAGCTCACACCTCCACGGTGTCTGCTCCTCGGTCTGTCATTTTTCAGCCGATGACAGTCGCTGTGTCCGTATTCTTTGCTGCCCCGGTCACTGGGCAGATGCATATTCAGTTATCATTTGCAATCTGACCCATGCCCGAAAGGCAACAAAAAAAGAGTCATGATCGCAGACTTGTAGCACTTGCTACTCATCATGTTTTCAAACTCTTCTACTTATTAAAATATGATTTATTCAATTTTCATTATGGGTATCAGCTGTTTGCTGATGTATATGTTATATCAGAAGCTAAAAGTGGTGTCAATATATTTATAAAAAAATGCTCTTGATTTTTGTGTAGAAGCAATACATAATATAAGCACATTTATAATCTTTTGCATATCTGGAAGGGGGGGTGAATATCTATGCTGTCTACTAGAGAAAGGACACAGCTATACAACGAGCTTATGAATATCTTAGGAAATAGCCAATTACCTATAGACACTCGTTATTTAATAAATGCGGCTTATGTCATATAAAAAAAAGATCTACAAAATTAATAAGCACCATATAAGCGGCATGTTGGCGACAATCCAAGCAACTACCACATATAAAATCAAGGTAATAGGACCAAGGCATTCCATTATCTGTTAAAATCTACAACTTATCTATCACAAAAACCCTACGTTTTGACAACAATCAAAGTTGCCAAACGTAGGGTTTTCATTTTCCTACCTTATCGCATCCTTCATACTCTTCACATAATCTCTCACATAAGGCACGCAGTCCTTGCCGTACTGGGCGCACAGCTTGACGATGGCTGAACCGACGATGACACCGTCTGACTTCTCCGCCATCTGCTTTGCCTGCTCAGGTGTGGATATTCCGAAACCTACAGCGCAAGGGATGTCCTTCGCCTTCTTCACCAGATCGACCATGGCTCCTATGTCTGTGGTGATCTTGGTTCTTGTTCCAGTTACACCGAGTGATGACACGCAATATACAAATCCACTCGCATCATTTGCGATCATGGATATTCTCTCATGGGATGTAGGTGCGATGAGTGAAATGAGATCCACATCATACTGCTTGCATATCCCGTCAAACTCATTCTTCTCCTCGTAAGGAATGTCAGGAAGGATCAGACCGTCTATGCCGATCTCCTTGCATGTGCTGATGAATCTCTCCGAACCATAGGAGAACACGACATTTGCATATGTCATGAACACCATAGGTATTGTCACCTTCTTGCGGAGCTTTCTCACAAGGTCAAATACCTTGTCTGTCGTCACGCCGCCTGCCAATGCTCTTATATTTGCGCCCTGGATGACCGGGCCCTCAGCTGTCGGGTCTGAGAATGGGATTCCCAGCTCTATAAGGTCTGCACCGGCCTCAACCATTGCGTATACTACCCCCTCTGTCACATCCAGCGACGGATCGCCACATGTCACAAATGGTATAAATGCTTTTCCATGTTCAAATGCTTTTGATATATTACTCATGAAGATCCTCCCCTCTGTATCTTGCGATGGCTGCAACGTCCTTGTCGCCACGTCCTGATACATTTATCACTATTATTTTATCCTTATCCATTGTAGGTGCCAGCTTCATGGCGTAAGCCACAGCGTGGGCGCTCTCTATCGCAGGGATGATTCCCTCAATCCTTGACAGATACTCAAATGCATCAACTGCCTCGTCATCTGTGATCGCCACATACTCTGCACGTCCGATGTCGTGAAGGTATGCATGCTCAGGTCCGATTCCCGGGTAGTCAAGTCCCGCTGAGATCGAATATACAGGTGCGATCTGGCCAAATTCATCCTGACAGAAGTAAGACTTCATGCCGTGGAATATACCAAGCTTTCCAGTCGCAATAGTTGCCGCAGTCTCGAATGTATCAACACCTCTGCCAGCCGCCTCACAGCCGATCAATCTGACGCTCTCGTCAGGTATGAAATCATAGAAAGCTCCGATGGCATTTGAACCGCCGCCCACACATGCCATGACGACATCAGGGAGTCTTCCCTCCTTCTCCATGAGCTGTGCCTTGATCTCTTTACTGATCACAGCCTGGAAATCACGGACGATCTCAGGGAAAGGATATGGTCCCATGACTGAGCCGAGTACATAGTGTGTATCATCGATCCTGCTTGTCCACTCACGGAATGCCTCAGATACCGCATCCTTCAGTGTGGCTGTTCCGGTCTTAACCGGATGAACCTTTGCGCCCAGGAGTCTCATTCTGTACACGTTGAGAGCCTGTCTGATCGTGTCCTCCTCGCCCATGTATATCTCACACTCCATGCCCATCATGGCTGCAACTGTAGCTGTTGCAACACCGTGCTGTCCGGCACCGGTCTCCGCGATAACTCTTGTCTTGCCCATTCTCTTGGCAAGAAGCATCTGTCCGATTACGTTGTTGATCTTGTGCGCTCCTGTGTGGTTCAGATCCTCTCTCTTGAGGTATATCTTCGCTCCGCCCAGATTCTTTGTCATTCTCTCCGCATAGTAAAGTCTGCTAGGTCTTCCCGCATACTCGTTGAGCATCTCTGTGAGTTCTCTGTTGAACTCCGGATCATCCTTATATTTTTTGTATGCCTCCTCCAGCTCCAGCATCGCATTCATCAGAGTCTCTGGAATGTACTGGCCGCCGTGAACGCCAAATCTGCCTTTTGACATATGTTTTTCCTCCTGTTTGTTCTTTTCAGATGTATTTTCAAATGTATTTCTACACTTTTGTATTGTGTTTCTTCTATATAATATAGCAATCAAACAAATTATATTTCGTTCTCTAAATTGCTTTTTCAGATGAGCCTGAATACTTCCTATTCGCCTCTAAATTCCGCAAACAACTTCTTCTTGTCAGGACTTCTCATAAAAGTCTCGCCTATGAGCACCGCATCCGTTCCATTTGCCTTAAGCCTGTCTATGTCCTCCTTTGTCTTGATTCCACTCTCAGACACATACACCATCTTCTGAGGGACGGAGGGGACAGGTACCTCCGTCCCCATATGGGTGACTGGCACCGTATCCGGTATCAGCTTTCTAAGACGAACGCTGTTCATGATGTCCACCGTAAATGTTCTGAGGTCTCTGTTGTTCACTCCGATGATGCCTGCTCCACAGGCTATCGCCCGTCTGACCTCATCCTCATCGTGAGCCTCAACCAGAGCAGACATTCCAAGTTCATGTGCAAGCCGAAGATATGAGGCAAGCTGCTCGTCATCCAGTATGGCGCAAATCAAAAGCACCGCCGATGCTCCTATGACCTTTGCCTCATATATCATATACTCGTCAACTGTGAAATCCTTCCTCAGCAGCGGTATATTTACCTCCTTCTTTATATCCATCAGGAACTGATTGCTTCCCTGGAAATAAAACGGCTCAGTGAGCACCGATATGGCTGAAGCTCCCGCCGCCTCATATTCCTTTGCGATCTCAACATAAGGAAAGTCCGGTGCGATAAGTCCCTTGGAAGGTGATGCCTTCTTGACCTCACAGATAAACGATATTCCATCCGCTGCCAGATTATCCCTAAATGGGAACTTACTATATGGGCTGCTGCCGTTATCCGTCTCTCTGGCAACTATATCAAGTGCCTGTCTCTTCATCTCCTCAAGAGGAACTTTTTTCTTCTGCTCTGCCACACGTTCCTTTGTCTTTGCAGCTATCTCATCTAATATCATCTCTTACCTCTCTATACAACTTTCTATCACAGTTTGCGATGAAACTTATCTACTCATTTGTCAGTCTTACAAATGCATCAAGCGTCTCAGCAGCCTTGCCACTGTCGATCATGTCCTCTGCTACCTTTATTCCATCCGCTATGGAGTCTGCCTTGCCTGCAATGTAGATACAAGCTGCTGCGTTCAGTACAACTGCATTTCTCTTGGCTCCTTTGATCTTGCCTGACAGGATATCGCGGGTAATCTGCGCGTTTTCCTCAGGACCGCCGCCCACCAGATCCTCCTTGCTGCATCTCTCAAATCCGAAATTCTCTGGCTTGATCTCGTACTTTGTGATCTCGCCATCTTTGATCTCTGCAACTGTTGTAGGTGCGCTCATGGATATCTCATCCAGACAATCCTGTCCGTATACGACAAGTCCCCTCTTTACGCCAAGACCAACAAGTACAGGAGCCATCTGATCAACAAGCTCCTCCTTGTATACTCCCATGATCTGCATCTGAGCCTTTGCCGGGTTGGTGAGAGGTCCAAGGATATTGAATACTGTCGGTATTCCAAGTGCCTTTCTGACCGGACCTGCATATTTCATCGCCTTGTGATAAACCTGGGCAAACATAAAGCTCATGTTGCACTCAGCGAGAACCTTGCCCATCTTCTCAGGTGATATGGAGATATTTACACCAAGGGCCTCAAGGACATCTGCTGCGCCACTCTTGCTTGATACGCTTCTGTTGCCGTGCTTTGCAATCGGTACTCCGGCCGCTGCTGCAACTATACCACTCGTTGTCGATATGTTAAATGAATTCGCACAATCCCCACCTGTTCCCACGATCTCAAGAACATCTATTCCGTCATGTGGAAGAGACTCCGCATGGTCTCTCATTCCATTTGCACTGGCTGTTATCTCGTCAAGCGTCTCGCCCTTCATGTGAAGCGCTGTGAGATATCCCGCCGTTGTCTCTCCCGACACCTGGCCACTGAATATCTCATCCATGCTGGCATATGCCTCATCGTATGTAAGATCCTGTCCTGCTGCTACCTTCTTAAGAGCTTCCTGTATCATCGCCATATCCTCCTTATTTTATATCTCTAAAAAATTCCTGAGCATTATCTTGCCCTTTGGTGTCAATATCGACTCCGGATGGAACTGAACTCCGTACACCTCGTGATCCCTGTGTTTTACTGCCATGATCTCTCCATCCTCCGTTCTTGCTGTGACCTCCAGACATTCTGGGAAATTCTCATCGGCTGCTGCCAGTGAATGATATCTGGCAACCTGTATCTTGCTCTGAAGTCCTCTGAACAATCTGCAGTTCAGATTCACATCAACCAGCGACATCTTTCCATGCATAAGTTTCTTTGCATATGTGACTGTCGCACCATATGTCTCACAAATCGCCTGATGTCCGAGACACACGCCAAGGATTGGTACTTTTCCTGCAAAATATCTCACCGCATCCTCACACATTCCCGCATCCGAAGGTCTTCCGGGACCCGGTGAGATGATTATGTGATCCGGCTTCATCGATTCAATCTCCTCACAGGTGAACTCATCATTTCTTATGACCTTTATATCCGGATTTATTGCCCCCACAAGCTGATACAGGTTGTAGGAGAAACTGTCGTAATTATCTATAAGTATTGTCATTTATTTTGTCCTCCTTATTTTTATTGTGCATGCGCATGAAAGGCGCTCCGCGCGGCGCACGCATTATCACAAGGAATCTCCCGCATGCGGGTCCTCCTTATTTTTATTGTGCATGCGCATGAAAGGCGCTCCGCGCGGCGCATGCATTATCATAAGGAATCTCCCGCATGCGGGTCCTCCTTATTTTTATTGTGCATTCGCATGAAAGGCGCTCCGCGCGGCGCATGCATTATCACAAGGAATCTCCCGCATGCGGGTCCTCCTTATGATATATCTTGGCTCATTGTGAGTGCTGTCGTAACTGCCTTTGCCTTGTTGATACATTCCTGGAACTCATTTGCCGGAACACTGTCTGCTACAATTCCCGCTCCCGATCTGACAAATACCTTGTCACCCTTTTTGTATGCGATCCTTATGGCTATACATGTATCAAGATTCCCTGTGAAATCTATGTATCCTATGGCACCGCCATATATTCCTCTCTTGTTGTCCTCCAGCTCGTTGATGATCTGACACGCTCTGATCTTCGGTGCTCCTGAGAGGGTTCCGGCCGGAAGTACCGCATCCACGGCTGACAGCTCATCGTATCTGCTGTCGTCGATCTCCCCCCTGACTGTTGAACCTATATGCATTACATGTGAGTACCTCTGAACCTTCATGTACTGCTCAACCTCAACAGTTCCGAACTTGCTTATCTTGCCAAGATCATTTCTTCCGAGATCCACCAGCATGTTGTGCTCCGCCAGCTCCTTCTCATCCGCCATAAGTCCGGCCTCAAGTCTCATATCCTCTTCCTTTGTCTTTCCCCTTGGTCTCGTTCCAGCAAGTGGAAATGTGTGAAGCATGCCATTTTCAAGCTTTACCAGTGTCTCAGGCGATGCGCCCGCAACCTCTATCTGGTCGCCGCTGAAGTAGAACATATACGGAGAAGGATTTGTGCTTCTGAGAATCCTGTACGTGTTGAACAGCGATCCCTCCATCTCAGCCTCAAGTCTGTTGGACAGAACCACCTGGAAGATATCTCCCTCGAATATGTACCTCTTTGCCCTCTCAACCATGCTGCAATACTTCTCTTTGTCAAACAGCGGCTTGAAATCACTCTTCATCTTAACCGGCTCTATCTCCGCCATCTCTCCATCGAGGATGAGCTTCTTCATATCTTCTATATCAGCAAGTGCATTTGCATATCCGGCTTCTATATCGGACGTGTCAGCATTTGCAATGAGAATCAGCTTTGACTTGAAATTGTCAAATGCAATGACCTTGTCAAATAACATCAGATCAAGATCCTGGAATCCTTCATCATCCTCGGCATCGATCACAAGCTTCTTCTCACTGTACTTTATGTAATCATATGAGAAGTAACCGACAAAACCTCCTGTAAATGTTGGAAGTCCTTCTATCTTCGGACTCCTGTAATCCTTGAGTATCTCTCTGATGAATACCTCAGGATGAATATCGTCCGCTTCCTTTATCACATTTCCATCTATATCCTTGAGCTGTATGTGCCCATTCATGCATGTGACATCAAGCTTCGGATTGTAACCAAGAAATGTGTACCGTCCCCACACCTCCTGATTCTCCACGCTCTCAAGTATGTAACAGTGCTCATTTGCCGCTTTCAGCTTTCTGAGTAAGTTGATAGGTGTGATCACATCCGATAACATCTCACAGCACACCGGAACCATCCTGTATCCGTCTGCCGCATATTTCTTTGCCCCGCTAAGTTCTGGTCTTATCATGTCTCATCCTCCTTATTTTTGAACACTATCATGCATTCAATAAATTTCCCTGTGCTCATCTCTTTCATATATGTCTATCAGGCTATCGTCAAAGGATCTATCAAATGTCACATGTCTTTCTGCAAACTAAAAAAGCACCACAGGACATAAAAAAAATTCCTTATCCTACTAACATTAGGACAAGAAATCTAATCTCCTGCGGTGCCACCTAATTTCATCAATAAATAAAAAAAAATATATATAAATAATTTATATATATTTATATATATATCGATGCCCTCGACCATATACAATCATATATGTACCTTCTAT
>ERZ825670.3083-NODE-3083-length-14636-cov-7.591180_pt1 | contig 14636 bp, 8 predicted proteins | sample MGYA00519929_ERZ825670 | MGnify/ENA primary metagenome ERZ825670 (study PRJEB31778, sample SAMEA3449207) | human gut metagenome | biome: human gut; feature: human-associated habitat; material: faeces | place: United Kingdom | collected 2010/2012 ...
TGACCGACGCCGGCAAGGAAGTCGAGTGCCTGTACGAGTACCTGGACAACTGGGATCAGACCACCGCTCAGCAGGACGTTGCAAACGCTCTGTCTCAGTACGGCGATAAGATCGAAGTTGTCTTCTGCAACAACGACGCAATGGCACTGGGCGCTCTGCAGTCCATCCAGCAGGCCGGCCGCACCGTCGGCAAGGACATCTATCTGGTCGGCGTCGATGCACTGGCCGAGGCTGTTCAGGACGTTCTGGATGGCAACATGACCGGTACCGTTCTGAACGATGACGTGGGTCAGGCTACCGCCGCCGCAGCTGCTACCAAGCTGTACGTCGAGGGCGGCAAGGTCGAGCAGTACTACTGGGTCGACTACGTCAAGGTCACCAAGGAGAACGCTGCACAGTACATCAAGTAAGCAGCCAAAACCCTATCGTTGCAAGGTGCGCAGTGAACCAATAAGGCTTAATTAAAAGCTAAAAAAGCGCGTGCGTGCGAGAAAATATCTCCGCGCACGCGCCTTGTTTTAAGAGCCCGCCGGCAAAAAACGCACTTTCCAAGACCCAAAGACAAGGAGGCTCTGAGGAATGTCAGAATACCGTCTGGTAATGAAAGGCGTGGTAAAGACCTTCCCCGGCGTGAAAGCGCTGGACCACGCGCAGTTGGAGCTCCGCCCCGGCAAGGTCATGGCCCTGATGGGCGAGAACGGTGCCGGTAAGTCCACCCTGATGAAATGTATGTTCGGCATTTACAAGATGGACGAGGGCGAGATCGAGTACGAAGGCGAAAAGGTCAACATCCCCACCCCGCTGGATGCACTGAACCGCGGCATCGCGATGGTGCATCAGGAGCTGCAGCCTATCCCGGCCCGTACTGTGGCCGAGAACATCTGGCTGGGCCGCTACCCCACCAAGAAGGCTGGTCCCATCACCATCGTGGACCATGCCAAGATGTACAAAGATACCGATGACCTGCTGAAAAAGCTCAAGCTGGACATCAACTCCCACGCAAAGCTGGGTACACTGAGCATCGCACAGATGCAGATGGTGGAAATTGCAAAGGCTGTTTCCGCAAACTGCAAGGTGCTGATCCTGGACGAGCCGACTTCCTCGCTGACTGCGAACGAAGTCGAGTCCCTGTTCCGCATCATGAACGAGCTGAAAGAGCAGGGCGTCGCTCTGGTCTACATCAGCCATAAGATGGACGAGATCAAGGTCATTGCCGACGAAGTCACCATCATGCGTGATGGTCATTATATCGGTAAGTGGGATGTCGCCAACATGACCAAAGAGCAGATCATCGCCAAGATGGTCGGTCGCGAACTGTCCAACCTGTATCCCCCGCTGGAGAACCACCCCTCCGACGAGATCATGATGAAGGTGGAAGACTTCACCTCCATCCATCCGCGCTCTTTCCGCCACTGCAGCTTCGAGCTGAAGAAGGGCGAGATCCTGGGTGTGGCCGGCCTGGTGGGCGCACAGCGCACTGAGCTGATGGAAGGCATTTTCGGCCTGCGCGCTCACACCGCCGGTAAGGTGTGGATCAAGGGTCAGGAAGTCACCATCAAGCAGCCCCGCGACGCCATCCAGCACAGCGTGGCTCTGCTGACCGAGGACCGCCGCGCCACCGGCATCATGGGCGTGCTGAGCGTGGCCGATAACATCTCTATCGCCTCTCTGGACGCCCTGCGCAAGGGTCCCATCATGCTGGACGACAAGAAGATCCTCGAGCTGGTGGCTACCAACAAAGAGAAGATGGCCATCAAGGTCCCCAGCCCCAAAACGGCGATCAAGAGCCTTTCCGGCGGCAACCAGCAGAAGGTGCTGATCGCCCGCTGGCTGGCCAACAACCCCGATGTGCTGATCCTGGACGAGCCCACCCGCGGCATCGACGTCGGTGCCAAGTACGAGATCTACTGCATCATTGCCGAGCTGGCCAAGCAGGGCAAGAGCATCATCATGATCTCCTCCGAAATGAGCGAGATCATCGGTATGTCCAACCGCGTCATGGTCATGTGCGATGGCCGCATCACCGGCTTCATCGACGGCAAGGATGCTACGCAGGAGAACATCATGGCTCTGGCGACCCAGTTCGAGACCGCGCCCGAAGCGGCGGCGGCCAATCAGTAAACAAGGAGGCTGTCTATCGTGGAAGCTACCAAGAAAGTAACGGGCAAGTCTGTAAAGAAGTGGCTGGGCAACAACGCCATCATCGTCCTGATGCTGGCCGTGTCCCTCATCGTCGGCATCATCCACCCCAACTTCTTCGCACTGGCCAATATCATCAACCTGTTCAAGAACGTCTCTATCCGCTACATCATCGCTCTGGGCATTTCCGGCTGTCTGATCACCACCGGTAACGACCTGTCCGCTGGCCGTCTGGCTGGTTTTGCAGCATGTCTGGCCTGCATCTTTGCACAGACCGAAGGCGCTTCCGGCAAGTTCTACCCCAATATGCCCACCCTGTCCACCCCCGTGGTGTTCATTCTGGTCATTGCCATCTGCGCCATCGTGGGTCTGTGCAATGGTCTGGTGGTCAGCTACCTGAAGGTGCAGCCCTTCATTGCTACCTTGGGTATGCAGCAGGTGGTCTACGGTATCTGCCTTGTGTACACCGGCGGTACCCCCATCGGCTCTCTGAACTCCAACTTCACCGCACTGGCAAAGGATACCTTCCTTGCCATTCCCGTGCTGATCTGGTTCGCCCTGATCGTGGCCTTCTGCTTCTGGTTCCTGTATAATAAGACCCGTCACGGCAAGTATATGTACGCCATCGGCGGCAACGAGGCTGCTGCTGAGGTTGCCGGTGTCAACGTCAACGCCACCAAGATCCGCATCTACATCCTGGCCTCCTGCATGTTCGGTCTGGCAGGCTGCCTGCTGGCTGCAAAGTCCGGCGGCGCATCCGTCAACACCGCACAGGGCTATGAGCTGGACGCCATCGCAGCCTGCACCATCGGCGGTGTTTCCACCACCGGCGGCGTTGGTACTGTTCCCGGCGTTCTGGTCGGCGTTCTGGTCTTTGAGCTGATGAAGGTCGCTCTGCAGTTCATGAACGTCAACTCCTCCTACACCTACATCGTTCAGGGCCTTGTCATTATCGTGGCTGTCGCCATTGATATCCGCAAGTATCTGGCTAAGAAGTAATCTCCTCATCATCCCCCTTTGCACCCGCAGTCTTTGCACTGCGGGTGCTTTTTTTGTCCACATTTTTGTGGTATCATAAGGAAAACATCTTATGCTTACAGGAGGGACTTTCCATGGCACAGCTCACCCCGGATACCCAGACCGAGCTTGAACGCCGCGAGGCCGCACTGGCCGCCCGCGAGGCAGAACTTGCCCGCCAGCAGGCAGAATTGCAGGCGCAGAAGGCCGATTTTGAGCAGGGCAAAAAGCGCCTGCTGGACAACGGCCGCAAGGACTTTGTAAACCCCAAGGAAAAGCTTTACGATAAATTTCCGCTCACGGTGCACCAGATGGACATCATCATCGGCGTGCTGTTCGCCCTGATTGCTCTTTTCCTTGTGCTGGGCGTGACCCACACCAGCTTTTTCGGCCTGTTCGGCGGCTGAGCCGCAGGCGCATCCTCTGTGAAAAACATTCCGTAAAGGAGAATAAAAATGGCACACTATCCCGGTTATACCGTCCTGCGCACCGAGGACTGCCCCGAGCAGCACGGTACTTTGACCCTGCTCACCCATGACGTCAGCGGCGCAGCCGTGCTGCTGGTGGAGAACGAGGACGTCAACAAGGCCTTCGGCATTGGCTTCGGCACCTTCCCCTCCGATGACACCGGCGTGTTCCATATTCTGGAGCACTCCGTACTGGCGGGCAGCGAAAAATACCCGGTCAGCTCCCCCTTTGTGCAGCTGCTCAAAAGCAGCATGGCTTCCTTCCTCAATGCGATGACCTTCCCGGACAAAACGGTCTACCCCTTTGCCACCCCCAACGAGACCGATTTCTGCAACCTGATGGACGTTTACCTGAACGCGGTGTTCTGCCCGCTGGCCATGGTGGACTCTGCGGTGTTTGAGCAGGAGGGCTGGCACCGGGATGCAGACGGCACGGTCAGCGGTGTGGTCTACAATGAAATGCAGGGTGCGCTGGCCTCCCCGGATGCCCAGCTGCAAAACGCCCTGCAACGGGCGATGTTCCCGGATACCGCTTACGGCTTTGTGTCTGGCGGCGACCCGGCGTCCATCCCCGCCCTGACCTATGAGAAATACCAGCGGGTGTACCGCCGCCATTACAGCGCCGACAACTGCTGCATCACCCTGTACGGCAAGATGGACATGGCCGATAAGCTGGCGCGGCTGGATCAGGACTACCTGTCCAAGATGCCCAAGGCCGCTGCCCGTCCCCGCCTGACCATGCAGGACGAGCAGCCCGGCGCATTCGTGGAGCTGCCCTACTACACCGACCAACCCAAGCCGGATGAGGTGCAGTGCGCACTGGCATGGTACACCGGCGCATTTGCCGACCGTGAGCGGCAGCTGGGTGTGGAGATTTTGCTGGGTGCACTGCTGAGCACCAACAGCTCCCCCCTCAAGGCCGCGCTGCTGGCCGAGCAGCTGGGCGCAGATATCGACATCGGCTTTGACGACAGCACCCTGCAGCCCACCTTGGAGCTGCTGCTGCGCGGTGCTACGGTGGATTCTGCCCGCAAGTTTGCCCCCGCCGTGCGCAAGGCTGTGGACGAGCTGCTAAAGACCGGCATTCCTCACGACCTGCTGCTGGCCGCTTTGAACGAAGCCGAGTTTGCCTCGCTGGAGCGCCCGGGCAGTCTGCCGGACGGCGTGCTGGACGCCATCAACGCCGCCACCGGCTGGCTGCACACCGGCGATGCTACCCTGCTGCTGCACACGGACAAGCTCTTTGCCGCCCTGCGCAGCAAGCTGGAGGAGGGCTGGTTCGACACCCTGCTGCGGGAGCTCTTTGCCCCCGCCCCGGTGCAGGTACTGCAGATTCCCACCGCACCCAAGGCCGAGGACACCGCCGCCCCGGTGCGCACCGATGGCAAGCTGGTGCTGGAGCACCCCCTCACCGCCGCCGACCTTGGCGCGGGCGATGCCGCCCCGCAGGGCAGCGCCGAGCAGCTGGCCGGTGCCACCCTGCTGCGCCACCCCTCTGCCGGCAGCCTGTACCTGAATTTCTACTATGATCTTGGCACTGTCACCCCGGAGGAGCTGCAATACCTGAACCTGCTCACCGATGTGCTGGACGAGCTGGACACCCCCGCCCACACCGCCCAGCAGCTGAACACCCTGCGCAGCACATGGCTGGGCGACAGCCGCGCCCAGCTGGACCTCTGGACCGGGCGGCAGAAGGGCAGCCCCTGCCACGCGAAACTGACCCTCTGCCTGAGCCTGCTGGAACGCAGCCTAGAAAAGGCGGTGGAGATCGGTGGCGAGTGGCTGTACGATACCGTCCTTACCGGCGCTGCCGCCGAAGCGGCCTATGCCCGGGTGGTCAGCCAGCTGAAGCTGCGCATGGAGCAGCTGTTCATCCAGCAGGGCAACGAGTTTGCCTCCACCCGCGCCCGCGCCCATTATTATGTAGAGGGCGCTGCGGACGAAGCCTGCACCGGCGTGAGTTATTACCACTTCCTGTGCAGTCTGCTGGAAAAGGCCGACTGGTCCGCACTGGGCGCAAAGCTGGACGCTGTGCGCAGCCGGGTGCTGCAAACTGCCGCCCTGACCGTCAGCCTGCACGGCACCGAAGCTGCACTGGAAAAGCTGCGCACCCTGCTGCCGGAAAGCCGCTTTGCCGCCGCCCGGCGCACCCCGGCGCAGCCCTACACCCAGCCCCTGACACCCCCGGTGAACGAAGCCTTTATCATTGACGGCGGCGTGAACTACGATGTGCTGGCTTGGCCCATGCCCCGGGACAGCCGCCGCCGGGTGCTGGCACGGGTGATGAGCTACGAATACCTGTGGCACACCATCCGGGAGGTGGGCGGTGCCTACGGCACAGGAATGCTCTGCGCCGACGGCATCGAGTTTTTGTACACCTACCGGGACCCCCACCTGCGGGAAAGCTACGAGATCTTTGCAAATGCCCCTGCCGCCCTTGCCGCCCGGGACTACACCGCCCGGGATCTGGACGAATTCATCGTGGGCACCGCCGCCAAGCTGGACACGCCCCGCAAGGCGCGTGCCGCCGCCCGGGAGCTGGATCACCGGTACTTCTGCGGCATCACGGACGAGATGCTCGCCGCCGACCGCAAGGCGCTGTGCAGCGTGGACGCTGCCCTGCTCAAAGCACAGGCCGCCGCCCTGTCTGATGTGTTGTCCGGCGGCGTACGGGTGGCCTTTGGTAGCAAGGACGCCGTGGAAGCCGCAAAGGATCTGTTCGACCGGGTAGAGACGCTGTAAGCGCCGGTAATTTGTAAAAAATATTTTATTTGTAGTTCCGAAACACCCGCAGGGTGTTTCGGAACTACTTTTTTCCCTCACACATTTTTTCTGCACATATCGCCTGCATTCCGTCCAAATTACTAAAATATGCTAGATTTTTTGCGAGATAAGTCATACTTATTTAAGAAAATTTGAACAAATTGCGAAATTTGTGTGTTTCTGGTGTGGACAAAAACGTTTTCAACTGATAGAATGGGAGCTGTTCTTTCTCCGCCGTCCGCAACCGGCGGAGTGTTTTATTGGAAGCAGGAGGTTTCTCATGTTAGAAAAGTTCTTTCACCTGAAAGAAAACCACACCGATGTAAAGACCGAGATCATGGCCGGTATCACCACCTTCATGACCATGGCTTACATCCTTGCCGTCAACCCCAACATCCTGTCCGCAGCGGGCATGGATTCCAAGGCTGTGCTGATTGCCACCGCGCTGGCATCCTTTATTGCCACCGCACTGATGGCTGTGCTGGCCAACTACCCCTTTGCCCTGGCTCCCGGCATGGGCCTGAACGCCTACTTTGCCTACACGGTCGTGCTGACCATGGGTTACAGCTGGCAGCTGGCTCTGATGGCCGTCTTTGTTGAGGGCGTCATCTTCATTGCACTGTCCCTGACCAATGTGCGCGAGGGCATCTTCAACGCCATTCCCATGACCCTGAAGAGCGCCGTCAGCGTGGGCATCGGCCTGTTCGTGGCCTTCGTCGGCCTGCAGAATGCCAAGCTGATCGTCAACAGCGATTCCACGCTGGTCACCTACCAGCACTTCAAGGGCGAGACCTTCCACAGCGTGGGCGTGGGTGCCATCCTGGCCCTCATCGGCGTGGCCATCACCGCCATCCTGCTGGTGAAGAAGGTCAAGGGCGGCATCCTGTACGGCATCCTGATCACCTGGCTGCTGGGCATCGTGTGTGAGCTGACCGGTATCTACGTCCCCGATGTGGATGCCGGCATGTACTCCGTCATCCCCACCGCCTTTGTCAGCTTTGACTTCTCCGCACTGGGCGAGACCTTTGGTCAGGTGTTCAAGACCGACTTCTCCGGTGTTGGCCTGCTCAACTTCTTCGCCGTGATGTTCTCCTTCCTCTTCGTGGACCTGTTCGACACGCTGGGCACCCTGATCGGCGTGGCCTCCAAGGCTGATATGCTGGACGAGGACGGCCGTCTGCCCAACATCAAGGGCGCACTGATGGCGGACTCCATCGGCACCTGCGTGGGCGCTGTGCTGGGTACTTCCACCACCACCACCTTCGTGGAGAGTGCCTCCGGCGTTACCGAAGGCGGCCGCACCGGTCTGACCGCTATGACCACCGGCGTGCTGTTCCTGCTGGCTACCATCTTCAGCCCGCTGTTCCTCACCATCCCCAGCTTTGCTACCGCTCCGGCTCTGATCATCGTGGGCTTCTACATGATGGGTTCTGCCATCAAGATCGACTTCAATGATCCCAGCGAGGGCATCCCCGCCTTCCTGACCATTCTGGCTATGCCCACCGCTTACAGCATCTCCGAGGGTATCGCCATCGGCATCATCTCCTGGACCATCATCAATGTGATCACCGGCAAGGCCAAGGAGAAGAAGATCAGCCCGCTGATGTATGTGCTCACCGTGCTGTTCATCCTCAAGTATGTGTGCCTCTAATTCCCTGCGCATCTGAAAAGCCAAGCACCCCCTGCGGTCTGCCCGTACAGGCCGCAGGGGGTGCTTTTTATGGTTTTGCTTTGTAATTTTACTCCGGAGCCTTCATGCTTTCCACCATGCTGATGCGCCGGACGTGCCGCCGCATGACAAAGCAGACCACCACGGTAAACACCATGGTCAGCGCCACCGCCAGCAGGTAGCTGCGGGGCGCAATGGTGCGGATGAACATGAGCTGATCCATCTCCACGGTCAACACAATGAACTTGTGCAGCGGCACCCCCAGCGCCAGACCCACGCCGGAGCCGATAAGCGCCAGCAGCTCGATCTCGCGGAAGATGTAGCGGTACACTTCCTGATCGTAGAAGCCCAGCACCTTGATGGTCGCCAGCTCCTTTTTGCGCTCCCCAAGGTTGACGCTGATCAGGTTATACAACACCACAGCCGCCAGTGCCGCCGCACAGATGATGATCAGCACCACCACGTAGCCCAGACTGACGATGAGGTTATCGAACAGTTCGGTGGTGTCCTCGGTAAAGCTGATGCCGCTGACATAGTTGCAGTCCAGCAGGTCGGTGCGCAGGGCGTTGTACCCGGCAGCATCGGTGCAGGTGGTCTGGCCATAGACCGTGTTCCACGGGATCTCCTCCGTGCCCAGCAGGCTTTCCAGCTGTGCGCGTGGGAGGTACAGCCGGGTGAACATATAGTTTTCCGTAATGCCGGTCAGGGTCAGCTCCACCCGGGTGCCCTCGGCATTTTCCACCCAGAAGGTATCGCCGGTGTGCAGGCCCAAGTTCTCGGCGGTCTTTTCGGTCAGGATGGCGCTGCCGCTGTCAAAGCTGATGGCCTTGTGTCCCTTGCGGGTGCGGAAGGTAACATACCGGGTCAGGTCGCTGTCCTTGGCCGCAGCCACGATGCTCACGCTTGCACTCTCGCCTTCGGCATTGTAGATGGTGGTGGATTTGGTATACACCGCGCCCCAGTTCTGCACAGCGCTGTTGCTGTCCAGCTCCTCTGCCAGCCCCTGCTCCATGGTCAGGGCTTTGGGGTCGCTGAGGGTGATGGACATATCGTTGTGGGTCAGCTCCGTGGCCTGCTTTGTGACGATGGGCAGCAGGGAATCCTGTATGCCGAAGCCGATAAGCAGCAGCGCGGTGCAGCCCGCCACGCCCAGCACGGTCATGAAGAACCGCTTTTTATACCGGAACAGGTTGCGGGCGGTGGTCTTTTGGGAGAAGGACATCCGGGACCACAGCGGGGTGATGCGCTCCATCAGGATGCGCTTGCCCGCCACGGGAGCCCGGGGCAGCAGCAAAGCTGCGGTCTTTTCGGCCAGACTGGAACGGCAGGCGTACCATGTGGCAAAGCCGATGACGGCGGCGCTGATGCCCACGCTGGCGGCTGCCATGCCCGGGTAGAAGTACAGGGTGAAGGTGGGCAGGCTGAACACCAGCTGATAGGCGTTCCAGATAATGATGGGGAATACCACAAAGCCCACCACCATGCCGACGATGCTGCCCAGAATGGTGGCCAGCATCGCGTAGAACAAATACTTGCCCGCGATGCTGAAATTGGAATAGCCCAGCGCCTTTAAGGTGCCCATCTGCAGGCGGTTCTCGTCCACCATGCGGGTCATGGTGGTGGTAGCCACCAGCGCCGCCACAAGGAAGAAGAACACCGGGAACACCCGGGCAATGGCGTCCATGCGGTCGGCGTACTGGGCAAAGGTGACGCAGCTCATGGTGGAGGTGCGGTCCAGCACATACCACTCGCCCTTTTTGATCTGGCTCACCTGCTCCTCGGCATCGTTCAGCTGGGCAAGGCCGTCCGCCAGCTTCTGCTCTGCCTCGGCTTTCCGGCTCTCGTACTCGGTGCGGGATTCTTCCAGCTGGGTCTGCCCGGCGTTGTATTCTGCCCAGCCCTCTTCCAGCTGCTTTTGTGCGGCATCGAACTGGGTGTAGGCGCTGGCGGTGCCGGTGGTCAGCTGCAACTGCCCCTGCAAAAGCTGCAATTTCATCTTGCGCAGCGCAGCCTTGGCCTCGGTCACCAGCTGGTCGTTGGAGAGGTTCGGCGAGGAGATCAGCCCCTGCTTGTACATCTGCCGCTTGCCCGCGTCCAGCTGCTGCTGATAGCCCTGCAGCTGGTTATAGATATTGTCGTAAGCGGCCTGCGCCTTGGCCAGCGCATCCCGCAGTTCAATGTAGTCTTCGTCCTCCGGCTCGGCTTCGTCCAGCGCCTTTTCGGCGTTGCGCAGAGCGGCTTCCGCGTAGGTCAGCAGGGGGTCTGCCACCTTTTTCAGGTTGACCAGCATCTCAATTTGCTGCAGCTGCTCCTCAAATTCCAGCACCTGCTCCTCGCTGCTCACCAGCTTGTCGGCACCGCTCTGCATAGTGTCCGGCAGGGCAGCCTTCTGGGCGGCAAGCTCCTTTTCCCCGGCTTCCAGCTGCGCCTTGGCGGCATCCAGCTGCTGCTGTGCGTCCGCAAGCTTTGCCTCGGCCTCGGCAAACTGACGCTCCGCTTCGGCCTTCTGGCTGTCGTACTCGGCGCGCGCTTCGGTCAGCTTGTCGTTGGCAGTGTCCATCAGCTCTTCCCGCCGGGCGGCGCACTGCACGCTCTGGATGGCCTTGAGCTTTTCCGCTACGGCATCCACTGCGGCCTGATATTCATCGGAATAATTATCATACAATCCGGCGTTTTCTGCCTTGATATAGCACACCGTATAATAATCTGCGGTCAAAGTGCCCTCCGGCACAAACAGGATGCAGTCCAGCTGGCCATCGCCCACAGTGCTGCTCTCGGAATCGGAGGAAAAATGCAGCGGGTCCTGCACCGTGCCCACCACCGTGAACACCTGCCCGCTGACCCCCTCGGTCTCTTCCGGCAGGGTCAGCTGGGTGCCCAGCTCCACCGGGCTGCCGTGGCCCATCACATGCACCACGCACTCCCCGGCAGCTTCCGGCATCCGGCCGGACAGCAGCACCGGACGGTTCATGTTCTCCGGCGTATCGGCCTGCGGGTCGGCAGGCAGCTGATACAGCCGCGCCACCGTGGTCTGCTCGTCTCCTGTCCAGTGGCCTTCCACGTCCTGATACTTCACCGCCTGCACGGCGTCTACCCCGTCCACAGCGGCAATGGCATCGATATCGCCCTGACTGAGGCCAAGGGTGGACAGCACCCGCAGGTCGAACACATTCTGCTGCACATAGTACTTCTGGGCAGCGGTGCGCATATCGGGGGCAATGCACATCAGGCCGGTGAGCATCATCACCCCCAGCGCCACGATGCCAAACAGAGACACCACCCGGCTGATGCTGCTTTTCATCTCGCGCAGGATATTTTTGCGGTAACTTTTCTGCACAGTACTCACCACTCGATCTGTTCCACCGGCACCGGGTGCTCGTTGACCTGATTGGACACGATGCGGCCGCTGCGCACCTGAATGATGCGGTCAGCCATACCGGTCAGTGCCGTGTTGTGGGTAATAACAATGACGGTGCGTCCGGTCTTGCGGCAGGTATCCTGCAAAAGGCCCAGCACCTGCTTGCCGGTGCGGTAGTCCAGCGCACCGGTGGGCTCATCGCAGAGCAGCAGCTTTGGGTTTTTGGCCAGTGCGCGGGCAATGGACACCCGCTGCTGCTCACCGCCGGAAAGCTGCGCCGGGAAGTTGTTCAGCCGCTCGCCCAGCCCCACGCTGCGCAAGGTCTCGGCGGGGTCCAGCGGGTCGCGGCAGATCTCGCTGGCAAGCTCCACGTTTTCCAGCGCGGTCAGGTTCTGCACCAAGTTGTAGAACTGGAACACAAAGCCCACGTCATACCGGCGGTAGGTGGTCAGATCCCGGGCGGAAAAGCGGCTCACGTTGCGGCCGTCCAGCCAGACGTTGCCCTCGTCGCAGTTGTCCATGCCGCCCAGAATGTTCAGCAGGGTGGTCTTGCCCGCACCGGAGGGCCCCACGATGATGCAGAACTCGCCCTTGTCCACATAGAAATTCAGGTGGTCTGCGGCAGCGATCTTCACACTGCCGGTCTGGTAATATTTACAGACATCTTCAAACTCCACAAAATGCTCCATGGCGTTTTTCCTTTCTGTCAGAATGCAAAGTATTTCAACTTAAATATAGCATAAACCCACCGGGATTTGCAAAGCCCCCGGCACGAATTTTCAAAAACTTAACACAAGCCGCCGCAAAACATAAAAGGGACACCGGAGCGTCCGCAGACGTTCCGGTGTCCCGAGATATAAAGCTTCTGTACCGCCGCGCGGCGGGCATTGTCAGCTTATTTTGCAGTGTACCAGTCTGCGCTGGGCTGATGCTTACCGGCGGTCACGGCATTGCCCTGATAGTACAGGGTGCCGTCCGCACCGCGGCTGTAACGGGAGAAGAACTCATTCCAGATGGCAACGCTCTCCTCCTGCAGGTAAACGTGAGGGGTATCCTTGACCACGGTGTACTGCACCAGCGGAGCGTTGCCCCCCATAAAGCTCTTGGTCACAAAAGCGCCATCGTAGGAGGTGCTTTCTGCAACAGCTGCCTCGTTGGTGGCGTTGTGGGCGTTCCAGCCCTGCAGCGCCTTCACCGTACCGTTATCCTCCACCAGCTCTGCCACACCTGCCGAGTCGTACTCGCCCAGGAAAGCCCATGTCGGCAGCAGAACAGCGGGGTCAAGCTCCGGCAGTGGGGCAAACATATAGCCGACGGGTGCAATGGCGGCAAAGCGGCTTGCGTAGCGGCAGGCGGTAGCCCAAGTCATCAGGCTGCCGTTGGAGTGACCGGTAGCATACACGCGGGTGGTGTCGATGCTGTAATCCCGCTCCATGCGGTCCAGCAGACTGTTGATGAACTCCAGATCCACGCTGGGGTCGGTATCCTTACCAGCCAGTGCGGCAAAGGGACCTGCCAGCCACATAGCGGTGGGAATGTTGCCCATCAGGTCTGCGGGACGTACCAAGCCCTGCGCAAACACCACGATAAAGCCGTTCTGCTCTGCCACATCGTACCAGCGGGACTCTTCGGCAATTGCGTACATGGAGGCGGTGTAGCCGTGCATCACCAGCACCAGCGGCACCTTTTTGCTGCCGGTATAGGTGGACGGCACATAGACCATCCAGCGGCGCAGCTCGCCGTTGACCCACTCCTCATGGATATCAAAGCCCCGACTGGTAAAGTCCTCTGCCTTTGCTACGCGACCCGGCAGCTGCAGTGCCATAAAGCGCTTGAACTGACCGGAGAACTTTTCCCAGATGGCTGCCGGGCACTGTGCCTTTTCGGTGACCCACACCTCGGCGGCAGAGCCTGTACGGCTGCTGACATACACGCCGTTTCCCTTTGCCACAGCCTGATTGGCGTTCAGGTAGAAATCCAGCGCTGCCTTATTGGCAGTATCCGCCTTGGAGCGGACGAACCAAACGGGAGTATCCACCGTCTTTGCCGCAATGGCTTCCTCCTGCACGCCGCGGGTGGAGTCGCCGGGGAAGGGCAGCACATACTGACCACCCACTGCCTCTAATGAGGCTGCCGGAACCTCAGTGGCATCCACGGCGCAGATGGAACTGAAATCGCTTGCCCAGCGAGCGCCGAACAGCAGAGCGGCTGCGCCGCCCTCCTTGTAGCCCACCAGTGCAGTGTGGGACTTGTCCATGGAAAATGCGCCGGATAGCTTAACACCCTTCTTGCGCATGAGCTGATACAGTGCATCCAGCGCTGCTGCGTCATCACGACCGGTAGCGCTCAGGGAAAGGTTCCAGCTGCCGCCGTTTTCAGGACCGAAAAATGCAACGGCGATCTTATTTTTGCACGCCACCGTGCGCCACATACGGCCTGTGACCGAGCCGGAGAATGCCTTTGCGGTGGTGTTGTCCGGGGTCAGCACGATAACTGCCGGCGCCCAGGGATCCATGCCGTCGGGCAGGTAATAGGTAGCAGTACCAACATTCTGACCGTCCACCATTACCTGCGCATCATGAAACAGACCCACATTCACGTTCAGGTACGGGTTTTCCGGGTCATAAGCAAAGGTCTTGCCATCGCCCAGACCCATGGCTGCGGTCTTGCGATCTACGGTAGTGTGCAGATCTCCGTTGGTCTGGTCCAGCTCTGTCGCAGCCAGAGCCGAGGGTGCCATAGCGGCTACGGTAGCGCTCAGCGCGGTAGCTGCGGAAAGCTTCATAAAATCGCGGCGTTTCATAGTGTTTTCTCCTTTTTTCAAGTGCCTGCTCACTTTGTTTTGTCCTGCATTCTGTACCGGATCCGCTTGCTTTTTTCCAATTCTTCCTCACAGCAGGTGCCTTCCTGCTTCAGCATTGTACAAAGAATACCATTTATATCACAATTTGTAAATAGTATTTAGTGTTTTTTGTTTCAATTAATATATTAGTATATCATTTTTTGTAAAAAGTGCTGATCAGCGAAAGTCCCCTATACCACTGCTGTTTCTAATGATACACTTCCTTTTCTCTATGAAAATTCAAAAAGCCCCTGCACGCAGGGTGCAGGGGCTTTGGAACAGCTTTTTACTTGCGGTTTGCCAGCAGGCTCTCGATCTTCTTCAGGGGGTCGATGATGCTGGAAACGGACATATCGTGGTTCAGTGCCACCACAAAGTAGG
>ERZ825670.3091-NODE-3091-length-14617-cov-14.209312_pt1 | contig 14617 bp, 9 predicted proteins | sample MGYA00519929_ERZ825670 | MGnify/ENA primary metagenome ERZ825670 (study PRJEB31778, sample SAMEA3449207) | human gut metagenome | biome: human gut; feature: human-associated habitat; material: faeces | place: United Kingdom | collected 2010/2012 ...
TCAGAACGTCGTGAGACAGTTCGGTCCCTATCTGTCGTGGGCGCAGGATATTTGATGGGAGCTGTTCCTAGTACGAGAGGACCGGAGCGGACGTACCTCTGGCGCACCAGTTGTTCTGCCAAGAGCATAGCTGGGCAACTATGTACGGATCGGATAAACGCTGAAAGCATCTAAGCGTGAAGCCGACCCAAAGATAAGATATCCCATTGTTTCAAACAAGTAAGACCCCTTGAAGACTACAAGGTTGATAGGCACGATGTGTAAGTGGAGTGATCCATTCAGCAAGCGTGTACTAATAGGTCGAGGGCTTGACCACAATTCGCTTGAGACTTTTAAGTCAACGAAAAAATGTTAGCAGTGATTATTCAGTTTTGAAGGCACGTCCTTCTAAGAAACACTGGACAAAGTACAACAAACATGTTATACTGGTTCAGTCAGATCGGTCGGTGTCGATGACGGTGAGGTTCCACCTGTTCCCATTCCGAACACAGAAGTTAAGCTCACTTGTGCCGAAGATAGTTAGCTGGAAACGGCTTGTGAAAATAGGTAGTCGCCGACTTTTGATTATCAGAATGAAGAAACCGCATTCTGATAATATGCACCTCTAGCTCAGTTGGTAGAGCAACTGACTCTTAATCAGTGGGCCCAGGGTTCGAGTCCCTGGAGGTGCACCAACAAAAGAGCGTTGAATCGTTTGATTCGACGCTCTTTTTCTATATCAGAAAACTGGGGAGGGCTGTTTTATGGATCGGACACTGCGTGAGGATGCGGATGCCATCATCGCATCCAGCCTGAAGGCGGTTTTGCCGGACGAAGCCGTGCGCCGCGCGCTGGCACAGTTCCGGCCCGGGCGGGGCCGAGTGCTGCTGGTGGCGGCGGGCAAGGCTGCCTGGCAGATGACCCATGCTGCTGTGGAAGCGCTGAGCCGGGTGGATGGCGGTGTGGTCGTGACGAAATACGGCCACGTGAAGGGTGAGATCCCCGGCGTGATCTGCTGCGAGGCGGGCCACCCAGTGCCGGATGAAAACGGGTTTGCGGCCACGGAGAAGGCGCTGGAGCTCGTCCACGGCCTGCAGCCGGAAGACACCGTGCTGTTCCTGCTCTCCGGCGGCGGCAGTGCGCTGTTTGAAAAGCCGCTGCTGCCCGGCGCAGAGCTGCAGGACATCACCGGCCAGCTGCTGGCCAGCGGGGCGGATATCGTGGAGATAAACATCATCCGCAAGCGGCTCTCGGGCGTGAAGGGCGGGCGATTTGCGCAGGCCTGTGCCCCGGCACGGGTGTTCAGCATCGTGCTCAGCGATGTTCTGGGTGACCCGCTGGACATGATCGCCAGCGGCCCGGCCGTGCCGGACACATCCACCTGCGCGCAGGCGCAGGCTGTTGCCGAGAAATATCACCTGCAGCTCTCTGCGCGGGCAAAGGCGCTCCTGGAACAGGAAACACCCAAAGCGCTGGATAACGTGACCACCCGCATCACTGGCAGTGTGCGTGAGCTCTGCGCTGCTGCAGCCGATGCCTGCCGGGCGCGGGGCTATGAGCCCCTTCTGCTGACCGACCGGCTCTGCTGCGAGGCGCGAGAGGCAGGCAGCTTTCTGGGCACCATTGCCCGCACCCACGCAGGGCAGGGGAAAAAGCTGGCTTTCCTTGCGGGCGGCGAAACCGTGGTGCACCTCACCGGCAAGGGCCTTGGCGGCCGCAGCCAGGAGCTGGCCCTTGCCGCAGCCCCGGCCATCGCCGGGCAGAAGGCAGCCGTCTTTTCCGTGGGCAGCGACGGCACCGACGGCCCCACGGATGCCGCCGGAGGCTATGTGGATGGCGACACCGCAGCGGCGCTGGCAGCACGGGGCCTGCGGGTGTTTGACGTGCTGCAAAACAACGATGCCTACCACGCGCTGCAGGCGGTGGGCGGGCTGATCGTCACTGGAGCCACGGGGACCAACGTCAACGATGTGGCTGTGGCACTGGTCGAAGGAGAATAAGCGATACGCAAACAAGCCGTCCGGCGGGAGATTTCCCGAGCCGGACGGCCTGTTCTTTATGGGAGGTTTATAAAGCGCACCGAGAGCGGCGCAAACCGCCCTCAGAGCGCGGAGAATGCAGGGAAAGGGACTTTACTTCTTGAAGGTCAGAACGCCCTTACGGTAGGAAGGATCGTGGCTGTCCACGAAGTCGAAGGCTGCCTGTGCGTCCTCGAAGTTCCAGGTGTGGGAGATGCTGCCGCGCAGATCCACCTTGCCCTCGTTGACCAGGTCGATGACGTCCTGGAACTTGCGGTTCTGCAGGCGGCTGCCGCGGACGTCCAGCTCCTTGGAGGTGATGACGAACTGGTTGACCTCGGTGGGTGCCACGGAGAAGCCCATGGTGATGACGCGGCCGGCATTGCCGGTGGCCTGCAGAGCGGTCAGCAGGCTGCCCTTGACGCAGGCGGCGTCGATGGTCACGGTGGGGCCGTAGCCGTCGGTCAGCTCGTGAGCCTTGGTGGGAACGTCTTCCTTCAGGCTGTTGATAGTGTAGGTTGCGCCGTTCTTCTTGGCTTCCTCCAGCTTTGCGTCGTCGATATCGGTGACGATGATGGCCTTGGGGTTGTACAGCTTGACGATGCGCAGGATGGAGCTGCCCAGAGCGCCGCTGCCAATGATCATGACGGTGTCCTCGCTCTCCAGCTGGGCACGGCTGCAGCACTGCACGGCGATGGTGGTGGGCTCGATCATGACGGCTTCCTCGTCGCTCAGGATCTCAGGCACCAGGTAGCAGTCGCGGTCCGGCACAGCCATGTACTCGCGGTAGCCGCCGTCGATGTGCACGCCGCGCACCTTCAGGTTGCCGCAGACGTTGGGGCGGCCCTTGCGGCAGGCGTAGCAGTGGCCGCAGGCGGTGACCTGGTCGATGATGACGCGGTCGCCCACCTTCACGCGGGTCACGCCCTCGCCGATCTCCTCAACGATGCCCACGTTCTCGTGGCCGATGATGCGGGGATAGGTGGCGGCAGCATTGGTGCCGTGGTAGATGCCCACGTCGGAGCCGCAGATGCCGGCGGCGACCATGCGGACCAGGACATTATTTTCTTTGTCGATCTGAGGCTTCTCGAGATCAACGATCTGCAGTTTATTCGGTTCAACGATCTGAACGCCCTTCATAAAATCTTCCTCCTGAAATTGATGATGGTTTTAAAGATTTTCATGACTTTCTCTGCACGGTGGGCGGATGGCTCCGGGCCGTGCTGACACTAACATATTACCACAGACGAAACGAAAAGTAAATTGCTTTTTGAAAAAAGAAAATATTTTCTTTTTTCCACAAAAACGACCTGTACAACGGCTTTATTTCGTATTTCTGCGGATTTGCAGCGGAAATATGTAACATATCACGGCGGCTAAAATCTGGCTAAAAATAGAAAGCGCCTGCAGCTTTCACCGCAGGCGCTTCCGGACGAAGTAAGAGAGTTTCTCTGAAACGTTAGGGGTGGGATCAGCCCATGAGCAGGTTGGCGACGCCAACGGTCAGGGCAGGCACATAGGTGACCAGGAACAGAACGCCGAAGTTGACGATCAGCAGCGGGACCAGAGCCTTCACGCTGTCGGACAGGGTGCACTTGCCGTAGCGGGAACCGATGTTGGTTGCAGCGAACAGGCAGACGCCAACAGGGGGAGTGCACAGGCCCAGGACCAGGTTCATGACCACGATGATACCGAACTGGATGGGATCGACGCCCACGGCGGTGGCCACAGCCAGCAGGGTGGGGAACAGGATCAGGATGGCGGCGATGGTCTCCATGAACATGCCCACGAAGATCAGGAACAGGTTGATGAGCAGCAGGATGATGTACTTGTTGGTGGTCAGGCGCAGCATTGCATCAGCGATCATGCTGGGGATGTGCTCCTTGGTCAGGATGAAGGCAAAGACGTTTGCGAAAGCGACCAGAGCCATGATGGCGGAAGCGGAAGAAACGGTATCCTTCAGGCAGGCGTACATCTCCTTGGGGCCCATCTTGCGGTAGATGAACACGGAGACGAACAGGCCGTAGACCACGCAGATGATGGAAGCCTCGGTCGGGGTGACGATGCCGCCCATGATGCCGAACAGGATGATGGCCACCATGATCAGTGCCCAGATGGCCTCGCGGGTGGCGTGCCAGATGTGGCTCCAGGTGGGGGGCGTCTCACGCTTGGGGTAGTGACGCTTGACGGACAGCACATAGCACACGGTGCACATGCCCACGCCCAGCAGGATGCCGGGGACGATGCCGGCCATGAACATCTTGGAGACGGACAGGCCGGTCATGGTAGCGGCCATGATCATGGGCACAGACGGGGGAATGATGGGGCCCAGGCAGGAAGATGCGGCGGTGATGGCCACAGAGAAGGGCACGTCGTAGCCCTGGTTGACCATCATGGGGATCTCGACGCCGCCCAGTGCCACGGTGTCGGACAGAGCGGTGCCGGAGATGCCGGCGAAGACCATGGATGCCAGAACGTTTGCGTAAGCCAGACCGCCGGTGATGTGGCCGACCAGTGCGTCTGCAAAGTCCAGCAGCTTCTCAGAGATACCGCCCTGGTTCATCAGGTTGCCGGCAAAGGTGAAGCCGGGGATGCACAGCAGGGTGAAGGAGTCCAGACCCTTGAAGAAGTACTGTGCGAAGTTGATCATCTGGATGTGGGAGCCCAGCATGTAGGCCACGGAAGCGAGGCCCAGACTGAACGCCACGGGCACGCCGATTGCCAGCGCGACGACGAAAACAATAAACAGAACAGCGACCATTGCTTAGTCCTCCTTTTCAGCCGGGGTGTCGTTCCAGCTCAGTGCGGTGCGGACGATGTCCAGCAGGTAGCTCACCGGCAGGATGACGAAGGTGAGGAACTGGGAGAAGTAGATGTACTTCATCGGGATGTTGGTGGCGGTGGAGTTCATTGCGAAGGTGGGGAAGCAGTATTTCGGCTCGGCCATCACCAGGATGATCAGGCACATGGCCAGGATGATGACCTCGATGACCATGTTCAGCACCTTCAGAGCCTTGGGGTTCTTCTTTTTCAAAAAGTCGCCCATGAACTCAACGTTGACGAACTCATGCTTCAAAGCAGCCAGGCCAACGCCGAAGGCCACCATGTAGATGAAGGAATAACGGGCCAGCTCCTCAGTCCAGGAGGGGGCATTGGGCAGGAAGTTGCGGCTGATGACCTGCACCAGAACGCAGAAGCAGAAACCGATGTAGAAGATGGAGCTCAGTGCGTACAGAACTTCCATGTAGCCCTTGATGAACTTATTCAGGCTTTTTTTCATAAAGGATACGACCTCTCTTTCCTTGAGGATGGTATGGACGATAAAGAAGGGGCAGACTGCAAGTCTGTCAGCCTGCCCCGTTGGAACTTAACTTTTTATCGTCAGTCGATCAGCGATCAGGCCAGAGCTTCGATCTCGTCGTAGATCTTCTTCTGGCTGTCGGTCAGGATGGGCAGCACGCCGTTGACCATGGCATCGGCGAACTCCTTGGTGTCGACCTCGATGAACTCCATACCCTGTTCCTGCAGCTGGTTGTAGTATTTCTCCTCGTTGTCCAGGAACAGCTCGTGCTCGTGTGCCTGGCACTCTGCACCGGCGGCATCCACCACAGCGCGCTGGCTGTCGGACAGGCGGTTGTACTGGGTCAGGCCCATTGCAATGTAGACCCATGCACGCAGGTGAGCGGTCAGGATCAGGTAGGGGCAGACCTCGTAGAAGCTCTGGGTCTCGATCATAGCCAGCGGGTTCTCCTGCGCCTCGATGGTGCCCTGCTGCAGAGAGGTGAAGACCTCAGACAGTGCCATGGGGGTGGGCTTTGCGCCCAGAGCCTGGAAAGCGGCAACGGTCATAGCGGACTGCGGGGTACGGATGACCAGGTTGTTGCAGTCGGCAACGCAGGTCAGCTTCTTGGTGGAGGTGATGTAGCGCGGACCACGGGTGAAGTAGCCCAGGCACTTCATGCCGCAGGCCTCCATCAGGCCCTCGAACTCCTGGCCGACTTCACCGGTCAGCACCTTCTCCATCTGCTCATCGCTCTGGATCAGGTAGGGCATGCCGATCATGCCCAGGTCGGGCTGGTAGGTCTGCATGGACTCGCCGGTGAAGGTGATATCCACCGTGCCGCTGTCGGACAGGATGCCCTGGATCATATCGACCTCAGGTCCCAGCTGGCTGTTGGGGAAGACATCGACTTCGATAGTGCCGTTGGAGTTTGCTTCGCAGTACTCCTTGAACTTCAGAGCGCCCTGGTGCCAGGAGTCGCTCTCGTCGTTGATGTGGCCGATGTTGATGACGACCTTATCGCCGGTGACCTCGCCGCCTGCAGCTGCGGTGGAACCGGAAGCTGCGGTGCTGGTGGAAGCGGCAGTGCTGGCGGAGGAGCCGCCGCAGGCAGCCAGACCCATGGCCAGAGCAGAAACACCTGCAACCTTCATGAAGTTGCGACGAGTGATCTTGTGGATACGCATAACATTCTCTCCTTTTACTTCGTAAAAACCTTTTCCGTAAAGTGCTGAGCGGCAGGTTCGTGCGTCTGCGGCTCAGCTTTCCTGCAAATATACTAACATATCAGATGCCCGATGTCCAGAGAAAAAAGCAAAGTTTCTTAGCCAAATTCTTAGCCGAATCTTTGTGCGAAATGTAAAAAATCGTAAGAGCCTTGGATACAACGCCCCAAAATTTTCGTCAAAGAGGGTGGAAATTACAAATAGATTACAATAAAAGTCCTTGTTTGGGAAACAATCCTGCTCCCCGCGCGGAAAAGATCGGCAAAGAGGAGATGATATGTTACGTAAATTTTTGACAATGTCAGAGCCCGGAAAATCCTCTGCGAAAAGCCCGGCCCGGCAAACTGATATGCAAAAAAAGGCTCCCCCCGCATCGTGCGAGGGGAGCCATAAGGAGAAGAATGAAGCTTTATCAGCCCATGATGAAGTTTGCGACGCCGACGCTCAGGGCGGGCACATAGGTGACCAGGAACAGAACGCCGAAGTTGACGGCCAGCAGCGGCAGCAGTGCGATGACACTGTCCGACAGGGTGCACTTGCCGTAGCGGGAACCGATGTTGGTTGCAGCGAACAGGCAGACGCCAACAGGGGGAGTGCACAGGCCCAGGACCAGGTTCATGACCACGATGATACCGAACTGGATGGGATCGACGCCCACGGCGGTGGCCACAGCCAGCAGGGTGGGGAACAGGATCAGGATGGCGGCGATGGTCTCCATGAACATGCCCACGAAGATCAGGAACAGGTTGATGAGCAGCAGGATGATGTACTTGTTGGTGGTCAGGCGCAGCATTGCATCAGCGATCATGCTGGGGATGTGCTCCTTGGTCAGGATGAAGGCAAAGACGTTTGCGAAAGCGACCAGAGCCATGATGGCGGAAGCGGAAGAAACGGTATCCTTCAGGCAGGCGTACATCTCCTTGGGGCCCATCTTGCGGTAGATGAACACGGAGACGAACAGGCCGTAGACCACGCAGATGATGGAAGCCTCGGTCGGGGTGACGATGCCGCCCATGATGCCGAACAGGATGATGGCCACCATGATCAGTGCCCAGATGGCCTCGCGGGTGGCGTGCCAGATGTGGCTCCAGGTGGGGGGCGTCTCACGCTTGGGGTAGTGACGCTTGACGGACAGCACATAGCACACGGTGCACATGCCCACGCCCAGCAGGATGCCGGGGACGATGCCGGCCATGAACATCTTGGAGACGGACAGGCCGGTCATGGTAGCGGCCATGATCATGGGCACAGACGGGGGAATGATGGGGCCCAGGCAGGAAGATGCGGCGGTGATGGCCACAGAGAAGGGCACGTCGTAGCCCTGGTTGACCATCATGGGGATCTCGACGCCGCCCAGTGCCACGGTGTCGGACAGAGCGGTGCCGGAGATGCCGGCGAAGACCATGGATGCCAGAACGTTTGCGTAAGCCAGACCGCCGGTGATGTGGCCGACCAGTGCGTCTGCAAAGTCCAGCAGCTTCTCAGAGATACCGCCCTGGTTCATCAGGTTGCCGGCAAAGGTGAAGCCGGGGATGCACAGCAGGGTGAAGGAGTCCAGACCCTTGAAGAAGTACTGTGCGAAGTTGATCATCTGGATGTGGGAGCCCAGCATGTAGGCCACGGAAGCGAGGCCCAGACTGAACGCCACGGGCACGCCGATTGCCAGCGCGACGACGAAAACAATAAACAGAACAGCGACCATTGCTTAGTCCTCCTTTTCAGCCGGGGTGTCGTTCCAGCTCAGTGCGGTGCGGACGATGTCCAGCAGGTAGCTCACCGGCAGGATGACGAAGGTGAGGAACTGGGAGAAGTAGATGTACTTCATCGGGATGTTGGTGGCGGTGGAGTTCATTGCGAAGGTGGGGAAGCAGTATTTCGGCTCGGCCATCACCAGGATGATCAGGCACATGGCCAGGATGATGACCTCGATGACCATGTTCAGCACCTTCAGAGCCTTGGGGTTCTTCTTTTTCAAAAAGTCGCCCATGAACTCAACGTTGACGAACTCATGCTTCAAAGCAGCCAGGCCAACGCCGAAGGCCACCATGTAGATGAAGGAATAACGGGCCAGCTCCTCAGTCCAGGAGGGGGCATTGGGCAGGAAGTTGCGGCTGATGACCTGCACCAGAACGCAGAAGCAGAAACCGATGTAGAAGATGGAGCTCAGTGCGTACAGAACTTCCATGTAGCCCTTGATGAACTTATTCAGGCTTTTTTTCATAAAGGATACGACCTCTCTTTCCTTGAGGATGGTATGGACGATAAAGAAGGGGCAGACTGCAAGTCTGTCAGCCTGCCCCGTTGGAACTTAACTTTTTATCGTCAGTCGATCAGCGATCAGGCCAGAGCTTCGATCTCGTCGTAGATCTTCTTCTGGCTGTCGGTCAGGATGGGCAGCACGCCGTTGACCATGGCATCGGCGAACTCCTTGGTGTCGACCTCGATGAACTCCATACCCTGTTCCTGCAGCTGGTTGTAGTATTTCTCCTCGTTGTCCAGGAACAGCTCGTGCTCGTGTGCCTGGCACTCTGCACCGGCGGCATCCACCACAGCGCGCTGGCTGTCGGACAGGCGGTTGTACTGGGTCAGGCCCATTGCAATGTAGACCCATGCACGCAGGTGAGCGGTCAGGATCAGGTAGGGGCAGACCTCGTAGAAGCTCTGGGTCTCGATCATAGCCAGCGGGTTCTCCTGCGCCTCGATGGTGCCCTGCTGCAGAGAGGTGAAGACCTCAGACAGTGCCATGGGGGTGGGCTTTGCGCCCAGAGCCTGGAAAGCGGCAACGGTCATAGCGGACTGCGGGGTACGGATGACCAGGTTGTTGCAGTCGGCAACGCAGGTCAGCTTCTTGGTGGAGGTGATGTAGCGCGGACCACGGGTGAAGTAGCCCAGGCACTTCATGCCGCAGGCCTCCATCAGGCCCTCGAACTCCTGGCCGACTTCACCGGTCAGCACCTTCTCCATCTGCTCATCGCTCTGGATCAGGTAGGGCATGCCGATCATGCCCAGGTCGGGCTGGTAGGTCTGCATGGACTCGCCGGTGAAGGTGATATCCACCGTGCCGCTGTCGGACAGGATGCCCTGGATCATATCGACCTCAGGTCCCAGCTGGCTGTTGGGGAAGACATCGACTTCGATAGTGCCGTTGGAGTTTGCTTCGCAGTACTCCTTGAACTTCAGAGCGCCCTGGTGCCAGGAGTCGCTCTCGTCGTTGATGTGGCCGATGTTGATGACGACCTTATCGCCGGTGACCTCGCCGCCTGCAGCTGCGGTGGAACCGGAAGCTGCGGTGCTGGTGGAAGCGGCAGTGCTGGCGGAGGAGCCGCCGCAGGCAGCCAGACCCATGGCCAGAGCAGAAACACCTGCAACCTTCATGAAGTTGCGACGAGTGATCTTGTGGATACGCATAGAAATTCTCTCCTTTTCGTTGGTTTTATCATGCCTGCGCTCTAGGCGGAACGCTGCTGCGCCGGTTCGTGCAGCCGTGCGCCGCGTGCCGTCTGCGACATGTTTCCCTTGGCGATATACTAACATATCAGATTGCCGGAAACAAGATGAAACGGCCTTTCTTATCTGAATCTTTACCGGGCGTTCCAGGGGAAGGACCGGTGCGCTTTTCCGTGGACTCGCCCGAAAAAACTTCTGAATGGAGCAGAAAAACCGGATAAAACAAAAAAGAGCAGGCCTGTACATGGGTGTCGTACAGGTCTGCTCGAGGAAAGTTCAGAGAATGCGGCAGCAGCGCTCCGCAAAACCGGAAGGCCGCTTGTAACATTTCAGACGCAGATCATTTCTTTTTCTTCTTGGGTTTCTCGGCTTTGTACACCGTCACCAGGCTCTTGAGCTTCACGCCGGTCTCGTGGGTATCCTCCACTGGGCCGGAATGGTAGCGCTCCTGCTCCAGATAGGCGATCATGCCGTCACGGTCGAAGCACTTCTGGGCCGAGATGCCGGTCAGCCGGGCTTCCTTGCTGGTGAACACGGCGATCACCTCCACCGGGATGCCGCTCAGGCCCGCCTTGTCCATGGCGCGGCGCAGCAGCACCTGCTGCTTTTCGCTGGCGGTGACCGGGTTCGGGATGCGGTTGTCCGTGTGGTTGATGTGCTGGCGCCACTGGTCATTGGGCTGGTCGCCGGGGTGGATCTCACCGGCAAAGCCGAAGCAGTTCAGGCCCACCACGCCGCCCGGGGTGACCACCAGCGCCAGCGTAGTGGTCAGCTGGCCGCTTTCCTGAATGGTGCCGGGGTACACCAGCGTATAGTGCTGGCGCTTGGTGAAGGTGATGAGCTGCGAGACGATCGCGGTCAGCTCGCCCTGCATACTGTTGTTCACATGGCGCTCCGGCTTTTTCTCCGGCTCCACCTCAAGCCCCAGCGGGCCGCGCTTTTTCTTGCGGTGCAGCGGGGCCATCAGGGCCTGGGTGAAGCTTTTGGTGCCGTTGCGCGCTGCCACCATGGGCAGGATCAGCAGCAGGATCAGGGCCAGAACGACCACAACAAGAATATTCCATGCGTCCAAAACGGTACTCTCCTTATAAATCAATGTAGGGGAGGGGTGGCTTTACTCCATCGTGACAACGACCTTCATGTAGTTGCCGGGGTTCTTCTCGATGTCGATGATGGTCTCAGGCACTTCCTCCAGCGTGACGGTCTTGGTGAGCAGCTTGAGCATATCCACCTTCTTGGAAGCGATCAGCTCCAGTGCTTCGGGGAACTCGCCTGCGCTGGTGCGGGCACCGCGCAGGTCGATCTCCTTGCGGGTGATGGTGTCGGTGGGCAGGCTGGTCTCCTTCTTGGGCCAGCCGGTGAAGGTGATGCGGCCTGCATGGCTCACGAGGTCCAGCGTGCTGCGGATGGCCGGGTTTGCACCGGAGCACTCCATGACCTGCTGTGCGCCCTCGCCGCCGGTGATCTCGTGCACGCGGGCATTGGCATCTTCCTTGCCGGAGTTGATGGTGTACTCCACGCCCAGAGACTTTGCAAAGTCCAGGCGCTCCTGCACCAGATCCAGCAGGATGGCGTGTGCGCCGTAAGCCTGTGCGACCATGGCAGCTGCCAGACCGATGGGGCCTGCACCGATGATGGCGCAGTACTCGCCGGCCTTCAGGCCGCCGCGGTGGATGCCGTGCAGGCTGATGGTCAGGGGCTCGGCCATGGCAGCCTGCACCCAGCTCATGCCGTCCGGGATCTTGATGAGCATATCAGCGGGGTGGCAGAAGTACTCGGCCATGCCGCCCTCGACGTGCACACCCAGAACATGCAGGTTGTCGCAGCAGTTGGTGCGGCCGATGGAGCAGGGGTAGCAGTGGCCGCAGTACAGGTAGGGGTCCACGACCACGCGGTCGCCCACCTTGATGCCGTTCTTGTTGTTCTCCGGGATGGAGACGACCACACCGGCCAGCTCGTGGCCGATGACGCGGGGATAGCTCACCAGACCGTTGGTGCCGCGGAAAGCGCCGATGTCGCTGCCGCAGATGCCGGCGGCCATGATCTTGATGAGCGCCTCGCCGGGCTTGGGTTCCGGCATGGGGATCTTGACGCAGGAGACCTGCCAGGGTTCTGCAAAGCGGATCGCATTGATTTCAGACATGAGATTGACCTCCTATAGCCAACTGATATGTTACTTTCTGAGCTTATTATAACGCCTTCTGGCCGGAAATGCAACTTGTTTTACGTTTTTTAACCGGAAATTCTGGATTATGGTTGCTTTTTGTAAAAAAGAGTTTTGACAAGTGATATGTTATGCTTTATAATAGAACCAACAAATCTGTGCCCGAGCGCTTTCCCGCCGGAGAGCAAAACGACTGTAAGGGGATTTTTCTATGAAAGATGACAAGGCCCGTTCCCTGCCGCTGCTGATGGACCCGCGTCAGCCGGATGAGAACAACCGGGCTTACGCCTACCGCATCCTGCGCAAAAATATCATGAACATCCAGCTGCAGCCCGGCTGCCAGCTGAGCGAAGCTGACCTGAGCGAGCGGCTGGTCATGAGCCGCACCCCCATCCACGAAGCGCTGATGATGCTCAAGGGCGAATGGCTGGTGGATGTGCTGCCCCAGCGCGGCAGCATCGTCTCCAAAATTTCGATCCAATATATCAACGAAGGCTATGCCATGCGCAAGATGCTGGAACCGGCCTTGCTGCGCAGCCTGTCTGGCCACCTGAACCAGGAGCAGCTCAGCGAGCTGCACGGCCTGCTGGAACAGCAGGATGCTGCGGCCTGCGTCAGCCACGATGTGCTGGGCGATTACTTCATCAACCTGGATAACGAGTTCCACAAGCGCCTGTACACCTATGCCGGTTACGACCGCATCTGGCAGGCCATGCACAACGTCACCACCCACATGGACCGCGTGCGCTATCTGGACACGGCCCTGTGCCAGCTGGATATGGAGACCTTCCGCGAGGAGCACGAGCAGCTGTACAAGTACCTGATGGTGGGCCTGCCCAAGGATGTGGATGTGGACGAGTTCTTTGAGCATCACCTGGGCGCTTATCGGGAGCACTTCCAGAGCCTGCTGGACCGCTTCCCGGATTTCTTCGTCTGAGCGGGGCTGCTTCCTTATATAAGAAGGAAGGGCCCGAAGGAGGGAAAGCATGGATGTGACCGCACAGCGCGGAGAGCATGAATCGGCCAAGAGCTATGTCCTGCGCGTTCTCATCGACAATATCATCAACACCCGGCTGGCCCCGGGCGAAAAGCTGAACGAGCCGGAGCTGTGCGAAAAGCTGGGCGTCAGCCGCACCCCGTTCCGGGAGGCCGAACTGGAACTGGCCCAGCGGCGGCTCATTGAGATCCGGCCCAAGATCGGCACCTATGTGTCCCTCATCGACGCGGGGCTGGTGGAAGAAGTCCGCCACCTGCGCGCGGTGCTGGAAGCCGAGATCGCCGGCATGGCCTGCGAAAAGCTCACCCCGGCGGACCTCGACCACCTGTGGGAGAACGTGGCCATGTGGCACATGTACATCGAGCGCGCACAGGAAGATAAGATTTTTGAGCTGGACAAGGAGTTCCACCGGATGCTCTATGTGCAGTGCGGGTGCCCGTACTGGTACGATCTGGTGGAAAACCTTGCCCCGCACTTTGACCGCACCACCATCCTCAGTTTCCGCTGTCGGCCCGCAAAGGCCATCTATGAAGATCATGTGGGCCTTTTGAAGGCCATTGAACAGAAGGATACGGCAGCAGCGCAGCGCATTGCCGGCCAGCACATGCAGCGCTACACGGAGAACCTTTCCGCCATCCGGAAAGCCTTCCCCGAATATTTCAAAGTCTGAATTGACTGCACATCGTTCAGAAATGCCGCATTCTTGCCGAAAGATGCGGCATATTTTTGTGCAGTTTTTTTCGCAAAAGCCCCTTGACAGAATCCACGAAACGTTATATATTTGATGCAATGAAATATATAACACAACGCCGGATTCCCATACAAGAAAAAGGAGAAAGGTGGATACCATGAAAAAACAATACGATGTGGTCATCATCGGTGCGGGCGTCGTCGGCAGCGCCATCGCGCGCGAGCTGTCCCGCTACAAGCTGAGCATTGCAGTGCTGGAGAAAAATCTGGATGTCTGCAATGAGACCAGCGGCCGCAACTCGGCCGTGGTGCATGGCGGCTTTGCGAACCCCACCGGCAGCCTGAAGGCAAAATGCTGCGTGGAGGGCAACAAGATCATGGATCAGCTGGCCGAGGAGCTGGACTTCCCGTTCAAGCGCTGCGGCAAGGTGCTGGTGGGCAACACCCCCGAGGACATGGAACAGCTGGAGCGCACCATGAAGCAGGGCGCGGTCAACGGCTGCACCGGCCTCGAGATGATCGACGAGAAAAAGCTGCATGAGCTGGTGCCCGCCGTGGTGGGCAAGTTTGCCATGTGGTCCAAGAACAGCGGCATCATGGACCCGTTCCTGTACACCGTGGCTCTGGCCGAGAACGCACACGCCAACGGCGTGGACTTCTTCTTTGACCACAAGGTCACGGCCATCACCCGCGAGAACGAGCTGTACTACCTGCACACCGAGCACGGCGATGTGTGCACCCGCTGGGTGGTCAACGCCGCAGGTCTGGGCGCAAAGCAGATCTCCGACCTGCTGGGCCTGACCGGCTACCGTGTCA
>ERZ825670.3095-NODE-3095-length-14598-cov-5.184350_pt1 | contig 14598 bp, 12 predicted proteins | sample MGYA00519929_ERZ825670 | MGnify/ENA primary metagenome ERZ825670 (study PRJEB31778, sample SAMEA3449207) | human gut metagenome | biome: human gut; feature: human-associated habitat; material: faeces | place: United Kingdom | collected 2010/2012 ...
AAAGGTATAACACACTAGACTTTCCTACGGAAAATCGTGTGCCAACAGGGATGCTGCTCGCCCCTATTGGAAACCCAGCGACAAAGGGATGTTCCCTTTGCAATCCCTCATTTCCATCGCAGGTGCATACACAAACTGCAAAAAAGCGGCTTGTCATGCCTGCTCTGAAAATGCAAAAGGCGGTCCGTGCCGATGAGGGACGGACTGCCTTTTTTGCGACAACCTCAATTTTATCATCGCGCAAGAAATGACAAAATTAAGATTGACGATGATGCAATATACGGGTATACTATAATTGCATCATTAAATGGTATTTGATGAAATTGAACGCCGAATGAGGAATTTGAATGAGAGATTTCAACTTCAAAGCAGAATATCAAAAGCTCCTGACGCCGGAGGTCGTGGCCTACCTGACGCAGATTCACGAATACAAGGGGCAGCAGAATCTTTTTATCGAGGCAAAAGCGGATGCGCTGTCCAATCTCTTGGAGGTTGCGAAGATCCAGAGCACCGAAGCGTCCAACCGTATCGAGGGCATCATCACAACAGATGACCGCCTGAAAAAGATCGTCCGCGAAAAGACCATGCCCCAGAGCCGCAGCGAAAAAGAGATCGCCGGATACCGTGACGTGCTGGCGACGATCCACGAGAGCCACGACTATATCCCGCCAAAGCCGACGGTCATTTTGCAGCTACATCGGGACCTGTACAAGTTCAGCGGCAAGTCCATCGGCGGCAGCTTCAAAAACTCGGATAATGTGATTGCCGAAGAACGGCCGGACGGCCGGAAGATCGTCCGGTTTGAGCCTGTCTCTGCGTGGGAAACGCCGGGGGCGATGGCAGCACTTTGCGACGCCTTCCAGACGGCCGCACAGGACGCCGAGCTTGACCCGTTGCTGCTGATCCCGATTTTTATTCTGGACTTTCTCTGCATCCATCCCTTCAATGACGGCAACGGCCGCATGAGCAGGCTCCTGACGCTGCTGCTTTTGTACCGCTCCGGCTATCTTGTCGGCAAATATATCAGCATCGAAAAGCTGATCTCTGATACCAAGGAGACCTATTACGAGGCCCTGCAAGCCAGCTCCTACAACTGGCACGAGGGGACGAACGATTATGCGCCCTTCGTGACCTATATGCTGGGCGTTCTGGCGGCGGCTTACCGGGATTTTGAAAGCCGGGTTGAGCTGCTGACCACCAAGGGGCTTTCCAAGCCAGACCGGGTGCGCGAGATCATCAAAAGTCACCTTGGCAAGATCACCAAGAGCGAAATCATAGCCAAATGCCCGGACATCAGCCAGATCACCGTCCAGCGCGCGCTGGCAGAGCTGCTGAAAAGCGGCGAGATCACTAAGCTCAGCGGCGGACGCTACACAGCGTATGTTTGGAGCGGGGAGGAAATGCTATGATGAGAAAGTCATGGACAAAGTGGATATTAATTGCTGTTATAGCACTGGCACTAATTGTTGGTGTTCCGATCATAATCAACGAGTGCTACAAAACAAACAGCGGATACATGACAATGTGGGGAGCAGCAGATGCGCTTGCCTATTATGGGACGATCTTAGGAGCGCTGGTGGCGGTTGCAACTGTAGTTGTGACAATTCTTTTTACCTATAAACAGATTCAACGCGATAGCTTCGTGAAAAGTGAAAACGAAAAATGGGCAAAGATTGAGGAAATATTTGCGATGGCGCTTGATACAATCAATCCTATCCGTCCTATGACCGAGGCTATGGACACTGGTATGAAGAATCCGGGTGCTGCAATTACAACTTTCCAAAAGTATCAAATGGCTTGCAAAATTGCACCGGATCAACTAATTGCTTTCTTGAATGGTGCTGACTACCCAAAAGTTAAGACGCTGCTCGAACGCGCAAATCAAACAACAGAAGAATTTTCTCATATCTGCGATGAGGAAATAGCAATATACGAAAGATTGTTGGATTTCTCCGGCAGACAGACCGCAGAGAGAACAGTTGAAATGGAAGCAGCGCACCCAGCCTCTTTTCCTGAGGATACACTTACTTTCTGTCGAACAATTATTGATAAGACAAACGGAATAACACTTGATGCGCTTACAAAAGAACTGGCTGCCTCTAATGAAAAAATGGTTTCCGCATATGAGACAAAATATAGAGATCTTCTTCAACTTAAAGGGCAGACTTTTGAGGTAATTAACGCAGAGATACAGAAAAAGGCAGATAGCATTCTGCTTTTTGGAGGAAACTTCTATGCCAACACTTGAATGGATTGGAAAGAGCAAGGTGATCAATCACCATCAGGACGTGCCGTTTCGGGTGTTGGAGCGCAAGTACAGCTTTGATGAAAACGGACAGCACAACGAAGATAACGGCAGCGAAAATATGATCATCCGGGGCGATAATCTGGAAGCCCTGAAAGCGCTGCTGCCCCGGTATGAGGGGCGCGTCAAGTGTATTTACATCGATCCGCCATACAACACCGGCAACGAGGGCTGGGTCTATAACGATAACGTCAATGACCCGAAAATCAAAAAGTGGCTGGGCGAGGTCGTCGGCAAAGAGGGCGAGGACCTAACCCGCCATGACAAGTGGCTGTGCATGATGTACCCGCGCTGCTGCAAAAGCTGCTGGCGGACGATGGTGCTATTTTCATTAGCATTGATGATAATGAATTAGCAAATCTGAAGCTGATTTGTGATGAGATATTCGGAAAATCAAATTTCATTGAAACTATAATATGGGACAAAAAAGCGGGAGCTAAAGGAGTTCCTCCACGAAGCATGCTCGTAAATGTCCATGAGTATATTGTAGTATATTCAAAAAAATCTCTTTTTTCTTTTGTAGGTGAACTTCGTAGAGCTGAGACTGATGGGTTTAGCAACCCCGACAATGATCCAAGAGGTCCTTGGAGAATGTCGAACATCAAGAGTACTACAAAATCCAACGACGAAGCATTTACTATTACTGATCCCAAAACGGGAAAACAATATACAAATACGTGGGCTTTTTCTGTAGAGTCACTCAAAAAAATGATTTCCGAAGGACGTATATTGTGGAAAGAATCGTTACCCAAGCAAAAAGAGTTTCTCTATGAAATGAAGAATCCCAATAAGGCAATTAAAACAACGTGGGGTGTATTTGATCCCCAGAGCACGACTGTTTTCCTAAAAGATATTTTGCCAAATCAAAGATTTGATAATGCTAAGCCTATAAAGCTAATGGATTATTTTATGCAAGTCGCAACAGGTCCTGATGATATTATCCTTGATTCCTTTGCCGGTTCCGGCACCACCGCCCATGCCGTCCTCAACATGAACAAGGCGGACGGCGGACACCGCAAGTTCATCCTCGTCGAGATGATGGACTACGCCGACAGCATCACCGCCGAGCGCGTCAAGCGCGTAATCAAGGGCTACGGCGAGGGGAAAAACGCCGTGGAGGGCACGGGCGGCAATTTCAGCTTCTATGATCTTGGTGAACCGCTGCTGCACGGTGATGTGCTCAACGAAAATGTGGGCGTGGAAAAGATCCGGGAGTATGTGTACTTTACAGATACGAAAGCCTCTCTGCCGGAATCGCACCAGGACGAACCGTATTTTATGGGTGTCCACATTGGCAGCGCTTATTATTTCTATTATGAAAAGCAAGCTGTTACTACGCTGAACCGGGAGTTCCTGCATACGGTCAAAACCGAGGCCGATGCCTATGTGATCTACGCCGACCTTTGCACGCTCAGCGAGGCAGAACTGGAAAAGTACCATATCACATTCAAGAAAATCCCCCGGGATATTACGAAGCTGTAATAAGTTAGCCGTGAAGAGAAAGAAGGGATATAATGGCTTTTACATACTGGCTTCCAGACGAGCAGGGGCAGAAGCAGGAACACAAAACAAATAATAATTCCGTTATTATTATCGGGGCAAATGGCTCTGGCAAGAGCCATCTCGGCGCATGGATTGAGCAACAAGATCTTGAGAATGTTCATCGAATTGGCGCACAACGGAATCTGAACTTTAATGAAGACATAGCGCTGAAAAGCTATTCGCAGGCCGAAAATTTCGTTTTCTACGGAACCGATAACAAGGGATACGTCGAAAGGAAAGATAAAGCTTACAGATGGGAATGGGGTAAATATACAACTAAATTAGTGGATGACTTTGAAAACGTCCTTGCGGCTTTGATAGCGCTAAAGAATAACGAAAACGAACTTTTTGTAAGGCGGTGCAGGGAAGCTGAGGAACGCAACATTTCAAAACCAGGTGTTCCAATCACTGTATTAGATAAATTACAGAGCATTTGGAAAGAAGTTCTGCCACAGAGGGAGTTAATTCTTGAAGATTCCAAATTCTATGCAACCTTTGAAAAAAGTGTAGAGCCGGTCAAGTATTCTGCGAATCAAATGAGCGATGGTGAACGTGCTGTGCTATACCTTTCGGCTCAAGTTTTATGTGCTCCAAAGAATAAAATGCTCATCATGGATGAACCAGAAATTCATTTGCACCGCTCGATAATGAATCGCTTGTGGATGACGCTGGAACGTTATCGTCCTGACTGTCTGTTCATTTATATTACGCACGACACCCAATTTGCAGCTATGCATCCCAATGCAGATAAACTCTGGATCAAAGAGTATGACGGTCAGAATTGGAAACTTGAAAAGATAGATAGCGCTGATCTCCCTGAAGAACTACTGCTGGATATTCTAGGAAGTCGTAAAAACGTTCTATTTGTTGAAGGCGAGAGAAACAGCTATGATACTCAGTTATACACGGAACTGTACCCCAATTATCACATTGTTCCCTGCGGTAGCTGTACGCAAGTAATTGCCCGCACGAAAGCATTTCGTAATAATCAGGCGCTGCATGATTGTGATGTATATGGTATCATAGATAGAGACTTCCGCTCTGACTATGAAATAGAGAAATACAGAGAAGATCGTATTTTCACAATCAACGTGGCAGAAGTCGAAAACCTATTCATTGTGGAAGGCTTGGTTCGATTGATTGCTTCGCATATGGCAAAAGATCAAGGCGCAGTATTTGAAGCGGTAAAGAAATATGTAATCGAGGATCGATTTGCCAAACAACTCAATGGTCAAATATGCGAAGGAACTGTCGCACAAATCAAATATAAACTTATGTGCGCTGAAATCTCAAAGAAAAACGAGTCCGAGGCAAAATCTAGCTTAGATGCTGCAATAGCCGGGATAAACTACGATGCTATTCGAGCAGAACAGGAGCAGAAATTTCAAGCCGCACTTCAGGGCGGAGAATACGCAGAAGCTATCAAAGTGTTTAATTGTAAAAACATTTCAACTTCTGTTGGACACTTCTTTGACATTGATAATAAGGGATACTGCTCCTTAGTAATTGCGCTTTTGCACGGGGATAAACACGATGACATTGTGAATGCTCTTGCTCCGTATCTTCCAACAGGTATTCCAAGGTAACAGAGGTATCAGTCTATGGAACTTAATAACTATCAAAAGCAAGTCATGCGTGACCTTTCTGCCTATCTGGACTGCGTCAACCGTGGAACCAATCTGTTTTCCGCGTGGCGGGAATACTGGTTTTCCAAGGATGTGGCCGTTGGCCTCGGCGGAGTACCGTCCTATAATAACTCTATTGAACGTGCGCCCCATGTTTGCATGAAGGTGCCCACCGGCGGCGGCAAGACTTTTATGGCCTGCGCTTCCGTTAGGCGGATTTTTGATGCCTTGCCCACCGGAAAGCCGCAGGTGGTGGTGTGGCTGGTCCCCAGCGATTCGATCCTTACACAGACCATTCGCACACTGTCCGATGTAAATCATCCCTACCGGCAGAGGCTGGATCAGGATTTTGCCGGGCGTGTTGGCGTGTACACCAAGGAAATGCTGCTGAACGGGCAGAACTTTTCGCCGGACACTGTGCGGGAAATGCTGACAGTCTGCGTAATGAGCTATGGCTCGCTGCGCATTGACAGCCGGAAGAAGGATGTCCGCAAGGTCTATCAGGAAAATGGCAATCTGTTCCGCTTTGCAGAGTATTTCAAAGATACGGATGCACTGCTGGCCGATACGCCGGATACGGCGCTGATTCAGGTGCTGCGCCATCTGGAGCCTATCGTTGTTGTGGACGAAAGCCACAATGCAGAATCGAAGCTCAGCACGGAGATGCTGAATAATCTGAATCCGTCCTTCGTACTCGATCTGACGGCAACGCCGCGAAAAAACAGCAACATTATCTCCTATGTGGACGCCCGTGAGCTGAAGAAGGAGCACATGGTAAAGCTCCCCGTAGTGGTATATAACCGCACCACCCGGCAGAGTGTCATTCAGGATGCCATCCAGCTGAGAGGAAGCATTGAGCAGGAAGCTATTGCCGCAGAAGCAGTTGGCGGGAAGTATATTCGGCCCATTGTACTGTTTCAGGCACAGCCGCGCACTGGGGACAACAGTGATACGTTTGATAAAATCAAGGCGATGCTGGTAGGCATGGGCATTCCGAAAAACCAGATAGCGGTGAAAACATCTGATGTGGATGACCTCAAGGGACAGAACTTGATGAGCAGGGATTGTGAAATCCGATACATCATCACCGTCAACGCGCTGAAAGAGGGCTGGGACTGCCCCTTTGCCTACATATTGGCGTCACTGGCCAACCGCACCTCCACTGTGGATGTGGAGCAGATCTTGGGACGCATTCTGCGTCAGCCCTACGCGATGCAGCACAGCTCGCCGCTTCTGAACACCTCCTATGTGCTGACAAACTCCGTGGACTTCCACACTACCTTGGAGAAAATCGTGGTCGGTTTGAATAAAGCAGGCTTCAGCCGTAAGGATTATCGTATCGGTGAGGCGATGGAAGAACCGCAGGCTGTGACTCAACCGGAAGCAGAGCAGACGAAAATTCCATTTGCGCCGCAAGCCACTGAGGCCGATGCCTTTGACGATGTAAATGTACAGGAAGTGAAAACGGCGCTGGAAAGCACGGCGCAGGGAAGCGCTGCGATTTCTGCAATGGTTCGGGAAGCAACGGTGCAGGCGGAAACCTACACGGCGGCGGCCAACGAAGCGGATGACGGATTTATGGGAGGTGAGCTGGGAGATATGCTGATACAAAATAGGGTACAGCCCTATCTTGCTGAAGAGGTATCCGCATTGCGGATTCCGCAGTTTTTTCTTCGTTCCGTTCCGGATTTATTTGGCGATGAATTTGAACTGCTGGAGAAAGAGAACCTTTCGGAAGGATTTTCTCTGGCGGGGCAGGATGCACAGGTTTGCTTTGAGTTTGCTACCGGAGAAATGTACCGCGTGGATGTGGCGGATCACGGCGAGGCTGTGCCTAAGTACAAGCGCGCTGACAGCGAACTGAGCGAATACATCCGCAATCGTATGGCACAGCTTCCGCCAGAACAGAAAATTCAAAGCTGCACCACGATGCTATGCGCTCAGATCAATCGGAACAATCGATATGCAGCATCGGAGATTAACGACTATGTGCGCAGAATCGTTGGCGGTATGACGCAGGATGAGTTGGCAGCTATGGAGACGGCCATCCCGACATATGCCGCTAAAATTTCTCAGAAGATTGAGGGGCTGGAAGAGGCATATAGGGAAGAGCAGTTCCTTCGCTGGCTGGATGCAGGCAAGATTGTGTGCCGTGAAAGCTATGCACTGCCGTCTGTGATTACGCCTGCCGTCACAACGGATGCTATTCCAAAGTCTCTGTATGAGGCTGAGAAAGATGATATGAATCCGGAAGAGCACGAGCTGATCGACGCCGTAGTAGCCCTCGACAATGTCAAATGGTGGCACCGAATCATTGAGAAGAAGGGCTTCCGGCTGAATGGCTTTATCAACCATTATCCTGACTTCATGGTAATGACCAAGTCCGGAAAGCTGGTGCTGATCGAATATAAAGGTGATGACCGCGATAACAGCAACAGCGCCCGCAAGCTGAAGCTTGGCCGTAAATGGCAGGCGCAGTGTGGGCCGGAGTACCGGTATTTTATGGTGTTCAAAAACCGCGATTTCGGCATTGATGGCGCATATACGCTGGATCGGTTTGTTGAGATTATGCGGGAATTGTGATAATATAGGAAGCACAGAGAAGGAGAAAAATGTGAACACTATTACAATCACATCATTTTCAGACTACATATCATACATCGAACATAATTATGGACGGAATCATTTATTTAGAGGATTAAAAAAGAGAGCATATCTATTGATTCCAAAAATCGGCCGTTCTAATTATGTTCAAAGATGTGCTGGGGAAGCTGAGCAACAACTATTTGCCCTACAGGACTTAGAAGAGCAAACGATGAATGAGTTCATAAAAATGTCAGTTCCTCATATGGATTTGCGAGACATGAATCCATGGGATCAATGGACGATCGGCCAGCACCATGGACTTCCTACTAGGTTTTTAGATTGGACTGAGAACCCACTAATTGCAGCATATTTTGCAACTGAAGATGCTACAGATGATGTTGCGGTTTGCACAATCGATCGAACCCAGTTTAATGCAGGAACAGATGATATTCCTGATGTTTTCTCACTTCCTGACGGAGATGATGTAATCCTACATGTTCCAAGCTATATCAATGCACGTATTATTGCTCAAAAGGGAGTTTTTACTGTTCACAAGAACCCAACCAAGCCGCTTGACCAGACAAAAATTAATGGCGACTTTTGTTGCGTAGACCAACTAATAATCCCTAAAGCAGCAATACGAGAATTTGTTAAAGACTTGGACTGGTTTGGCATTAATCGCTCGTTTATATATCCAGGACTTGATGGTCTTGCATATTATCTTGACTTCAAAGATAAAGGAGGCATTGACTAATGTACGTGCCAGTCATGAAAAATCGCACTGTAGAAATCAGCGTATTACAGCAATTAGGTGCAATGCATGTATTTGATGGAGATGTAATTCCTTTAGTAGAGCTAATCCAAGAAAGGACAAGAAGCAATAACAAAAATACATTTATTCAAGACTTGTGTAATCTTCTTGAAAATGCGCCCAAAATGCATGTAATGGTTGATTTTTACAAATCAACCAAGTTACGGAGTACAACAGACGCAATTCGAGAATATGTGACTATGTCGGTGCGTTTTCCGGATTTTGGCGAACATGAGCTCATTCCTTTGACACCATATTGCGAGCGCGTTGTGCCAGTTATCTCGTATCTTCATGAGAGTATATCGCTGGAACGCATCAAGATGGAAACCATTCAGTTTCGGAACAACTTTCCTCGCGTAGCTTTTCGAATAAAGGTTCAAGAATTTGACCACGTATTCTCGTGCGTTGAAACGCTTATTTCTTCTGGCGATTATTTAATCTTAGATATTGAATCCGCGTCTCATATGAGCCCGGTTTTCAAGAAAATCTATAAACGAATTGCTGAAAGCAAGAGAAAACTAGGATTTACTTCGGTGATAATAAATGCACATCGCCCTGAAGGCCTTACAAACAAAGAAATGCTAGATGGTGAGCCGATCGCAGATATTGATAACAGCCTAAAGGAGTTATATTCAACAGTCTATATGCACAAGTTCGACGGATTTGGAGATTATGCGTGTATTTCTGCTGCACTTCCTTCGACGGGCGGTGCTATTAGTCCAGTAGGAATCTATTATTCTAACGAAAATAATTACTTTGTAGCGTATAAAGGAAGAGCGCCTCAACTATCCGAATTTCCAACTTATATTGCACCTAGAATCATTGAATCGGAATATTGGAAGGAATTTAGTGATACGCATCATGAAAACTGTGCAGGATGTAAGGAAATTGCAGAAATTGTATCCGGTGCTAAGAGCGGGAGAAATCAAGCTCAGTGGAAGATGATAACCATGCTGCATTATATTTACACTATGTTTGAAACAAGCGCATAAAAGAATGGCTCAGTCAGCGTAATCTGGCTGAGCCATTCTTCATTTTGCATATAACAAATTGGGATCCATTTTGGATGAGAAAAAGCTTTGAATATCAACAGGCAAAATTTGATCAAAATGTTCGGTAATAAACCTCCATTGATCCGCATATTTGTGTCTTAATAGCTTTCGATATGGCGTCCAAATTGACCGCGTGGCGGCGATTTGCAAAAGGCGTGTACGCTTATCTGCTCGCGTTTTGAAGTCTTTTTCATTTAACAGTTTAAGAAAATAGCTCATGTCCCCGCTTGACAGGCTATCGAGACAAAATTTAATATCACAACAATTCTTTTGCGCACATTTTTGATAAGAGAAGACCACTTCTCTGTTTTTTGTAATTCTGTAGGAAATAATACCACAGGATTCAGGGATAAGATTTTTCACGTCGTTCACGCGACCAATGGGAACGATAACGTATACTTTTTCAAAAGTTCTTAAATAATCTTGCATCTGACTTCCCAAGCGGTCAAAAGTGTCATACTCAGTCTTAATTTCATATGCATACGAACTGCCGTTTATTCTACATATGTCAATCCGACTGTCTCCGATGTTCATTTCAAATGCAACGATATGATTCATCTGATCTTTTAGATGCTTAATAAAATAGTACTTAATAACTCTTTCGCAAAAGTAGTAATTAAATATCATATCATTAACTACTTTATTTGACAGACATGTTTTTCGCAGCAGTTCAATATCGCTACTATTTGTTTTATTAAGTACATATCCTATCTTCGCCCAACGCACATCTTCGGGGTCATAAATATTATAGTCTTTATTGATTGTTTTACACATCTGAAGAATTTCATCGTCAGAGTAGTTATTCAAAATCGATTGAAGCAGCAAAAGCATAACACTCACCCGTTTTTAGTTTTATCCCATGTAATTCTTAGCCCAATCACCGCAGCCATTTCTAAGGCTTCGGAATATTTAATAGTGCCTCGGGCTAACTTATTTGAAATATTTTGTACCGTTGTTCGCTCGTCTGGCGTCCTATGCTGATTCATCCGAGTCACAACCTCAGTAAGTGTCAGGCCATTTTGAGCAATGATGGCTTTAATTTCATTATGAACTTGATTGCGCTCCACGCTCTCACCTAAAACACTATAACAAATATTTTTATTTATTATAGTGTATTTTCTGAAAACAGTCAAGGAGAACAAACGGAGAATGCCCCAGAAGGTAATCCTAAAAGGCACTGGAACTCGCTGAATCTCAACGAGTTCCAGTGCATTTTCTGCTTGATAAAATCTCCTTTGATACGCACGATTGTAGTTTCTGTTACTATGTACTACTCCCACCCCTGCCGTTTGGCTAAATCGCTCATGGCGAAGCAGAATCTTTCCCACCGTGCCAATGTCATCTGTGACGGGTCGCCTTCCCGGATACGCATGGTGCGGCGGATCTCCTTGGGGATCACCACGCGGCCCAGATCGTCCCATTATGTCAAGTAGGTGCAAAAAAATTTTTCAAATTCTTCAAAAAGCCCATGAAAACAGATGGTTGAGCCTTTTGAAGATCGAAACCATGCGCCTACGATGTTTCGATAGATTATGTTATTTTAGGACAAAAAACGACTTCACAGCTAAAAGCTATACCGGAGTCATACACCGGCTCCGGCATAGCTGCTGCTTCCGTTCTTCACTTCGTTGAACTTCCAAATGATCTCGATGCTTTCTGAGTCGTAGACCAGAACTCGTTCAACTGCATCATAAAGATGCTCTCTGAGTTTGGCATCGGACAAGCCGGTCATTTTTCCGACTGCCTCTTGCTGCTCGGATGCAGCATCACCCATTTGCTGATTCGCTTCATACAGAGCTTCACTTTCCTCAAGCTGTTCTTTAAGGGCAGCTTGTTTTCTTGTCAGCTCATCTTTGCCGGAAAGATATTCTTCGGCGGTGATCTTCGCTTCTCTGTATTGTTCGTACAGGGTAAACTTTTCTCGTCCGCAAGCGTCATACTGAGCCTTGAGCAATACAAGTTGACGCTGCAAGCTCTCGTTTCTGATTCGTGCAGCCTTTTTGACTTCCGAGGATTCAATGCGTGTGATCTCGATTTGTCCTTTTAAGGCTTCAAGCAGAACTTCCTCCAATGCGGATTTTCTCCAATAAACGCCCTCACACGGGCTTCCGTCGTGGTACCGATGGGAGGGGCAAGCAAATACCGTCCCGTTTGCCTTTTCGAGTTTGCCGCCGCAGTGTGCGCAGTAATAAACTCTATCAGACTGATCATGGGTTACTCTGGCTGTTTTTCTGCGCCGCTGAATCGCCTCATTTGCTTTATCGAACTCTTCTTGAGTGACGATAGCCTCATGTGCATTTTTGCGGATATACCATTCCTCTTTGGGAACACGACGCTGGTTCTTGTCCCGGATGAAGCGACTTTCTCTCATGTGGTTTGCCATAACCCCGGTGTACTTGATGATTTCAATCATACTAAGGATTGCTCGATGTGTCCACTGAGGCTTTTTGGCTGAACTGCTATGAATCGCTTTTGCCTGAGCCGGTGTCAGGATGCCCTCTGCATTCAGCTCTTTGGCAATCTGAGTGCAGGACTTTCCGTCGATAACATTCAGAAAAATTCTGCGTACCACCGGGGCAATTCTTCCGTCTATGACAAGCTGATGCTTGTCATCCTGATGCGTTTTATAGCCATAAGGGACGGTATTCACGAACCGTGCCTTTTGCTGCTTCGTTCGCATTGCAGACTTAACCTTCTGCGAAAGATCCTTGCTGTAATAGTCATAGATCAGGTTTTTGAAGGCAACATCCATCCCGATAGTCTTGCCTTCATGCTTTGCACTGTCATAATGGTCATTGATGGACTTGAAGCGGATGCCGAGAAACGGGAAGATATGCTCCAAGTAATCGCCAACCTCAAGATAGTCTCTTCCAAAACGGGAGAGGTCCTTCACAACAATGCAGCTAATCTCGCCGCGCTTTGCGCATTCAATCATCCGCTGGAAATCAGGGCGATCAAAATTGGTGCCGGAAAAACCATCATCGCAGAACTCAATCCGAGGAAGATCGCAAAGCATCGGTGTCTGATCCAGATGACGGTTGATGAGCAAGCGCTGAGAAGCGATGCTGTTGCTGTCATCTTTTACGGCGTTTGTCCGCTTATCCACATCTTCCAAGGACAATCTGAGATAGATAGCAATTTGATTTTTCATCATGCGACCTCCTTTCTGAGTCTTTCACAAGTGCTTGTAAGTGCTTCAAACTCGTCCATATAGCTGAGTTTGATTTCCAAGCTACCATCGGCATGAAGTTTCATGCTTTCAATGAATGCGTCTGCCATATCAGCAGAAATCTCGGTTGCGTCATAATAACGCTGAATCATGAATTTCCACTTCATCTCGCCTGTAATCTGCTCTTCGGTTTCCGTCTTTGCAGATTCCAACTCAGAGAGTTTCAATTCCAATGCACGGATGTCTTCTCCGATGATCTCACGGTGATGACCATATTCCTCCTGAGAAAGCAAGCCTTCCTTGAGATCAACATACATTCCACTGAGTAGAGACTGTTTATGAGCCAACTTCTGCTTCAAAGCCCTGATCTCCTGAACAGTGTTGTTTTGCTTGAGCTTGGACTTCTTCATAGCAAGCAATCGGCGGATCGTGCTTTCCATATCGAGAAAGACATCCATCTGCGCTTTGATAAAGGCAAATACCGCTTCATCCAAATCACCCTTACGCATCTTGATGTCGGAGCAACCTCGTGCGCCGTGTTCTGCATAGGTGGGGCATTTGAATGTGAAATAAGCCTTGTCTTTCTTTGTACTGATGGATCGTGTCAGCTTCATGACTGCACCACAATCAGCACAAACGAATTTCTTGCCATAGATATTCACTGCTTTTGGCAGATGATCGTACTTGCCGGAATTTGCTTTCGTGCGTTCCACGGCTTCTTTGTTGATCTGCTGGACTTTCTCAAACAGCTCATCACTGATGATAGGATCGTGCGTGTTTTTCGCTATAATCCACTCATCCTTGGAGGTAATGTGATACGGGATGCCACTGTAAAGGCACTGACTGCCCTTCTTCTGAGCGAGATGACCAATATATACAATGTCATTCAATATCTCAGTGATCTTGTGCTTGTTCCAAAGGATCGTCCGGTCTTTACGATTGTTGTTGGTTACGATGCCGCTGTCAAACTTCTTTTGACTGGGGGATGGGATTTCGGCATCATTGAGCTTCTTGTTGATGCCCATATAACTAACTCCGGCAGCTCTCCACTCGAAAATCTGCTGGACAATCGGTGCTGTTTCAGGATCAACAAGCAGGTGGTTTTTGTTCTCAGGATCTCTGCGATAGCCATAGGGAGCATAATTTCCGATATAGTCACCGCGCTCCATTTTCGCTTGCAATGCCGAAGTGACTTTTCTTGAAATGTCCTTCGCATAGTAGTCATTAACGATGTTGGACAAAGATGCCGAGAGTTGACCTTCACTCGTCACGGTTGCGGTATCATAGGAGTCATTGACCGCTATAAACCGCAGTCCGTAAAAGGGGCAAATCTTTTCAATAAACTGAGAAGTCTCAATGTAATTACGCCCCAAACGGGAAAGATCCTTAACTACAATGCAATCTATCAGCTCTGCCTGGACTGCCTCCATCATACGGTTAAACTCCGGACGCAGGAAATCTGTGCCGGTATAGCCGTTATCAATGAAGATGGCTACCTTGTTCAATCC
>ERZ825670.3096-NODE-3096-length-14582-cov-3.328423_pt1 | contig 14582 bp, 14 predicted proteins | sample MGYA00519929_ERZ825670 | MGnify/ENA primary metagenome ERZ825670 (study PRJEB31778, sample SAMEA3449207) | human gut metagenome | biome: human gut; feature: human-associated habitat; material: faeces | place: United Kingdom | collected 2010/2012 ...
ATCACGGGTCGAGCCCCCCTTTTCCGGGAAGAACGCCTCCGGATCGGTTTGCGCGCACAACGCCTTGTGCTGCCAAGATACATCGCCATCAGGTCGGAATAGTCCCCACAATTCGTGCCATGGCTCTTCGGCTGAATCGTCGACCACACCCCACATGCGATTCTCCTTGCCTATTGAGCTTTTCATACGGACTAAATTACACACATGCAATTTCGGTTTTGTCAAATTCTTTCTCGTGTCATTACATCATTTTTATGGAACTGTGTGCTATGGCGTGAACGCGATGCCCTGACGCCGTTGCACATGATATTGTGCCGTTCCTGCGCAGGAACACCATAGCGCAGGAACACCCGGCGGATGCTGTGTCAAAGTGTCATTCAGACAATCGACAGTTTCAGGAGGGGTTATGACGCAGGAATCAGGTGGGGCGGATCCGCATATCAACCCGCCAAGCTTCATTCCTGCGGGAAATCGACGCACCCGGCCTTCCGGGCAGGTGCCACGCTCCTTCGCCCCCGCCCGAACCTCGCGCCAGTCAGGTCAAGCTCCATCGGCCCGTCCGTCCGTCACGGGAAATGACATCGAAGAGCCTCAACTGAACGCCAACGCCACGGCAAGCGCCAACGTCGCGGACAACGGCAGGCGGACTCCGCCCAGTTTTTCTCCGAAAACCGGACGCGCCACTCGCAGCACGGCTCCGGATGCCGCCGCACCGCGCAGCATTCCGCCGTCGCGAGCGCGGATGTCTTCCGGCTCATCCCGCAACGCCGTGCGCAATCCGTCGGATATGCCGGTTTCCCGGCCCTCATCGCCAGCAGCAAACGTGTCCACGAAGTTCAGCCATCTTGGCCGGCCGGCGGCGGCAACGGCGAAAACGGTAACGGCACGCCGTCCGCGAGCCTTACGCATCACCCTATGCGCAATCGCGGTACTGGTGGCGGCGTTGATTCTTTCCGTTTTCGGTGCCTGGCAATGGGTGGACAGCAAACTGAATCGGAGCGGCTGGCTGACCGACACCCCCAACACGCCGGCCTCGACTTGGCTGATTCTTGGCTCCGATGAGCGTGACGGTTCCACCGATTACGGCGGCGTAGACAATATCTCTGGCTTCAGGACCGATACGATTCTGGTGCTGATCAAGCCCAAAAGCGGGCCGAGTTCGTTGGTTTCCATTCCCCGCGATTCGCTCATGAACGTCGATAACCAGTACATGAAAATCAATGCGGTGGCGCTGATTGCGGGCAAGAAGGCTTTGGTAAGCAACGTCGAGCAGATCACCGGCCAGAAAATCGATCATGTGGCACAGATCAAGTTCGGCGGTCTGCAGAACGTGGTGAACGCCTTGGGCGGTATCGAACTGTGCTATGACGAGGATGTTCAGGATTCCTATTCCGGACTGAACTGGAAGGCGGGATGCCATACGGCGGATGGTTCCACCGCATTGTCCTTCTCTCGTATGCGATATGCCGACGCGCGAGGAGACTTCGGACGCAACGAACGCCAGCGACAGGTCATCTCGGCCATCGTCAAGAAGGCTTCCAGCAGTGAGACCCTGACCAATCCGTCCAAAATCGTGGCAGTGTCCAATGCCGCGATGAGCGCACTCACCGTGGACGAGAAGACCAACCCTTACACGTTGCTCACCATGGCGTTGGCGTTCAAAAGCGCCACCGGCTCGAATGGCATCTCCGGCAGCGTGTACTGGTCCGACCCCGATTATTACGTTGATGGCGTTGGTTCCTCGGTGCTGCTTGACGACGCCAAGAACACCGAACTGTTCAATCAACTTGCCGACGGCACGTATAAGGCCGGCACCGTGGGCAATCTGGCGGAAGGCTGACCGACGCTTTCCCGGAGCCCATCGGCTTCATCATCGGCGCATGATCGTCACCGTTGCCTACACCGCCAATCATGCACGGGCAAAATGTCATGTGGATAACTCGGCAAGCTAGAACCACATACCTTGATTCGGCTTGCGCTTTCGGCATGCGTTCCCCCACGCTGGAAGCATGACATCACAGCAGAACGATTCGAAGCGACATTCCGTCCATACGGCATCCGCCGTATCCCGGGCGAAGCACCGTTTGGGCGCGCCGCCATTGCGCGCCCGCCTGACCATGTTTGCCGCGGCATGCCCGATGATCGCGCAGGCATTGATGATGGTCATACTGCTGTTGCACGGGCAATGGCTGTTCGCCGCCATGATCGCACCGGGCATATTCGCCTGTCTCGTGTCCCTGCTGCTGACGCTCCCCTCGCCTCCAGGCCCGGAGAAGGCTCCCGATCCGCAACAGGCAACGATCGATGTCGGTATCACGGGCGACGCCGATGACCGCGCCGCAGACCTCCGTCATGCGCCGTCGCAGCCGATAGAATCGCTGCTGCACTTCGCACGCCTGCCATGGCGCGCCATTGTGGGCCGCTGGCTTGAACCCCTTGACCTTGCGGTGCCGATCGGCATGACCGGAAGCGAGCCGCTGATGCTCGATCTGAACCGTCAGGGGCCGCATGCTCTGGTGGCCGGCACCACTGGTTCCGGAAAATCCGTGTTGCTGCAAAGCTGGTGTCTGGCGCTCGCCTCGATGAACGGGCCTGAGCATCTGAATTTCGTGTTCTTGGATTTCAAAGGCGGTTCCGCGTTCCGCAAACTCGAACGGTTGCCGCATACCGTGGGCAGCGTATGCGATCTGGATCTGGCGCATGCCGTACGCGCGTTGCGTGCGCTGGAAGCCGAACTGACACGCCGTGAACAGCTGTCCGCCGCTGTCCATGCTTCCGATATCCGCGATATGGTCAATCCACCACCGCGCCTGATCGTGGTCATTGACGAATTCCATGCCCTGAAGGACCAGCTCCCGGATTATGTGAATCGTCTGGTGCGTATTGCCTCGCTCGGCAGGTCACTGGGCATGTATCTGATCGCCTGTACGCAGAATCCCATGGGTCAGGTCAGTGCCGATATGAAGGCGAATATGTCCGTCAGCATTTGTTTACGGGTTCGGGACCGTCTGCAATCATGCGAGCTGCTTGGCGATGGTCGTGCCGCCGACCTCAGTCCGGCAATGCCCGGTGCGGCGTTCTGCAACGATTCCGAACAGGTGACGGCATTCCGCTGTGCAACGGCACGCGATATCGATGCGGTGTGCCGCCAGATCGCGTTCGCATCGCGGTTCGTCGGAAGCCCGCCGCAACCGTCCCTGTTTACCGCGCCACTCCCCCGGCACGTAAAAGACCGGACTGTGGCCGACCACGCACCGCAACGCATTCGATTTGGACTTGCCGACGATGGCATCAACCTGCGAGAGGCGACGGTATCCCTCACCGGTGGCAATATCGGTGTCATCGGCCCGCAGGGGCGCGGCAAAACCACGTTGCTGAAAACATTGGCTCGACACGCCAGCATGGCTGATGGCTTGGCGGTACGTGTCAGTTCCCCGCATCGTCGGGTATGGAGCTCGCAATGGCTTCATGGCGGCCGCTGCACGCCGTATGCCAGCTCGGATGCACCACCGCCTCCGCATATCGTGTGGTTCGTCGACGACGCCGATGAGTTGTTCGACCCATTCCGCACCGACGAGCAGGCGCTGTCTTTCACACATGCGTTGGCCGATGAGTCCGTCAGCGTGGTATTCGCCGTCAGCACGATTCGCCCGATACGTATACCGGAGCATTGCAATACCAGAATCGTGTTCCCGTGCGGGGAGAGAACGTCCGATCTTATGGCCGGAGTCCCCGCTCGCCTATTGGATATGATGAGTCATATCGATGCCGACAACGCGGGCCGGGCCGTGCTCATCGAGGGCACATCGGCATGTCTGGTGCAGTGCGCTTCGTGAAAACTTCGGTTTTTTCTCGGCAAAACCTCTTGAAAATCACCACGGTTCGTGGTTACCTTGGTACTGGACTTAAGGAACAACACCAGCCACGGGGCTTTTAAGGGAGGCAAGCAATGAGCAGCGCTTTTGATTGGCGAGCCAAGGCCGCATGTCGTGACAAGGATCCGGAACTCTTCTTCCCGGTGGGCAACACCGGTGCAGCCTATCAGCAGATTGAGGAGGCCAAGGCCGTGTGCCGCACCTGCAAGGTGATTGACGCATGCCTGAAGTGCGCACTGGACACCAATCAGGATTACGGCGTGTGGGGCGGCTTGAGCGAAGACGAGCGTCGTGCGCTGAAGCGCCGCGCCATGCGTGCCCGCCGTTCTCAGGCCATGCAGATGCAAATCTGATGTTTTGATTATCGCTTCGTCATACTAGGAAACCCTCCCGCTTGGGAGGGTTTCCTCATTTCGGGCTTCGCATCACTCGTCCTGAGCAGCCCTGAGCTTCATATCAAGCACCACGCGGGTGCCGCCTTCGCGGCGCGGCTCCCAATGCACGGAACCACCGAAATCATTGGTCACAAAGGTGTTGATGATCTGCGTGCCCAAACCGGAACCGGAAGAACGAGCCAATCCACCCTGTTCTTCGGAGCCGAGACCGGAACCGTCATCCTCGACCACCACATTGAGGTTCGGGCCGGAGCGGCCCACGGAAATCGTGATATGGCCATCCTTGCGGCCTTCGAACCCATGCTCCACCGAATTGGTGATGAGCTCGGTCAGCACGAGGGACAGCGGCGTGGCATCCTGAGCGGGCATCATGCCGAACTTGCCCATGTAGTTGATATCGATGTGCTGGTCTTTCATCGTGGCTAGGTCCACGGCCATGCGCAGCAGGTTGGCGATCACCTTGTCGAAGTCGACGACCTCGTCGGCGGTCTGGCTCAATCCCTCATGCACCATGGCAATGGTCTGCACGCGGCGTTGCGCCTCCTGCAATTCCTTCTTGACCTCATCCGACTTGGTCTTACGAGCCTGAAGCCTCAGCAATGCGGAGACGGCCTGCAGGTTGTTCTTGACACGATGGTGAATCTCGGAAATCGTAGCGTCCTTGGTCTGCAGCTCCTGCTCACGACGGCGCAGCTCGGTGACGTCACGGCATAGCAGAATCGCTCCGATACGGCCGTTGTTGTCATACAAGGGCAACGAGCGCATCGAGACGGCGGAACGGTTGGCGTTGAGTTCGGAGTCGACCGCGGCTTTGCCTGTCAACACCAACGGCAGGGTTTCCGGAACAGGGTCGTTCTCCTTCAATAGCTGTGTGCCGAGTTCGCTGAGGTAATGGCCAGGCATGGTGGTCAGCAAACCGAGACGCCTAAAGCAGCTGATGGCGTTCGGGGCTGCGTATCGAACCACGCCGTCCATGGTCAGGATGATGAAGCCGTCCGCCACGCGAGCGATATGGCGTTGGCTCATCACCGAATCCTTGTAGGGGAATTGGCCTCGCGGAATCATCTCGTACAGATGCTTGCCGGCGTTGATGCTTTCCGACTCATATCGGCCGTTGGATTCTCGTGTGGCCATATTGGTCTCACGCACGACCAAGCCCAAGGTCTTGCCATTGTGCCGAACCGGCGCGTACACGTTGCAGACGGTCGCCTTGCCCACGGTTCTCAATACCGTGGAGCGGAACACCACGCTGGAGAGCATGGCGGCGTCCAATTCGCCGACCATGTCGTCCGGCATGACGTTTCCCACCACGTCTTCCGCCCGCAGCGTCATAACGGTGGATGGACGGCATTGCTCGGCCACCACGTATTTGCCATCGCCATCCTGTACCAGCAGCAGCAGATCGGCAAAGCTCAAATCGGCGATCACCTGCCAATCGGCAACGAGATGATGCAGCCACTCGCGGTCCTCGTCGTCGAAGTCGGGGCGCGTTGCAAGGATATGTGAAAAATCAGCCATATCCCTATCATACGCAGACGCACCGCCGCCGTCGCGGCAAGCCACACGGGCAAGTACGACGACTATGACGACATCGCATCTTCAATACCGCGCCAATCGCGTTGCACGGCTTCCCGCCCGTGGCCAAGGTGCCGGCATGTTGCTTATCGTACACGGCAAGCATCACGTACAGTTTGATATCCGAAGCCGCCACCATATTGCCGGCATTGCTGTGTCCATGGAACCCATCATCGCGTTTGCCTGCGCTTTGGCGTTGTCATCGCCATTGTCCTAGGCCGCAAGATAGACCGGCAGATAGAAATCGGCAGCCACGAATTGCTTGCCGGACTGCGACGTGGTCGCGATGGTGGCGTCCTCTGAGGAGTCGGCGGATGTTCCATCGATGACCATGGCGGAGACGGCCACATCGGAGGACGAGTATGAATCCGCGATGTCAGACAACTGGCTGGATGTGATCACCGGAGTGGAAGGCTTCGACTTCTCCGTCGAGCTTTTCTTGGACGAATCGTCGCTGTTCTTGTCTTTGGCGCTATCAGACGTGTTCTTCTTGGCCTTGGACTTGGCGTCAGAAGAATCCGTCGTGCCATCATCGGCGGAATCCAACGCATCGGCCCCGGTCGACTGTGCCGATGTTTGCGTCTGCGGCTGAGCTCCCCACAATCCCATGCTATGGGTGATGAACAAGCCGATGACTAACGCCACGACACAAATCAGCGCGATGAGCACAATCACCACCGCTTTGGTGTGATCGACGCCAGGACGCCCGGCGGGAGGTTCAGGAGAAGCAGGGGCCGCCGGATTGGCCTCGGGCTGCTCCAATGGGCTTCCGCACTGCGAACAGAAGGCATTTCCTTGCTCGTTGGCAAACCCACACTCCGTGCAATACACCATCGCCGAGCCCTTTATTGCTGCGACGTTCTCATCTTCGGATTCCATAGTATCGCCGCCATTGGGTGATAGTGTTCGTGCGAGTCGGTATTGACAAGCATAAAAGTTACGCTAACGTAGGTTACGGCAGCGTAAGAAGCGTATCGTCAACTCGTGAAACGGGGGCATCACCATGGCATCAACAACCGGCGACTCGGAAAAGACGATGCATCACGACGCTCATAACAGCGCGACGATTGCAGAGGATGCCACCATCGCATCCAAGCGTCAGGCGGCTATCGAGGCGCGCGAACAGGCGTTGCAGGCCAAGGCTGATGCCGTACGGGCCAAGGCCCAGTTCAAGGCCGAGGCCATTCGAGCCAAAGCCGAGGAGAAGGCCCGGCACAAGCTCGCCAAAGCGGAGAACCGTGCGCTGAAAATCGAGGGCATTGCCCCTGCGGAAGTGGAACGCAAGATTCGTCTCGACGTGCACGGACGGCCAAAGCCGTTGATGCGCGGCTGGATTCACGCGATTGCCGCTCCCCTGTCATTGGCGGCAGGCATCGTGCTTATATGCTTGGCACATGGCGCGAGTCTGAAGTGGGCGTGTGCCGTGTTCATGACAGCGTCGCTGATTCTGTTCACCAATTCGGCCTGCTACCATCTGGGCGATTGGAGCCCGCGCGTCACCGATGTGCTGCGGCGTATCGATCATGTCAACATCTTCCTGCTCATTGCCGGCACGTATACCCCGGTTTCGTTTGCGCTGGAACCGTTCTGGCGCAATGTGATCATCATATCGATGTGGGCGTGCACGGCCATCGCCATCGTGATTCATGTGATCTGGATCAATGCACCACGCTGGCTGTATACGGTGGTGTACATCATCTTCGGCATCTACGGCCTGGCTTATATGGTGATGTTCTGGAATTCGCCGTATGCGGGGCCAGCCGTGGTGGTGCTGCTGTGCGCCGGCGGTGCCTGCTACATCCTCGGCGCCATCGTCTACGCCTTGCGCAAGCCCGACCCTTGGCCTCGCGTCTTCGGATTCCATGAGATTTTCCACTGCGGAACGGTGGCCGGATATGCCTGCCATATGGTGGCCATCTACATGGTGATCGTCTCGCTGTGGCAATAAGCGCTACGACATATAAGTATGCCCCCGCCTACGGGGGCATACCAGTCACTTAACTCAGGCCAGCGGCTTGGCGGCCTTGACAGTCACGGACAGCTCGCGGCCGTTCGGTGCGGTGTAGGAAACGACGTCGCCCACCTTGGCGCCCTCGATGGCCTTGCCAATCGGGGAATCCGGGGTCATGATGTCGTAGTCGGTGCCGGCCACGATGTCACGGCTGCCGAGCACGTAGGTCATCTCGTTGCCGTTGAGCTCGATGGTCACCACAGAGCCCTCGCCCACGGTGCCTTCCGGAGCATTCTCGATGATCTTGGAATCGCGCAGCTTGACGGTGAGCTCGGTGATGCGGCCCTCGTTCTTGCTCTGCGCCTCACGGGCGGCCTGGTAGCCGCCGTTCTCGGACAAGTCGCCCTCGGCACGCGCCACGGCGATCTTGTGCGCGATTTCCTCACGCAGCTCACCTTCACGATGGGCGAGCTCTTCCTTCATCTTGTTGTATGCTTCCTGCGTCAGCAGGTAGACCTTGTCCTCAGCCATATCGTCCTCCTGAACCGTTGTCGATGCTGAAACAATCTTCGTTATTTATGACAAAACGCCGGCTATGACCCCGGCGTTCGTCATGTGCTGACCTATGGTCAGCGGGTGGAAATGATGTCGATGACGAACACCAGCGTGTCCTCGCCGCCGATGCCGGCCTGCGGGATGCCGCGGGAACCGTAGCCGTATTCCGGCGGAATGGAAACCACCAGACGCGAACCCACGTTATGGCCCGGCACAGTCTGGTCCCAGCCCTTGATGACCTGTCCCACGCCGATGCCGAAACTGGCGGGCTGATGACGGTCGAAGCTGGAGTCGAATGGGGTGTCCTTACCCCACACCACGCCGTGGTAGTTCACGGTGACGGTGTCGCCGCGACGCACGATCGGGCCGTCTCCCTCGGTCAGCTCCACAACCTTGAGGCCCTTCGGGGCTTCGAGCGTCGGGAACTCGATAACGGGCGTGGTGCCAAATTCGGCGTTCACCTGAGGCATCTGATCTGTCATTAGTCCTCCTTCAAAGACACAATGCGCCCTACCTTAGCACCATCGGCGAATCGGCGGTAGTCCTTCATCCCTGTGCGATACGACACGCTGGCCGTATACGTCAATTCCGGTCATCATGCTGGTGAATACCGGACATGTCAATCAGCATTCGACGACATTGACGGCAAGTCCACCCTTGGAGGTCTCCTTGTATTTGGCCATCATGTCTTCACCGGTCTGCTTCATGGTTTCGATGGCCTGATCAAGGGTCACGATGTGTGAGCCGTCGCCGAGCATGGCCATACGCACGGCGTTGATGGCGGTGTTGGCGGCCATGGCATTGCGCTCGATGCATGGAATCTGCACCAATCCGCCCACCGGATCGCAAGTCAGACCCAAGTTGTGTTCGATGCCGATCTCAGCAGCATTTTCCACCTGTTCCGGCGTGCCGCCTACGACTGCGGCAAGTCCGGCCGCCGCCATCGAACAGGCCGAGCCGACTTCGCCCTGGCAACCGACTTCCGCACCGGAAATTGAGGCGTTGCGTTTGAACAGGTATCCGATGGCACCGGCGGTCAGCAGAAACGTGACCACGCCCTGTTCATTGGCGTTGTCCACGAAATGCCAGTAATAGTGAAGCACGGCGGGAATGATGCCGGCGGAACCGTTGGTCGGAGCGGTTACGATGCGCCCGCCTCCGGCATTCTCCTCAGAGACGGCCAAGGCGAAGAGATCCACCCATGCGGCGTCGGAAGACTCGAGCACGGCGTCTTTGCGCCGGCTGTCGCGGCGCAGCACATCGGAATTCGAGGCGAGACGCCGATACATTTTCGGCGCGCGGCGGGGTACGTCAAGGCCACCGGGCAATGTGGGTTCCGCCGAGGTGCATCCGTGGTCCACACAGGCGCGCATAACACGCCAGATGGCATCAATATCGGATCGGACCTGGATGCCCGAGCGTGAAGCGGTTTCGTTGGCCCATACAAGTTCGGCGATGCTGAGATGATGTTCCCGGCATAACGACACCAGTTCAGTGCATGATGAGAACGGGTAGGGTGCCTCGACGCCGAAATCAGTGGATGATGACTCGTCCGCATCGGCAAAGGAGGCGCCTTCCGGAGGGCGTTCATGAATGCCGATCATCGGGTCTTCGGGAGCGCCTTTGCGCACGAATCCGCCGCCGATGGAATACCAGACCTGTTCGTCGACCAAGCTTGCGGCGGCGTCGAACGCCTGGAATCGCATGCCATTGGGGTGCGCGGCCATGCGCTTCCATTGTTCGAACACCACGTCACGGTCGTAGTCGAAATGGATGCGTTTGAGGCCGGCGAGGTTCAGAGTATCATCCAACGCGCAGATCTCGCGGATGTGCATCATGTGGTCGGTATCCACGGTGGCCGGCAGATTGCCTTCGAGCCCAGCCATCGCAGCACGATCGGTGCCGTGGCCGAGACCGGTCAGCGCCAGAGAACCATAAAGCGTGATTTTGACACGTGCGGTGCGATCGACCAAATGGTCGGCCTGCAACGAGGAGGCGAAAGCATGTGCCGCGACCATCGGGCCTACGGTGTGCGAGGATGAAGGTCCGACGCCGATGGTGAACATGTCAAGCACACTGAACATTTGGCTCCTTCTCCCCTGCTGGTTCGGCATGCCGGTGTTACCAGGCGTCATGCCATCACGATATCGTATCCCAGCCCAGCGCCCGGAATCGCTTTCGCCTTGTGCGATGATGGCCGCGCGCGTCGTGCCGGCGAGCGATAAGTCAGTCAGTGAGACAGTGCGGAGAACATCATGACCAGTACGATGATACCGATGATGGCCAATACGATCTGCACCACCATCAGCCCGATGGTCAGTCCCTTCTTGGTGGCGATTTTGGGCGCGTACGCCTGTGCCAACAGGAAGGCGATGAAGCCGAACACCGCGTAGTTGACGGTCAGGGCCATCACATCGCCGTTCGACAACACCACGCCGTTCAGCGGCTGGTTCAGCGTGTTCATCATCGCGCTCATCACGAACATGCCCCACACGCCGTAGCCGATTAATCCGACGACGCCGTACAGCCATGGCTTGAGTTTGTCGTTGGCACGCAGGGTCAGGGCTTCGGCACACCACAACAGGGCGAAGCCGACGATGTAGGTGAACGCCACGGCGATCAGTATCACGATAGTCGCCCATGGCAGGAGTGCGGCCACATTGCCGATCATGGACAGATAGAATCCCGAGCAGGCGATGGCACCAACGGTGAGTGCAGTGCCCGCAATGACGGCTTGGGCAAGCATGGTGGGCAGGGCGCCTTGTTCGACTCGTTCGACATCGGTCCAGCGTGAAGCCATGTGGATTCCTCGTTTCATCAGGTACATCGTCACAACGCCACATAGCCTAACGGCCTTTTGTTTCGGCCTTATGAGCTCTCCACATAGTGAGCTGCGAGCCCCCTCTGACGAGGGGGGCTGTCGGCGAAGCCGACTGGGGAGAGACCACGGCACAGCCGCAAAACGGCATCGGCCACAGGCCGATTTCAAGGTGCCTCCGGTGGGACTCGAACCCACAAGCCGAAGCGATCGATTTTAAGTCGACTGCGTATACCATTTCGCCACGGAGGCCAACTTTTCTATTATAAGCTATCTCCTGCCCTGAGCATTGCTTGCGGGTTGCTGCACTTCGTGCAGCCGTCGCGGCATAGCCGCTCCCCTCGCCTACAAACAGCCCACCGGGCTGTTTGCTTAACGGCTCAGCCCGCTGGAGGCACTTACCACTTACGCTATTGAGCCAGCAACCGGCGACCATAATCGAGCACAATGCCGTCCAGCAGACCGTGTTCGCTGGCAACGAACGAATCGATGGCTTCACCATGATCGGCCTTGGCGGCTTCGCTGACACGCGCCAGCACACGGCTCCAGACCACAGCGCCGCCGCCGACCACATCGATACGGCCGGGGTGGATGGTCTTGTATTCGCGGCGCTCGGCGCGCGTCATCCTAAGGAACTTGTCGTCCACGGCATAGGCGTCTTCAAGGCTCAACCGATGCCCGTCGACCACGGTGTGGTCGTATTCCTTCAATCCCATGGCCAAGGCGGTCATCGTGGTCACCGTGCCGGACACGCCAATGATGGTACGGGCCTTGCCTGCGTCCACGGTGCGGAAGGCCTCATCGATATGTTCATCGACGTCCGCAACGGCCTCATCGATCTGTGTCTGGGTCGGCGGATCATTGGTCAGATGACGTTCGGTCATGCGCACGGAACCGATGTTCATGGAAAACGCGCCCTGAACCTGGGTAGTGGGCGCACTGACGCCGTCGCCACCGATGACCAGCTCGGTGGACCCGCCGCCGAGATCAACCACCAGATAGGGGGCGGGCAGATCGTCGCGATTGACCACGGAAGTGGCACCAAGGAAGCTCAGGTCGGCTTCTTCGGTGCCGGGAATGACTTCGGGGCGCACGCCGAGGATACGTTCGATCTCATCCTCGAACTCCTCACGGTTTTCCGCGTCACGAGTTGCAGAGGTGGCAACGAAACGCAGGCCGTCGATGGGATGTTCGGCAATCACACCGGCGAATTCCCGAGCGGCCACATAGGTGCGTTCCAACGCTTCGTCGGCAAAACGATGGGTCTTGTCCACATCCTGGCCGAGACGGATCACACGCAGGATGCGCGGCACCACCTCATGCATGCCATCGGCATCGACACGTGCGATTTTCAGTCGAATGGAGTTCGTGCCGCAATCAATGCCGGCGACGGTTACGGATTCCTTGCTCATTGCCTTCTCCTCGTATCCCTTAGTGCGTATGAATGGACTGTTCGCGCTGGCTCATCTGTTGATCAATCGTCCAGCGTGCAGCGGCAGACGGTCGGATCGAATTCGTCTTTGACGCGTTCCAGTACCAAATCGCCAATGGGGTTGACGCCCGGTCCCATAACCAGGGATTGGGCCAGCAGGGCATGCAGGCACTTGACGCGCACCGGCATGCCGCCGGCCGAAGTGCCTTCAATATGCTCCTCACTGTCGCCAAGACGTCCTGCCAGTTCGTGGCGGAATGCCAGATACAGGTTATGGGCCTGCTCATATGCGGCCTTGAGCTCCTCGTCCGAGGCCAACATGTCGTTGTATTGCTGCATCACGCCGGCGGCCTCGACATGGGAGGCGGCCTTGACGGCTTCCGGACCGGTCAGATAGCACGTGGTGGGGAAAGGGATTCCGCCGGGCAACACCGGACGGGTGATTACGGCAAGTGGCCTACCGCAGACGCATCGCGCCCCCACGGCGACCATGCCGCGCGGGTATCGGCCGAGCTGACGCTGCACCAGGTCGATGTCATGATCGTTGGCGGGCTCGGCAAGCACGGTATCGACAAGGGCCTTGGCCTTGGCGGCGATATCGATGGTCACTGTTGGGTTCCCTCCCCTGTGTTCTGTTGGGTGTTCTGTTGGGTGTTCTGGTCTGACTTATCGGACCGCTTGGATGAGTCGTTGGATGACGAGTCAGAGGAACCGGAAATATCGGATTTGCCGGACTCGCTATCGGTCACAGGCTCATCGGCCTTTTTGAGCGAGTAAGACAGTTCGCTGTACCATGGCAGGACTTTTTTGTTGCTGCTACTGGAATCTTCCGTTTTCTGGGATTCGCTATCGGAGCCGGTCACGGCTTCGGGATGAAGCACACGCACGGCCTGTTCGCCGGGGAATACGAAGCCGAGGCGTTCACGGGCCTGGGCGGTGATGTAGGCCTTGTCATCCCAACGCTTGATGTCGTTTTCCAACTCCTGCTTTTTGGCGATCAGCGAAGCCTCCTCACGCTTGAGACCATTGAGTTCGGCCAGGTTCAGGGCATAGGTGTGGAAGGTGGAGACCAGCTGGATGGTGCCAAGGGCGATAATGAACAGGGAGACGAAGAACGCTATAGGCCCCGCCGACCCTTTTTTCCTAACTTGTGCTTTGCCGGTTTTGCCAGGTTTGCCGGTACGGGACGACTTGCTCATGTCACACGAAAATACCCGCCGCATTCGACTTGACGAATACGACGGGTATTTCTGCATCGAATCCTTCAATCCGCTGCTGCTGAACTGGTTCCGCAAGAACCGTCCGAGATATGTGCGCGGTCAGCTCACGACGAATCTTTTCCGCAACAACAAGAAGGGGAACTTCTTTGTCAATCTCATTGCGACGCCGATGCTCCTGAACTTTCTGTCGCGCCCCGACTTTATTGCAAGCGATATCGAGTGGCAGAACAGCCTGCCCGTTCGCATATGCACCAAGCTTTTTCACGCTCCGCTCTTTTTGTGGACGATAGACACGCCCGAAAAGTATGCCTCGGCGCGCCGCACAGGTCAGGCGGTGATATTCCAGCATATAACGCCCGAGCCGAGAAGCAAAGGTAGAAAATAAAACAAAACCGTCAGAGCCGCGGCTCTGACGGTTTTGTTTTTTCAAAGCGGTTTTCTGTAATAGTCGATACTCAGCGTTTTTCCAAATTTTACGGCAACGTCATGTATCGTTCCTTCACGGACGAAGCCGTTTTTCTCGTGAAACGCGACTGAACCGGCGTTTTCGCTCGTGATTATCGAGATGAGCGTGGTGATGCCGTATTCCGCGGCTTTCTTTTCGATGTCGGCAAGCAGGATGCCGCCGATGTGCTCGTGCAGGTGTTCATGACTCACATATATCGAAAGATCTGCGGTGCGGCGGTAGGCGCGGGTATTTTCGCCGCGCTGTGGCTCAAAACCAATCCCAAGAGCACCACCCGCTGGGCGGACGCCAACCG
>ERZ825670.3108-NODE-3108-length-14543-cov-3.944989_pt1 | contig 14543 bp, 14 predicted proteins | sample MGYA00519929_ERZ825670 | MGnify/ENA primary metagenome ERZ825670 (study PRJEB31778, sample SAMEA3449207) | human gut metagenome | biome: human gut; feature: human-associated habitat; material: faeces | place: United Kingdom | collected 2010/2012 ...
CTCCTAATTTTCCAAATAACTTGTCTTCTGCATTTTCTCTTACACAACAAGTATTAAATATTACTAAATCCGCTTCTTTGTAATCATCTGTTGGCTGGTATCCCATTTCTTCTACCATTCCACATAATTTTTCTGAATCATTTTCATTCAACTGACATCCCATTGTTAATATGTAGTATTTTAAGTTCTTTCCTTTATTTATTTCTTTTACTTTTTCCATTTTTATACCTTCCCTGAAATTTAAAATCTCTACTATTTTATGTTTGTTTCTTTAACCGTCTTTTGATTAATTTTCTCTTCTAATTTTTTTATTTCTATATTTTGGTCTCTTGCTTCTTTAAATTCTTTTCTCTTACGCTTTAATTGCTCCACTTTTTGTTCTCTTCTCAAAACTTTTAGTAACTCTTTTAATGAATGAATTTTGATTCCTTCGTTTTTCTCTTCTATTCTCTTATCTTTTTTTGTTCTTTTTGCAAGTCCTAAAGCACTTAATATTCCTATCATGCCACAAAACTTTGATAATTCTTTTTCATCTATATTTTGCATATCTACTTTTATTATATAATTCCCCATTCTTTCTACTCTTAGCTCTCCTCCATAATACTGTCTTTCTGCTTCTATTGGTAGCATATATGCATTGAAAGATTCTTCTGAATCTTCAACTGGAACTAAGTAATATGGTTCAAGATTATAATCATCAAATGATACTGATTGCTGTTCACCAATTAATCCATCTATATTTGTTAAGTCCACAAAATAATATTCATCACCAATTTGTACTAGATTCCATGTATGTGCATATCCTTCGCTTCTATATGCTTTAATATGTGCTTCATTAAATAGATTTTGTGCATATGTAGAATATCCTTGGCATACACCTTTTCCTTCTATTACACTATAATATAAGCTTTCTCCCCAACCTTTTTTTATATCCTCTGCTTTTCCTTCTACATTACCAGTTAAATCATAATCATATTCCATATGATTTACAATATACTCACTTAAAGCTTTAATTTTTTCTTCTTCACTCATATCTTCTGTTATAGTGTCTGAGACAATTTCTTCTATTTTATGTTTTACCTCTAAACTTCTCTCTGTAAAAGGATGTTGAATCCCATGTTCATTGCAATATTTTATTAACTCGTCTGAACACATTCCTGCATTATTTACTTCAAATCCCACTATTTTCTTTAAATTAGGTAATGATTTTACTGTTTCTAATAACATATCAGAACTAATACATTCTAAAAAACTTATATTTAGCATTTCTATATTAGTTCCATTAATTGCACTTATGTCTGATATAATACAGTTGTGACCATAAGCTAAACTACTATCATCTGATGAAAGTGGAGTAGAAATAAGGTCTATTCTTGCTTGAAAATCTTTATCAATTAATCTATTTATGTCATATCTATAAGGAGGTACCCCAAAAGCTAATTCCTTTAAATTTTTAAGTCCTTTTAATCCGTCTAAATCTGTTTCTTGAGAATCTCCAACAATAGATACTCTTTCCAATTTAGGACAGGCTGTAAAATCAAATTTATCTATATAATCAACGCCAATTTGTCCATCAATAATAATATTTTTTACCGTATTAGAACATATAGATATAGTTTCTTCATCTAGGAGAAAGAGCTTTGGTTCTACTAATATTAATGTTTCTAAGTTTGGCATTTCTATAAACTCATATTCCTCTAACTCTTCTCTATTCAGCCATATTTTTCTACATTCTGTATAATCTAAACCTCTACCATTATAGCTAATATCTTCAATTTCTCCTTTTTTATATTCATTAAAAACCGAACAGTTATGAAGCTGTAATTCTAGTTTTTTATGTTGTTCATAATCATCTACTAGAGCCTCCCAAGCTGATTTATATCCTTTTTCCGCATAATCTTTATATTTTGTATTTACATTATATATATCATCAGTATATTTTAAATCATATATATATAAATTTTCCAATGTTATATCAGATATTTTTAAGTCATATAAAGTACCAGATAGCTCGTTCCCATTTTCTAGTTTCACATTAACATCTGTTCCATCTATTGTAATATCTGAAATTAACTCATCATCTTCTGCGTTTAAACTAAGATTATGTGTTTCAAATCCCTCTTTTAGTTTTTGTTCACATTCTTTAAATTTTTCAACTTCTATTTGCGTGTCTACATTACTCGTCTTTTGGGTTTCAATGTTTTTGTAACCTTGAATTTCTCTATTACACCCCGATAAATTAAAAGCTAATAATCCTGCCGCGATTAATGTTTTTATTTTTATTTTCCCCTCATATTTCATTGTTCTATTTTTTCCTCTCTTCTTATGCAACTTTTTATTTTAAAAAAAATTAATCGTTTTCTTTAAATATATAAATAACTGTTAAAATAATACCTACAAGATTAATTCCAATAGATATACCAAGTAGAATCCCTCTACTAAAATCTCCAAAATTGCTTGTTTCATTTCCTGTAAAAAATATATAAGCTAAATATAATATATTGCCTAAAATTATTAGTGATATTCCTGTTTTTAATTTATTCATATACTTACCCTCCTAATTTATTAAAATTTTCTTATTATATCTTAATTTTGCATTTTGTACCATTCTGCAAATTTTTCCATAGCCGAATAAGAACCATCTATAACTTTTCTATTATTTCTTTCTTGTTCACTCATCTCTGCTAATGTTTTATTAAAACCTTTAGGCATAAAGATATACCATAAATCAGACCATTTTTCTTTTCTATCTTGTCCTTGAATTTTATTTGATAAATTACCAGGATGCTTTCCATAAAAATAATGTATTTCTTTTCCATCATGATATGCTAAACATTCATTAAATGCACATGTTCTATTACTTTTATTTTCCATTAATTTTAAAATTCCATCTATTCCAATTGTTTCTAATGAAAAATTAACAAAAGCTCTTGGAAAACCATTCAACTCATCAATTCTAAAATCCGTATCTAATGCAATGCAAGATTTTTTCACCATTTCATAGGCTTGACAGACTTTTGACTTTGCAATTTCTTGTATATCATCACTTCGTGGTTCATCTAACTCAAAATCAATTGTACTTAATTTTATATTCTTAAAGTATTTCTCTGCTGATTTAGCTTTTCCTTTGTTATGTGTTACAAAAATTATTTCTTTTTCCATTTCAATCACTCCAATTATTATCTGTTATTTTAAATAATTAAATATTTCTTTTGGATATATTTTTAACTCTCCATTTATAAAGTTATCTATATCTATCCACATTGCATCATTTTCACAATTATCATCAACTATATGATATTTTTCTTTATAATCAAAATTATTTATATCGACATTATAAAATAATATTAATTCATGTGCATTTTTTCCGTTATAAGTAAATATATTTTCAGAAATACCTAAAAATTCTCCTACATTAATATCTATATTAAGTTCTTCTTTAAATTCTCTTTTTAAAGCATCTTTGCTATTTTCTAAAAATTCAATACCTCCACCTATACTTCTATAAAATGTTTCATTTTTAGTTTTATCATATCCTTCACTAACTAAAATTTTATTGTCCTTTTTTACTATTCCAAGTACAATAGGTCTTATTTCCTTAAACTTATCCATATTTAAATTTTTACCTCCTCTACACACTTACCTATTTATCTAATTATTATAATAAGATAAGAAAAAGATACTATCAATTATTATTTTCCTCTTATCTTTATATATTTACATTTTTGTTAAATCTAAAATCCATTCAATCCAGCCTCGAATTGTTGACGATCTTCTTTTATAAGTACTTTCACTTTCAATATTATACAAATCACAATGTTTCATTATCTATATTGTATCAATAGTCTTAGGCTTTTCAGAATTTTCGAAATATAATCTTAAGTAATTATTAAAAGCTTTATGCTTTAATATTAATTTGACAAATTCTAGTTGTCTTTGTTTATATCCTAAATTTAAAATTTTCCTTCCTAATTCAGTTAATTCAAATACTATATTTCCATCATTTTTCTTTTTACTTACTAACCCTAAATATCTTGCAGCATCAATATAATAATTTGTTTGTCTTTCAGAAAGATAATTTTAAAAGAATGATTGATTCTATTTCTGATAATGAATTTCTTAATTTTATAGAATATATAAATGCTTGTACTAAAATATCTGATGAGGATTATGATGAAGAACTTTGGTCTGGTGATGAATGATGGGAAGATGAATCAACAAAGTTTTATGGTTATACCCCTGAAGATATTGAAGATGATGACAACTTACCACTTTAACTTCAAAATTCAAATTTTGAGGCATCTTTATTGTGCTTTTTATTTTTTTGTTCTTTTTATATAAAAGTAGAATTTTCCTATAATATAATAAACTTGCAATTATTTATATAATGTGGATAGCTTTGAATCATTGTAAGTTTACAAAACTCTATAAGAGCATTAATCTAAGGAATTTGATTAATACTCTTTTGGTAGTTCTTAAAAATTCTATAAAATTTTTTTAATAGTTCTAATATTTAATCTAACCGTTCAATAACATTTTAAAGCTTATCATATTTAGTATCCATCTAATAATAAATGGTACTACTATAATAACCACTCCGATAAGTATTTTTTGCTTGTTAGGCTTTTGGCTTTTTATCATATATACAATGCCTGCTATTAATCCTGCTATGATTAATACTGAACTAATGCCTTGCATTACTGCTGTTGTTTTAACCGCCTTGCTTACTACTTCATTTGCACTAATCGTTGATTGTGTGCTTGCTAGTGTATCTACACTTTTCATCCATGTTTCTGACATTCCTGCTGAATTCATCGACATTTTCCCCCTTTTATTTATATTTTTTACATCTTCTATTTAATCTCTAATTCTTTTACTTGTCAATACTAATTTCATTTATGAGTATCATTATAATAATCTTGTATAACTTTTAAAGAGTATTAACAAAATTTGATTAATACTCTTTTTATATTTAATTTCTAATTTATTCTTCTATTTTTTCCAAATCTTTGATTGCTGGGTCATATATTTGTTTTCCTTCATAATTAAATCTTGAACCGTGACATGGGCAGTCCCATGTTTTGTCTAAATTATTCCAAGAAAGCATGCATCCTAAATGACTGCAATATGGTTTTATTAAAAATATTTTTCCTTTCTCATCTCTATATGCTCCTATTTTTTGACCTTCTATTTCTATTATTTTTCCTTCTCCTTGTTTTACATCTTTTACATATTCTTCTATGTTTTTTAGTTTATTAATTACTAATGAATAGCTTACTTCCTTTAATATATTTGCTAATTCTTTATGATTTTTTATTGGTTTTAATCTTGTTGATTCAAATACTTCTTTATATTTATTTTCTTTTCCTAAAATTTTGTCTGTAATTATATTTGCTGCAATGTTTGAGGTTGTCATTCCCCATTTTTTATATCCTGTTGCTACATATACATTTGGCATTAAGTTTGAAAATTCTCCTATATATGGTATTTTGTCTAAGGATATGCAGTCCTCTGTATTCCATCTGTATAACACTTTGCTATCTGGATAAAGGCTTTTGGCAATTTTTTCTAATTTTTTATAGCTATCTTTTAAATCTATTTTTGCTCCTGTTTTGTGCTTCATTCCTCCTACTAATAGCAAGCGTTTATCTCCATTTTTTGCTGTTCTTAAAGATATTGTTGGCTCTTCTGTACATATATACATTCCTTCAAATAGTGGCTCTTTGGTTTCTACTGCTATTAGATATGAGGTTTCTTGATACATTTTCATAAAATAAAATCCCGGAAATGTTATTATTGGATAGTGTGATGCAAGTATAACTATTTTTGCATTTACTTTTGCTTCATCTGTTATAATTTCATATCCATCTTCTTTTTTCTTAATGTCTAATACTTTTGTGTGTTCATATATTTTTCCTTTTCTTTCTTCTATTTTGTTTGCCAGACCTTCTGCATATAAACATGGATTAAATTGTGCTTGATTTTTGTATTTTATTGCTGCTAATACTTCTTTTTCTTTATTTTTTATTGGCAATGGTATTTCTTTTACTAGTTCGCATGGAAATTCTAAATATTCTAATGCTTCTACTTCTTTTTTTATTTTTTCAACTTCCTCTTGTTTTTGTGTGAAAATGTATGCATCTTGTCTTTCAAAATCACATTTAATGTTTTCTTCTTCTACTATTTTAGCTATATTTTTTATTGCTTTTTCGTTTGCTTCTAAATATTGTTTTGCTTTATTTTTTCCTTCTGTTTGTAATAAATAATTATAAAACAAACCATGTCCACTTGTTATTTTTCCTGTTGTATTTCCACTTGTATGGCTGCAAATTGTGTTTTTTTCTAGTATAACTACCTCTTTGTTTTCTTTGCTTAAATAATAGCCACAACTAAGCCCTGTTAAGCCTCCTCCTATTATTGCAATTTCTGTTTTTATTTCTTCTTGTAATTTTTCATATTCTTTTTTATTATATTTTACAGAAGAAATCCAATATGAATTATCCATTAAAATCCTCCTTTTATATTTTTTCTATCTTATTTTTTTCCTAATGTTACTTTTATTTGTTGTTCTTTATTGTTTCTTAGAATTGTAAGATTTACTTCTTCTCCCGGCTTTTTAGTGTATATATAACATCTTAAATCGCACATTTTATTTAGTTTTAGATTGTCTATTTTTGTAATTACATCTCCTATTTTTAATCCTGTTTTTGCAGCGTTTGAGTCTAATGCAATTTGCCCTACATATATTCCTTGCGTTGATTCTACTTTTTCGTCTATATATGGAATTATGTTTTTGTCATATGCAAATATTCCTAGTGTTGCTTCTTCAAATTTATCTTCTTTTATATATGCTTCTATTATCGGTTTTGTTATGTTTATTGGAACTGCAAAGCCTATTCCTTCTGCTGATGTGATTTTTACAGATGTAATTCCTACTACGTTTCCATCTAAATTGATGAGCGGTCCTCCGCTATTTCCTGGGTTTATTGTTGCATCTGTTTGAATTAAATCTTCCATATACACGCTTTGGTCGTTTTCGTCTATTCTAACAGTTCTATTTGTTGCACTGATAATTCCTGCGGTTACTGTTCTTTGAAATTCATACCCAATTGGATTTCCTATTGCATATACTTGCTCTCCCACATGCACGTTGTTTGAATCGCCTAAGATTGCATATGGCAAGTTTTTTACGTTTATTTTACATATTGATAAATCCAAATTACTGTCTGACCATACTACGTTTGCCGTATAGCTTCTTCCATTTTCTAGTGTTACATAGCAGTTGCTATATTTGCTTCCTGTAACATGTTCGTTAGATAAAATATATCCATTTTCTGATACTATTACTCCTGTTCCTAGTCCTAATTGACTTGCACCATCTTTTAAGAATATTGTGCTTCCTGCATTTTTTATTTTTGAAATTCCCACAACACATGATGTGACTTTTTCAATGACTTCTGTTATTTGAGTGCCTTGTTCTTTCATTGCTTCTACGCTCTTTATTGTTTTGGTTGCTTCTACTCCTTGTGTTTCGTATGTATTTATTTGTATTCCTTCATATATTTTGTAACAAAAGATGCTGCTTATAGCGGTTAATACTATTATTACAAATATAAGTGCTAGATTTTTTAATTTTTGTTTTGAGCTTCTTTTCACTTTATACATTTTTTGTTTCCTCCTTTATTTTAATTTTTTCCTTTTTTTAGTGTTTTAATCATTTTTTTATGTTATAATATTTTTGTGTTGGAGGTTTATATGGAAGATTTATCTAATAAAAAGAAATTCTTTTTTAATATTCCTACCGATTCTTTATCGACTGATAGTTCTCAAGCATTGATTGATTTTTTCGAAGATGAAGTAGATAAAAAAGACCACTATACAAAATGTCATTGCAATAGAGTTTCTGAATATTGTGTTTTGATTGGCAAAAAGTTGGGGTTGCCTAAGGAAGATTTAGATAGCTTGCGCATTGGAGGTCTTTTCCACGATATTGGAAAGCTTGGTATTCCTGATAATATTTTGAAGAAGGAATCTAAACTTACGAATGAAGAGTATTATGAGATTCAAACTCATACTATGCTTGGTGTTGATATTTTAACTAAAAATAAGGTTTTTAAAGAAATTATTCCTATTGTTGAATATCACCATGAAAAATATGATGGGAATGGTTATCCTTTTAAATTAAAAGGTGATGAAATTCCATTGTCCGCTAGAATTACTGCTGTTGCTGATACTTTTGATGCCATGACTTCTAAAAGAAGTTATAGAGATTCTTTACCTTTAGCAAATGTTACAAGTGAACTTAAAAGGTGTTCTGGAACACAGTTTGACCCTAATATTGTAAATATTTTTTTGGATCTTTTAGATAATGAATATGAGGAAATAGAGGAAATTAAGAAAAAATATAATTGAAGTTTTTCTTAATTATAGATGTCAAAAAAGAACTTGTACGTTTTTTATTTACAAGTTCTTTTTAGGTTTATATTTTCATACTTAATTTTACTTTTTGTCTTTCCATATCTATTGCTATAACTTTTACTTTTACAACATCTCCTACTGAAACTATTTCAGATGGATTTTTAACAAATTTATCACTCATTTCAGATATATGTACTAAGCCGTCATGTTTTACACCAACATCTACAAATGCTCCAAAATCTATTACATTTCTGACTGTTCCTGTTAAAATTTGTCCTTCTCTTAAATCTTCGAATTTTAAAACATCACTACGAAGAACTGGCTTTGGCATTTCTTCACGAGGGTCTCTTCCTGGTTTTGAAAGCTCATCTATAATGTCTTTTAACGTCATGCTTCCTACTTGCAATTCTTTGCTAGTATTTTCTATATTTACTCTTGCTAATTTTTCTTTTATTTCTTTTAAAGATTCTTTATTTAGTAAATCTTCCTTTTTGTATCCTATAGATTTTAATAAATTTTCTGCTACTTCATAGCTTTCTGGGTGAACGCTTGTTATTTCCAATGGATTTTTCCCATTAAATACTCTTATAAATCCTGCACATTGTTCAAATGCTACTTTTCCTAGTTTTGGAACCTTTAAAAGTTCTTTTCTTTCTTTTAATTTTCCATTTTCATCTCTATATTTTACAATGTTGTTTGCAATAGTTTTATTTATTCCAGATACATAAGATAAAAGTGATGGTGTTGCAGTGTTTACGTCTACTCCTACTTTGTTTACGGCATCTTCAACAACTCCTGTTAAACTTTCTCCTAATTTCTTTTGGTCTACATCATGTTGATATTGTCCTACGCCTATTGCTTTTGGCTCTATTTTTACAAGTTCAGCAAGGGGATCTTGCAATCTTCTTGCTATTGAAATTGCTCCTCTTAAAGAAACATTTATATCTGGATATTCTTCTGTTGCAAGCTTAGATGCAGAATATACTGACGCTCCTGCTTCTGAAACTATTGCATAATGTACTTCTTTTCCATATTTTTCTTTAACTTCTTTTATGACATCCGCCACAAACATTTCAGATTCACGAGAAGCTGTACCATTTCCAATTGCAAACATATCTACATTATATTTTGCAATTAAATTAATTAAAACTTTTTTAGCACCTTCAACATCATTTTGAGGTTCTGTTGGGTAAATTGTTGTTGTGTCTAATAATTTTCCAGTTTCATCAATTACTGCAATTTTGCAACCTGTTCTATAGGCAGGGTCAAATCCAATAACAGTTAATCCTAAAAGTGGTGCACCAAGTAATAATTGCTTTGCATTTTGTCCAAATACTTTTATTGCTTGTTCTTCTGCCTTTTCAGTTAAATCTGAACGAATTTCTCTTTCTATTGATGGTTCAATTAATCGTTTCCAACTATCTAAAATTGTATTTTTTAACATTTCTGTAAATTGTGTATTTCCTTTTATAGTGTCTTTTTCTATTATCTCTAGTATTTTTTCTTCAGGCTTTGTTATCTTCACTTTTAAAAATTCTTCTTTTTCTCCACGATTAATTGCTAAAATTCTATGGCTTGGAATTCTATTTACTTTTTCACTAAAATCATAGTACATTTCATAATTTGATTTTTCATTTTCTTTAGTTGCTTTTGTCTCAATTATTCCATCTCTATATGTAAGTTTTTTTATTTGTTTTCTATATTCGGCATTATCTGAAATATTTTCTGCAATTATATCTAACGCTCCTGCAATTGCCTCTTCTACAGAATTTACTTCTTTTTCTTCATTTAAATATTCTTTTGCTATATCGTAAATAGGTGTTTTTTCTTGTTGCATATAAATAATATTAGCTAAAGGTTCTAATCCTTTTTCTTTAGCTATAGTTGCTCTTGTTCTCTTTTTTTGTTTATATGGTCTATAAATATCTTCAACTTCTGCTAAAGTTTTTGCAATTTGTAATGCTATAACAATCTCATCTGTTAACTTTCCTTGGCTTTCAATTGAATTTACAACCTCTTGTTTTCTTGTTTCCAAATTTCTTAAATATGTAAGTCTTTCGCCTAAATCTCTTAAAATCTCATCTGAAAGCCCACCTGTAACTTCTTTTCTATAACGCGCTATAAAAGGTATTGTATTTCCTTCATCTATTAACGCAACCGTCTTTTCAACTTGATTTTCCTTTATATTTAATTCTTCTGCAATTTGCTTATTTATATTCATCTTTACCTCCGAACACCAGGGACGGTCCTTTTCGTTCCGAATTCGGAACACTTGGGACACTCCTTGTGTCTAATTTTTCTTTTTTATTTCTTTATAGTCATTTAATATTTTACTTAATTTTATTCTACTTATTCCTATATTTTCTGCTAATTTTGTTTTGGTTGGTTTCAACTCCATTGAATTATACAATTTTTTTATTAATCTTTTTTCTTCTTGTAATTCTCTTAATGTTATCTCTTCTTTTTGTATAAATTTATCTATTTCATCTTGCAATTTTCCTTCTGTAATTTCTTCTTTTTCTAATTCTTTAAATAGTTTTTCATCATATTCAATTTTTAAAAATTCTTTTAAATAATTATATTTTGAATTGAATATTTTTTGTATTAATTCTTCTGTAACAATTCCTCTTTTATTTATATAATCATTATAACTTGAATATCTATATTCTTTTTCTAATTTTACAATGCCAGCTTTTACTGGATTCATATGCACATACTTAATACACTTTGTTAAATAATCTTGATTATTTATTTCCTTACATTCAAATCTATTTCTAAATACATACCCTACTCTTTTTTCCTCTTTATTATAATTTATTGCATATGTTGTATTTAGTTTTCTCATAAATGTAGTAAGTTCATTTATATCTTTTGTATATACAATTATATGTACATGGTTTTCCATTACGCAAAAACTTATAATGTCTATTTTTTGCTTTTCTTTAAAAAATTTCATTAAATATATATACTTTTCTTTACACTTATTATTATAAAATATCTTTTCTTTTTTTATTCCTTGAACCATTACATGGAAAAATCCAATCTCTAAATCTTTTCTTGCCTTACGGGGCATAATACTACCTTCTTTCTTTTTATTATTTAGCCCCTATTTCATTTTTTATTAAAGGAATGTCCCCCATGTTCCGAATTTGGAACGGAAAAGTCCGTCCCTAGTGTTACTCTTTCGTTATACTAACAATTTTAGGTTTTGATGTAAGTGCCCCTACTCCTAATTTAAATATAACTTTTACATTTGGTGCTTTTTCTGTTATTTCTATATCGTATTGTCCATTTCCACTCCATATGTCAAATGCTATTCTATGTTTTCCAAATGGCATTCTTACTTTTTCAGATTTTCCTGCTGCTACACTTGTTATTAATTTTCCGTCTATAAATATTTTTATTGGCACTAATACTCCATAAAATTGATTTTGTCTTTCAAATGTAATCGTTCCTTTTGTAAGATAACCTTCTAAAGAGTTACCACAATTAGTACAAAATTTGCTTGTTTCTTCTACTTCTTTTCCACATTTATTACAGAACATGTTGATATCTCCTTTTATTTAATTTTTCTTTAACTTTTTTTTCCCGTCCCCAAAAACAGTTACTTTTTTTTGCTTTTTTTCAGTTTTCCAAATAGTTTAAGGTCTGTCCCTTATGTTCCGAATTCGGAACGGAAAGGACCGTCCCTAGTGTTACTCGATTCCTAGGTATTCGTTGTAGGTTACTTCTCTATCTACAACTTTATCTAGTTTTATATCTATTATTCTATTTGCTACTGTTTGTGTTAGTTGGTGGTCGTGTGATGTGAATATGATGTTTCCTTTAAATTTTTTCATTCCTTCGTTTAGTGCCGTTATACTTTCCATGTCTAAATGGTTGGTTGGTTCGTCCATTATTAAGAAGTTGGCTCCTGAAAGCATCATTTTTGAAAGTACACATCTTACTTTTTCGCCACCTGATAGTACTTTTACATATTTTAGTGCTTCTTCACCTGAAAATAACATTCTCCCTAAGAAGCTTCTTACATATGTTTCGTCTGGGTCTTTTGAATATTGACGAAGCCAATCTGTTATTGGCATATCTTCTTCGAATAAGTAGTTGTTGTCTTTAGGGAAATATGTATTTGTAATTGTAGTTCCCCATTCTATTTCACCTTCGTCTGGCTTCATTTCTCCTGCTATTATTTGGAATAATACTGTTTTTGCATTTTCGTTGTCTGCTAAAAATGCTATTTTATCATCTGCTTTTACTACAAATGAAACATTGTCTAATAATTTTTCTCCATTTATTGTTTTTGAAATATTTTTAACTTTTAATATTTCTTTTCCTGGTTCTCTATCTGGCTTGAAATCTATGTATGGATATCTTCTATTTGATGGTTTTATTTCGTCTAATTCTATTTTTTCTAATGATTTTTTTCTTGATGTTGCTTGTTTTGATTTTGAAGCATTTGCACTAAATCTTGCTATAAATGCTTGTAATTCTTTTATTTTTTCTTCTTTCTTTTTATTTTGTTCTTTCATTTGTTTTGCTAAAAGTTGGCTTGATTCATACCAGAAATCATAGTTTCCTGGATATACTTTTATTTGTCCAAAGTCAACATCTGCAATATGTGTACATACCTTGTTTAGAAAATATCTATCGTGTGATACTACTATTACTGTGTTTTCAAAGTTAATTAAAAATTCTTCAAGCCATGCTATACTTTTTAAGTCTAAATCGTTTGTAGGCTCGTCCAATAGTAATATATCTGGATTTCCAAATAGTGCTTGTGCTAAAAGTACTTTTACTTTTTCTTTTGCTTCTAGTTCACTCATTAATTTATAATGATTTTCTGCTTCTATTCCTAAATCATTTAAAAGTACAGCTGCATCTGATTCTGCGTTCCACCCATCTAATTCTGCAAATCTTTCTTCTAATTTTGCTGCTTTCATTCCGTCTTCTTCGCTAAAATCTGGTTTTGCATAAATAGCTTCTTTTTCTTTCATTATATTGTATAATTCTTGGTTTCCCATTATAACTGTATCCATTACAGTGTATTCTTCGTAAGCAAAGTGGTCTTGCTTTAATACAGATAATCTTTCTGTTTTTTCTTTTGTTACTTCTCCTTTGCTTGGTTCTAGTTCTCCTGACAAAACTTTTAAGAATGTTGATTTTCCTGCGCCATTAGGACCAATTAAGCCTGTTATCTCTCCCTTATTCATTCCAAAATTAATATCATGTAATATTGGCTTCTTATCATAAGCAAAATTTACATTTTCTACATTTACATACATATCTCTCGCCTCCCTGTTTTTCTTATATATACACCTTAGAGGAAGTTTAAGGTCAAGAAAAAAAGAGAACATTTTCTATTTGTCCTCTTTTTCTCAAAAATATCTTCGCATTCTTATTTTGTTTCATTACACACTATAATCCGTAATATTGAAACCACCAAAATCAAACTCAAAATAAGAGTTATTACTTTAAACGGAGCACTCATATATGTATTACATAATTTCAAATATAATTGCACGCACATAATGACTGCAATTACTCCCCCTACAATACAAACAATTAATTTAGAAGTATCGAAAATTTTTTGTATCCTGTCCTGCCGTTTTATTCTCTCCAATTGGTAAATATATTCCTCTTTTCCAGATACCATTTTATCTAACATCTCTTCTGATAAATCAGTCACACTCATATCCATTTTTATCAACTCTTCGCATAAAAAATAATTCTGCCTAAGTCTATTTTCTTCTTCTTTAATTTTAAGCAAATGTGTATTTAAAACACTGGTTAATGCTTCCTTTTCATATAAAATTTTTCTAATATCTGAAACCGGAATATCTAACATCCTTAACATTTTTATACGATTTAACAAAAGAATATCTTCCTCTGTATATTCACGATATCCATTTACAGGATTTCTTTTCGGAATTAATAAATTTTCTTTCTCATAAAATCTGATATTATAACTTGTAATTCCAGTTCGTTTTTCAACATCTTTTATCTTCATTACAGCCTCTTTTATGTTTCGTATTTTTTTATTGCATACAATGTCCCTGACTGCTATAATTTACATCATGGGTGCTATCATAACGGTAGGCGGTTAGTCCTTCAGCAGAGGGACTGTGACC
>ERZ825670.3115-NODE-3115-length-14528-cov-6.857942_pt1 | contig 14528 bp, 12 predicted proteins | sample MGYA00519929_ERZ825670 | MGnify/ENA primary metagenome ERZ825670 (study PRJEB31778, sample SAMEA3449207) | human gut metagenome | biome: human gut; feature: human-associated habitat; material: faeces | place: United Kingdom | collected 2010/2012 ...
CTGCGGCAGTGTCTGCCGGAATTTGTGTGGGAGACCCTGGCGCTGGCCCTGCCGGTGCTGGACAGAAAAATACAGGGCTATGCCCAGGGAGATGCCGTTCTGACGGCGGTGGAGACCCGGTCCTCGTCGCCGGTGCGCATCCTGCGGGATGAGAGCGGCCAGTGCAGCGTCCGGGGCCTGTATCCCTGCGGCGAGGGGGCGGGATATGCCGGAGGCATCCTGTCCGCCGCCGCCGACGGCATGCGCTGCGCGGAAAAAATATGGGAGGTATACAGCGGATGAAAAAAATTGCGGTGATGGAGGACTTTCTCACGCCGGAGCACCGGAAAAGGGTGCTGGCAGCGGCGGAAAAGCACGGCTTTGCGGTGGACTTTTACGGGCGGGGCAAGGCTCCGGCAGAGGGGCTGGACCAGTATGAGATCATCTACGCATGGTGCGAGCCCGGAGACCTGAAGCGGGCCACGGCGCTCAAGTGGTACTGCTGCGGCTTTGCGGGGGTGGACCTGCTGTCCGACGACGGGCTGTACGCCAATCCCGACGTGATGCTGTCCAACTCCTCCGGGGCCTATGGGCTGACCATCAGTGAGCACATTCTGATGGTGACGCTGATGCTGCTGCGGCAGATGATGCCCACCATGAAGGCCGTGGGGGAGCGGGTGTGGCTACCGCCGCTGCCGGTGCGCTCCATCTGCGGAGCGAACATCACGGTGCTGGGCACCGGCGATATCGGCACCAGCTTTGCCCAGCGGGCCAAGGCTATGGGAGCCAAGTCCATCTGCGGCGTCCGCCGCACCATCAAGCCCGCCGACCCTGCCTTTGACCGGATCGTGACGCTTTCTGATTTGGACAGCGTGCTGCCGGAGACCGACATTCTGGTGATGGCGCTGCCCTCCACCGGCGAGACCGTGGGCGTGCTGAGCCGTGAGCGCATTGCCTTGCTGCCGCCGCAGGCCATCGTGGTCAACGTGGGCCGTGGTACGGCCGTCGATCAGGAGGCGCTGGCCGAGGCGCTGAACGCCGGACGCATCGCCGGTGCGGCGCTGGATGTGTTTGTCCCCGAGCCGCTGCCCCGGGATCATTTCCTGTGGGAGACAAAGAACCTGCTGATCACCCCCCACGTGGCGGGCAACATGTCCCTGGGCTATACCCGCGACAAGGACGTGGACATGTTCTGCGAGGATCTGGAGAACTTCGCTGCCGGCCGTCCCCTGGCCCATCTGGTCAACCGGAAGCTGGGGTATTAAGATTCTGAATAACACCTGCCGGACAACCGGCCGTGGAAACACGGCCGGTTGTCGCTTTTTCCGGGAAATATGAGAAAAATCAGATAAAAAAAGCACAAAATGCTATAACTTAAATAGATAACGGGGCATCGACTTTCCGAACTACCACATGGTTTGTTGATTGTGTTATATTTTTAGCAGGAGAGATTTTGCAAAAACGGCAATAATCAACAAAAATCGTGATGCAGGAGGAGCAAACTATGATGAACCCCAATGTCGGTCTGGGCACCAAGGCCATTCACGCCGGTAATGTGAAGGACGCGCAGTACGGCGCGCTGACTACCCCCATCTATCAGACCTCTACCTTCGTGTTCGACAGCTGCGAGCAGGGCGGCCGCCGCTTTGCTGGGCAGGAGGGCGGCTACATCTACACCCGTCTGGGCAACCCCACCGTCTCCGTGCTGGAGAATAAGGTGGCGGCGCTGGAGGGCGGCGAGGCCTGCGTGGCCGCCGCTTCCGGTATGGGCGCCATTTCCTCCGCGCTGTGGACCATCGCCGGTGCAGGCAAGCACATCGTGGCCGACGGCACCCTGTACGGCTGCACCTTCGCCCTGCTGAACCACGGCATGAGCCGCTACGGCGTGGAGGTCAGCTTCGTGGATACCTCCGATTTGGCCGCCGTGAAGGCCGCTCTGAAGGAGAATACCTGCGCCGTTTATCTGGAGACCCCCGCCAACCCCAACCTGAAGATCGCCGATATCGCCGCCGTGGCAGAGATCGCCCACGGCTATAACCCCGCCATCAAGGTGGTGTGCGACAACACCTTCGCTTCTCCCGCTCTGCAGAATCCGCTGGCGCTGGGCGCCGACGTGGTGGTGCACTCTGCTACCAAGTACCTGAACGGCCACGGCGACGTGATCGCGGGCTTTGTGGTGGGCAAGGCCGACTTTATCGGTGAAGTCCGCATGTTTGGCCTGAAGGACATGACCGGCGCGGTCATGGATCCCTTTGCCGCCTATCTGATCCTCCGGGGTCTCAAGACGCTGGAGATCCGCATGGAGCGCCACTGCGCCAACGCCAAGGCTATCGCCGAGTATCTTGACAAGCACCCCGCCGTGGAGAAGGTGTACTATCCCGGCCTGAAGGATCACGTGGGCCACGATATCGCCGCCCGCCAGATGAAGGACTTCGGCGGCATGCTGAGCTTCGAGGTCAAGGGCGGCCGCGCTGCCGGTACCAAGCTGGTCAATGCGCTGCACCTGATCACCGTGGCCGTCTCTCTGGGCGACGCCGAGACGCTGATCGAGCACCCCGCCTCCATGACCCACTCCACCTATACCGAGGAGGAACTGGCGGCTTCCGGCATCCCCGGCGGTCTGATCCGCCTGTCTGCCGGTCTGGAGAATGCCGAGGATATCATCGCCGATCTGGAGCAGGCACTGGCCCAGCTGTAAGGGGAAATTTATAGCGAAAAGAGAGCCATAAGGCTCTCTTTTTTGCGTAATTTTGCGTTATTTTCGCAGATAGCTCTTGCGCCGACAGAAAACGGCATGTATAATGAAAACAGGCAGCGGAAAAAAGGGATATCCCTTTTTTCTTGGTTCAGCTGAACCAAGAAGAGTGTTCTGCATTTCGGATAAAAAGGAGCGAGAGAGTATGAAAAAACGAGCGATGAGCCTTTTGTTGGCGCTGGTAATGATGCTGGCGCTGCTGCCCGCCCAGACGTGGGCCACGGACACGGTGGACGAGCCGGGCGAGGCAGAAGAGCAGACGATGCCCGCAGAACCCCAGGAGGAAGCCCTGAAGGCAGAGAAGACGGCGGAAGCTCCGCAGGTACAGGCGGAGGCGGTCACCAGCGGCACCTGCGGCGCGGAGGGCGACGGAAGCAATTTGAGATGGAGTCTTTCCGGCGGTGTGCTGACCATCAGCGGCACAGGCGCTATGAAAGATTGGGGCTTTTATGGCAATAACGTCAGCCCGTGGTGTGAAAACGAGCAGATCACTGGCATCGTGATCAATGATGGCGTGACCTCTGTTGGTGATGGTGCTTTTTACCAGTGCAAAAACGTGACAAATGTCGAGTTGCCCGCTACGCTGAAAAGCATTGGTTACCTTGCGTTTTATTCCTGCTTCGGCCTGAAAGCAGTGGATATTCCTAATGGGGTAACCTCGCTGACTTCGGCGTTCCAAAACTGCAGAGGCTTAACGACAATCGATGTGCCCAGCGGTGTTACAGATATTGGGGGTGCATTTGCCAGCTGTATAAACTTGACCAGTGTTACCCTGCGTGAGGGGCTGCCGGAAATTGGAAAGAATGCCTTTGCCAGCTGCGAAAGCTTGACCAGCATCAAAATCCCCAGCACAGTGACGTCTATTGGTAGTTACGCGTTTGACCAGTCTGCGATCCAGACCATCAACATTCCCAACGGTGTGACGGAAATCGGAGAAATGGCGTTTGGTCAGTGTCCGAATCTGACGGAACTTGTGATTCCCGACAGCGTGGTCAAAATCGGCCGCAATGTTGTGGAAGGCTGCTCTAAGCTGCGCTCCATTCATCTGGGTAAAGGTGTAGAAAATATTTTTTGGGTAAATAGCATTGCGGGGGCCAATGAATTTCGCACGTTCCAGGACTGCGAGAGCTTGACCTATATCACGGTGGACCCGGATAATCAGTACTATACGGCTGAGGATAACGTGCTGTTCAACAAGGACAAGACCGAGGTGTATCGCAGTGCGCCCGGAAAGACCGGCAGCTATACGCTGCCGAACAGTGTGAAGACGATGGAAAACACCTTCATTTTTGAGGACAGCCAGCTGAGCAGCATTGTGATCCCGGAGGGTGTGCAGGGTTTTCCGCGGTGTACATTTAAGAATTGTACGAATCTGAAAGAAATCTGGCTGCCGAAGTCCTTGAAGGTAGTTGGCCAAAATGCCTTCGTTGCCAGCATGGAGGATCTCGGCGCTGACCCCATCGAGGATGTTTACTACGCGGGCAGCAAGGATGATTGGAATGATATCTATTTTGCCGATGGAGGCCGTCCCAGCGGCACCGTTCACTATAATGCCGAGACGCCCCTGCTGCCCGGTTGTCCCACCGGCGGCGACAAGGTTCAGATTCAGGATGTAGCCTTTGTCTATGAATTCCTGACCGGTCAAAAGCAGGGCGACGATGCGGTGAAAGAGGGCAGCGCACAGTGGAACGCCATGAATGTAAACGGCGATGAAACCGTAGATGTGTACGACTTGCAGATGATCTACGAAATGGCTTGCGGCCTGCAGTAAATTAAACGCATAGGCGCAAATAACGGCATTATGCTCTGGGGAGCGGGGCAACGATCCTCAGCCGGACGTGCTTTCCATCCCGACTCCTGGGCGTTTGCATAACAAAAAGCTATCCCACCCCTTGGGGTGAGATAGCTTTTTGCGTCAGTTTGCTTTACCGCACCATGCTCCGGTCGATCTCCGCCAGAGAGTGTGCGCCGCACATCAGCATGGTATCCTCCAGCTCGGCCTTCAGCTTGGCCACCAGCACGGCAGGGCCTTCCTCGCCGCCGCCATATACCATGTTGACGAAGGGACGGGCGATCAGCACGCCCTTTGCGCCCAGCGCCAGCGCCTTGAACACGTCCATACCGGTACGAATGCCGCCGTCCACCAGCACCATCACGTCCTTGTCCACTGCGTCCACGATCTCCGGCAGCACCTCCGCCGTGGCGGGGCACTGATCCAGCACACGGCCGCCGTGGTTGGACACGATGATGGCCTTGGCACCGGCCTTCACGGCCTTCTCCGCGCCCTTGACGGTCATGATGCCCTTCAGGATAAAGGGCACGCCGGCGTAGTCGGCGATCTCCTTCAGCTGCTCCACCGTCTTGCTGCCGGCAGGCGGCGTCAGGTTCTTCAGGAACGGCAGCCCCGCCGCGTCGATATCCATGGCGATGGCCCACGCGCCGCTCTGCTTGGCCATGTCCATCTTCTGCATCACCAGCTCCTGATTCCAGGGCTTGATGGTGGCGACGCCCGCACCGTGGTTGGCGGCGATGGCTCTCGTGGCGCCCTCCATGATGGCGGGGTTCACGCCATCGCCGGTAAAGGCCAGAATACCGGCCTTGGCGCAGGCCGTGACCAGCAGGTCATTATACGCAATGTCATCATACTTGTCGCCGTAGTGCATCGGCAGAGCGCCCACAGGGCCTGCCATTACGGGAATATCCACCGTGTGGCCGAAAAAGTCAAACGAAGTGTCCGCCGGGCCGTTTTCGCAGATGGTATCCATATTGACGCACAGCTCCTGCCATTTCTGGTAGTTGCGGATAAACCCGGTGCCCAGTCCCTTTGCGCCGGGGCCGGGAACGGTGTTCTTGCAGGCCATGCCGTTGCAGATCTTGCAGGACTTGCAGTAAGGCCCGATCTGATCGCGGGAGCGATCCAGGATCTCTTGATATGTCATGTCTCATTCCTCACTTTCTGATCGCCGCACAGGGGCGGGGAGTATGGCATATCATACCACGATTTAGGAAATATGCAAGAACTTTCGGGACTTTTTTCGTCAAAATACTCAATCCGGCGTCAACCGACCCAGCCCATCAGCTGGAGGAAGCTCCACGCCAGCTTGCAGCCGTAGAAGATGATGACTGCGCCGCAGACCTTGTTGATGATGTTCAGCACCTTTTCGTTGAATTTGCTGCCCAGCAGCGACACCACGGTGGACAGCGTCAGGAACCAGATCACTGACGCGCTGCCAAAGCCGCAGATGAAGAATACGTCCGTTCCGGCGGGAATGCTGGCCCGGAACGCGCCCAGCATCATGGTGCCGTCGATGATGGCCTGAGGGTTCAGCCACGTCACCACGAAGGCGCTGGAGATCAGCTTCCAGATGGGGACGTTCACGTCACGGCCGCCCTCAAGGCTGGCCTTGGAGCGTAGAAGCCCGATGCCGATCCAGATGACGATCAGGCAGCCCAGCCCCAGAATCACCTTTTGCAGCCACGGCAGCGCCTGAATCAGCGCACCGGCGCCCAAAAAGCAGGAAAGCCCCAGCGAAATGTCCCAGAAGATCACGATCAGCGCCGTCAGATACACCCGTCCCCGCTTCTGGGTCAGGGCGCTGTTGATGACGAACAGGTTCTGCAATCCGATGGGGGCCACGTAGGCAAGACCCATGGTCAGCCCCTGAAGATAAATGTTCATTTGCTATTTACTCCTCTTTTCTTACTTGCTATAATACCATCATAGCACGAAGCCCGGAAAACGCAAGAGCGCAGATTTTTAGAACAAGGTCAGGAGGAGCTTACCATGCCCCACTACGATTGTCCCTGCATGGAGAAATGTCCGCTGCACTACGCCATGAGCGTCATCGGCGGCAAGTGGAAGGTGCAGATCGTCTGCGCCCTGACCAACGCCGGAGCCTTGCGGTATAACGCCCTGCGCGCCAAGCTGGACGGCATCAGCAACACGGTGCTGGCCACGTCTCTGCGTGAGCTGGAGGCCGACGGCCTTGTGGTGCGCACGGTGTATCCGGAGGTGCCCGTCCGGGTGGAGTACCGTCCCACGGAGGACTGCCGCTCCCTGCTGCCCATTCTGGAGCAATTGAGCGACTGGGCGGAGGCCAGGATGGCTGCTGCGCAGCCCAGTGAAGCTTAAGAGTTGCGGTGTGCCGCGCAGCGGCACACCGCAACTCTTATGCTTCTTTTGCTTGGCCCGCTTTATTGGATGCCAAACAGGCTTTTCCCGTTCTCTATGGTCAGTCGGGCCAGTTCCTCCGTGGTCATGCCCTTGATCTGGGCCAGCTTTTCCGCGATGTAGAACACATTGCGGGAGTCGTTGCGCTTGCCCCGCAGAGGGACGGGAGACATATAGGGGGAGTCCGTCTCGATCAGAATACGGTTGAGGGGAACCATCTCCGCCACCTCCACGGTTTTGCGGGCGTTCTTGTAGGTGACAGGGCCGTCGAAGCCCAGATACCAGCCCTGCGCCAGCAACTCCCTTGCCATCTCCACGCTGCCGGAATAGCAGTGGAACACGCCCCGCAGAGCGGGGTATTCCTTCACGATGGCCAGCGAGTCGCCATGAGCCTCGCGGTCGTGGACGATCACCGGCAAGTCCAGCTCCAGCGCCAGCTCCAGCTGGGCCCGGAACACCTGCTGCTGGAAGTCGCGGGGCGGGTTCTCCGGCCAGTAGTAGTCAAGGCCGATCTCGCCGATGGCCACCACCTTGGGCTCCCTCGCCAGCTGCCGCAGCGCGTCCATGTGCTCCGGCACAAAGTCGCCGCAGTTCTCCGGATGGATGCCCACGGCGGCGTACACATGGGGGTGCCGCGCCGTCAGATCGACAGCCGCCTGAGAGGACGCCAACGTGCAGCCGGGGTCGATCACCAGCCCGTCAAAGGCGGCAAGCACCGCGTCACGGTCAGCGTCAAAGGCCTCGTCGTCATAATGGGCGTGGGTGTCGAACAGCGTCATACCAGCTGCACCTTGCCCATGGCGGTGTCGTCGATGTACTGGGCCTTCAGCTCACGCAGGCGGGACATATGGGGCTGCTGCATGTGGACGCGTTGATGCTCCTCGGTCTCCCACTGCTCGATCAGCAGCACCACGTTCTCCTCCTGAGCGGAGAAGTAGTAGTCATAGCGGATGCAGCCTTCCTCCGCCCGGATGGTGGTCAGGATGCCCTCGGACACGATGTCCCGGACGTAGTTTTCCCGGCAGCCGGGCTTTGCGGTGTATTTTACGTATAGTGTCAGCATAATGAAATCACGCTCCTTTGCGCCTATTGTAGCGCAAAGAAGCGTGATTGTCCATATAAGTTTAGGGTTTGACGAAGTTAACGAAGTCGGGTACTGTTTTTTGCTGTAGGGGCGGACGACTCTGTCCGCCCGCCCGACAACGGAGCGGCCATCGTAGGGGCCGACAGAGTCGTCGGCCCCTACAAAGTTCTATTGATCGTTTTCTATTTCAGCAGAGCTTCGCACCTGCCGGTACGTTGTCATCAATAATCATCAGCTGTACCTTTTCCTCGCCCTTCTCCTTGTGGACGGCGGAGATCAGCATGCCGTTGCTGGGGATGCCCATCATCTTGCGGGGCGGCAGGTTCAGGATGGCCATGACGGTCTTGCCGATCAGCTGCTCCGGCTCATAGTAGTGGTGGATGCCGGAGACGATGATGCGGTCGGTGCCGCTGCCGTCGTCCAGCGTGAACTTCAGCAGCTTGTCGGACTTCTTGACGGCCTCGCAGTTCTTGATCTTCACAGCCCGGAAATCGGACTTCAGGAAGGTGTCAAACTCCACCTCCTGTTCCACGTAGGGCTCCAGCTCGATGGCGGGCAGAGCGGCCTTCTTCTGGGCCTCCTGCATGGCGTTCAGCTCCGCCAGCGCCTTTTCCGTGTCCACACGGGGGAACAGGTTCTCGCCCTTGGCCACCTGCGCCTCGGCGGACAGGGTGCCCCAGACATTGGCCTTCTCCCAAGTGTGATCCTCGGCGGAAGCGCCGATCTTCACGAAGATCTTGTCGCAGCTTTCCGGCATCACGGGGGTCAGCAGGGTGGTGCAGACGCGGATGGTCTCCAGCAGGTTATAGAGGACGGTGGCCAGACGGGCGCGCTTGGTCTCGTCCTTGCCCAGCACCCAGGGTGCGGTCTCGTCGATATACTTGTTGGCACGGTCGATGACCTTGAACACCTCGTCCAGACCGTTCTGGAGCTGCAATTTCTCCATCTCGGCCTCGTACCGGTCGCGGAGACCGCAGACCGTGGCCTTCAGATCGTCGTCCTCCGGCGCGTTCTCACGGTCGGCAGGCAGCTTGCCGCCGAAGTACTTCTCCACCATGCCGGTGGTGCGGCTGACCAGATTGCCCAGCTTGTTGGCAAGGTCGGTGTTGATGGTGGAGATCAGCAGCTCGTTGGAGAAGTTGCCATCGGAACCGAAGGGGAAGGTGCGCAGCAGGAAGAACCGCAGGGCATCCACGCCGAACATCTCGGACAGGGCATAGGGGTCGACCACATTGCCCTTGGACTTGGACATTTTGCCGCCGTCGATCACCAGCCAGCCGTGGCCGTACACATGCTTGGGCAGGGGCAGACCCATGCTCATCAGCATGGCGGGCCAGATGATGGAGTGGAACCGGACGATCTCCTTGCCCACGATGTGATAGTCGGCGGGCCAATAGCGGTCGAAATCATGGTAGCGGTCGTTATACAGACCCAGGGCGGTGGCGTAGTTGAACAGGGCGTCCACCCACACGTACACCACGTGGCTGGGGTCGAAGTCCACGGGAATGCCCCAGCTGAAGCTGGTACGGGAAACGCACAGATCCTCCAGACCGGGCTTGATGAAGTTGTTGACCATCTCATTGACGCGGGTACGGGGCTGCAGGAAATCGGTGTCCTCCAGCAGATGCTGCACCTTGTCGGCGTACTTGCTCAGGCGGAAGAAATAGGCCTCCTCCTCGGCATCGTGAACCTCACGGCCGCAGTCGGGGCACTTGCCGTCCACCAGCTGGCTCTCCGTCCAGAAGCTTTCGCAGGGGGTGCAGTACTTGCCCTTATAGGCGCCCTTGTAAATGTCACCGTTTTCATACATCTTCTTGAAGATCTTCTGCACGGCCTCGCAGTGATAGTCGTCGGTGGTGCGGATGAACCGGTCGTTGGAGATGTTCATCAGCTTCCACAGATCACGGACGCCGCGCGGGCCGTCCACGATGCGGTCCACGAAGGCCTGGGGGGGCATGCCGGCTTCCTGGGCCTTGGTCTCGATCTTCTGGCCGTGCTCGTCGGTGCCGGTCAGGAACATCACGTCGTAGCCCTGCAAACGCTTATAGCGGGCGATGGCGTCGGTGGCCACGGTGCAGTAGCTGTGGCCGATGTGGAGCTTGTCCGAGGGGTAGTAAATCGGTGTGGTGATATAGAACTTTTTCTTTTCCATGGGGATATCTCTCCTTTTCCGCCGCCCCGAATGGAAGGACGGCTTAAAATATTAGTTTTCCTGCTTTTTCCGGGGATATACAAACAAAAAACGCCCTTAGCGTTATGCTAAGGGCGACTTGAACAAATCGCGGTACCACCTTGCTTCGCCCCGGCCTTACGGCCAAAGCCTCACGGAGTGCCGGCACACTCCCGCGCGGTAACGGGCGCTCCCGTTCCGGCCTGACGGTTTTCGCTCGGCCGGACGGCTCCTGAGCCATGTTCACCGGCTTCCCCCGCGCCCGCTTTCACCTTTCCGGGCTCTCTTTCGGCGGCTTTGGCCGGTTACTCTCTCATTCATCGCCATTTTGCGTATTTTTAAGCATCATACTCTAAAATGTAGAGTTTGTCAACCGTTACGGCGGTTTTCTGTGTAAATTCACGCTTTACAGCGGGAAGAAAGTTTTGTATAATATGGGTTGGAAATTTTTTATGGTGGCGAATTACCATACATAGGAGGAACAAAAAATGTCTTTCAAGATCCTTGTTATCAATCCCGGTTCCACTTCCACCAAGATCGGTGTCTATGAGGACGAGACTCTGCTGTTTGACAAGACCCTGCGTCACAGCGCCGAGGATATCGCCCAGTTCAACTCCATCCCCGCCCAGAAGGACTGGCGCTGCCAGCTGGTGCTGAAGGCGCTGCGGGAGGAAAATTTCGATATCAACACCCTGTCTGCCGTTTCCGGCCGCGGCGGTCTGCTGCGTCCCATCCGCGGCGGCACCTACGCTGTCAACGACAATCTGGTGAACGACTGCACCATCGGCGTGCAGGGCCAGCATGCCTCCAACCTGGGCGGCATCATCGCCCGAGAGATCGGCGATTCTCTGGGCATCCCCTCCTACATTGTTGACCCCGTGGTGGTGGACGAGTTGTCTGACGTGGCCCGCTATGCCGGTCATCCCCTGTTCCAGCGCGTCAGCATTTTCCACGCCCTGAACCAGAAGGCCGTGGCCAAGCGCTTCGCCAAGGAGCACGGCAAGAACTATGAGGATCTGAACCTGATCGTCTGCCATCTGGGCGGCGGCGTCTCCGTGGGCGCCCACTGCCACGGCAGCGTCATCGACACCCAGAACGCCCTGGACGGCGACGGCCCCTTCTCTCCCGAGCGCTCCGGCTCCCTGCCCACCGGCCAGCTGGTGAAGCTGTGCTGCTCCGGCAAGTATACCGAGACTGAGCTGAACCGCATGCTGTCCGGCCGCGGCGGCCTGGTGGCCTACACCGGCTCCAACGACATGCGCTATCTGCTGGCCGAGGCCGAGCACGACAAGAAGATCGCCGGCGTGGTGGAGGCCTTCCACTATCAGATCGCTAAGGAAGTGGGCGCCATGGCCGTTGTCATGAAGGGCAAGGTGGATCAGATCATCCTGACCGGCGGCATCGCCTACGGCAAGGAGACCGTGAACGCCATCAGCGCCATGGTGGACTGGATCGCTCCCATCACCGTCTATCCCGGCGAGGACGAGCTGCTGGCGCTGGCACAGGGCGCACTGCGTGTCCTGCGCGGCGAGGAGAAGGCACAGGAGTATCGCCGTCCCCGTCCCACCGAGGCGTAACAAACACCGTATTTCCATGGATGCCCGGCGGCTTTGCTGCCGGGCGCCTTTTCCCTTATTGAAAAGGAGGTTCTTCAATGTTTATCAGCAACGATATCCGCTATATCGGCGTCAACGACCATCAGGTGACGCTGTTTGAGGGGCAGTACGACGTGCCGATGGGCATGGCCTACAACTCCTACGTCATTCTGGACGAGAAGATCGCCGTCATGGACACGGTGGACGCCCACTTCGGCAAGGAGTGGCTGGCCAACCTGACGGCGGCGCTGGCAGGCCGCACGCCGGACTATCTGGTGGTGCAGCATATGGAGCCGGATCATTCCGCCAACATTGCGGCCTTTATGGACGCCTATCCCGCCGTCACAGTGGTGGCCTCTCAGGCGGCTTTCCGCATGATGAAGCAGTTCTACGGCAGCGACTACGCCGACCGCCGTCTGGTGGTGGGCGAGGGTGATACGCTGGCGCTGGGCCGCCACACCCTGACCTTCCTGACCGCCCCCATGGTGCACTGGCCGGAGGTCATCGTCACCTATGACTGCACGGACAAGGTGCTGTTCTCCGCCGACGGACTGGGCAAGTTCGGCGCACTGGATGTGGAGGATCCCGAGGGCTGGGCCTGTGAGGCGCGGCGCTACTACTTCGGCATAGTGGGCAAGTTTGGCGCACAGGTGCAGGCCTTGCTGAAAAAGGCCGCTGCGGTGGACATTCAAACTGTGTGTCCCCTCCACGGCCCGGTGCTGACCGGCAAGGAGCTGGCGGAAGCCCTGCGGCTGTACGATATCTGGTCCCGCTACGATGTGGAGAGCGAGGGCGTCATGATCGCCTACGCCTCCGTGTACGGCAACACGGAGAAGGCGGCGCAGCTGCTGGCGGAGAAGCTGAAGGAGCAAGGCTGCCCCAAGGTGGTGCTGACCTGCGTGCAGCGAGAGGACTGGGCCGAGGCGGTGGAGGATGCCTTCCGCTACGGCAAGCTGGTGCTGGCCGCGCCCACCTATAACGGCTTCCTGTTCCCGGCCATGCGGGAGTTTATTGAGCACCTGACCGAGCGGAACTACCAGAACCGTCAGGTGGCGTTTATCGAGAACGGCTCCTGGGCGCCTGCCGCCGCCAAGGAGATGAAGAAACTGCTGGAGGGCTGCAAGAACGTGACTCTGGGCAGCACCGTCACCATCCGCTCCGCCATGACGGAGGAGACTCCCGCCCAGCTGGACGCGCTGGCTCAGGAGCTGCGGTAAGCTTATCAGCGCAAAGGAAGTCCCGTTTTTCCCTGCGGGACTTCCTTTTTTCGCGTTTTCCCCTTTACAAACGGTATAACAGCATGTATAATTTACAAGCTGTATTCAATGAGAGAAGAATAGAAACTGGGTGAGAGAGTAACATGGCAACTGATTTTTCCCGTACCCTGTCCCTGCTGCGGCAGGAGGCGGGTATCTCCCAGCGCAAGGCCGCTGCCGCGCTGGGTATTTCACAGGCCCTGCTGAGCCACTACGAAAACGGCATCCGTGAGCCGGGACTGGCCTTTGTGACGCGGGTGTGCGACTTCTACCACGTGTCGGCGGACTATCTGCTGGGCCGCACCGCCAGCCGGGACGGCAGCATCATCGAAGCGGCGGAGCTGTACGATGCCAGCGATGAAAAGGGCACGCTGAAGGGCAGCATTCTGGCCACGCTGCAAAAAAAGCTGGTGGTGAATACCACCGGCGTGCTGTTCGACCTGCTGGGCAAATGCGGCGACCGGACGGCCATCACCGCCGCCGGAGACTATCTCAGCACGGCGCTGTACACGCTGCTGCGGCACTTCTACCGGCGGGGCGGCGGCAACGAGGACTTTTTTGCCACCGACGCGGTGGATTTTGACGCCGGTGTGGTGGACGCCGCCATGCTGCGCAGCCGGGCGTCCTATCTGCGGGCACTGGCCGAGGCGGAGAAGCTGCCGGAGCTGAGCTCCGACGACCTGACCGCCGCGCCCGGTCTGGGCCAGAGCACCGCGCAGGTAGTCCACAACGTGGACGAGCTGGCGGGAAAGCGGTAAATTTGATCCGCAGAGTGGTGTAACCGCTATTCATGCATGTTCGTTAAACGGCTTGTAGGGGCGGACGACTCTGTCCACCCTGACGTTAACGGAATAGCTTTCTTGCGGGCGGACAGAGTCGTCCGCCCCTACGAAATCTGACACTTCCCCAAGGAGGTTACTTTATATGTTTGACCAATCTCATATTCGCAACTTTTCCATTATTGCCCACATCGACCACGGTAAATCCACGCTGGCGGATCGCCTGCTGGAAAAGTGCAACGCCGTGCCGGAGCGGGAGATGGAAAACCAGCTGCTGGACAACATGGATCTGGAGCGGGAGCGGGGCATCACCATCAAGTCCCGCGCCGTGCAGATCTTCTACAAGGCGCAGGACGGCGAGGTCTACGCCCTGAATCTCATCGACACGCCGGGCCACGTGGACTTCAACTACGAGGTCAGCCGTTCTCTGGCCGCCTGTGAGGGTGCGCTGCTGGTGGTGGACGCCACCCAGGGCGTGGAGGCCCAGACGCTGGCCAACACGTACCTTGCCATGGATCACGACTTGGAAATTCTCCCTGTGTTCAACAAGATCGACCTGCCTGCCGCCGACCCTCTGAAGGCCAAGCAGGAGGTGGAGGATATCATCGGCCTGCCCGCGCTGGAGGCTCCCGAGATCTCCGCCAAGCTGGGCATCAACATCGAGGCCGTGCTGGAGGACGTGGTGAACAACGTTCCCGCCCCCAAGGGGGATCCCAAGGCGCCCCTGCGGGCGCTGGTG